>Ga0307408_100001761_pt1 | contig 15807 bp, 16 predicted proteins | sample 322Cmetagenome_FD_202116 | JGI IMG/M metagenome (GOLD analysis project Ga0307408, IMG submission 202116) | Maize rhizosphere microbial communities from greenhouse at UC Davis, California, United States - 322HYB-C-3 | ecosystem: Host-associated > Plants > Roots > Rhizosphere > Soil | place...
CGCCGGTGCACATCGTGCTCCGTCGGCACCGAGGGTGTCGGCAAGCTGGATGACCGAGAGCCCGGTTTGTCGAGCGGCACGCGTGGCGATGAATGAACCGAGTCCGGTGACAACGGCCGTCCGCAGTGTCCGGTGGCGTTCACGGACGCGAGAGATTGCACGGCAAACGTGCTCCACCTGCGCTTCGGCGACCGCGTCCGCGATCGCCGAGATCGCCAGATCGTCGAGCATCTCGCGGTCGGCGCACACCACGCGCGCGATGCGCTCGCCGGCGAACTCGCGCGAGGCAGGTCGTCCGTCTGGCGCGGAAACGGAGTAGTCGTCCGGGGCGAGGTCGCCGCGCCAGACGTGGATGTCGCCGATGAGCGTGAACGACTCGGCCGAGACGCCGGCGAGCGACGTGCCGAGTGGAACGCGCTGGATGATTGCTTCGACGGGCGTCCTGAGCGCGCCGGTGTAGACCAACTCCCCACTCGCGAGGCGTGCCGGGTCAGTGGTTCCAAGTGCCGCCGGCCGCCCCTCGACGATAGGAATGATGTCGGCGGTGGTGGTGCCGATGTCGATCAGGATCGCGTTCGGGTGGTCGAGGGCGACGACGCTCGCCGTAGCGGCCCAGTTGGATGCGGCGACGGCAAGCGGTTCGTTCAGCGCGTCCGACGGTGACACAAAGCTGCCGTCGACGGTGAAGACGCTCAGGCTCGCCGTCGGAAAGGCCTTGGTGACTGCGTCGAGCACGAACGCGACACCCTCGCGCTTCGTGCGGAACATCTGCGAGAGCTCCGCGGTCATCGTTACGGCATGGCGGTCGTGGGCGGATGCGCCGACGGCGTTGGCCAGGGAGCGCAGCAGAGGCGCGAGCGCGAGGGGGTCGCGCTGGATCTCGTAGGGGTGTGAGCGAGCGTGCAGCAGCACACCGCTTTCCACACGGGCGATCTTCGTGTTGATTCCGCCGATGTCCCAGCCGATCACGTCGTTTTGGTCCGTTGGGGGTCAGAGTCATAATTCATCGTTTCATCGCGGCTGCGATGAAACGATGAATTATGACTCTGACCCCGTTCGGGGCAAACGCATGCGGATAGTTGGAGTAATGGACATCCGTGGCGGCAGAGCCGTTCACGCACGAGGTGGGCAGCGGGAGCACTATGCGCCGGTCAGCGTGGCGGCTGGTGAGAGAGTGGACGGCGACGCAATCGCGCTGGCGCGGGTCTACGTCGACCGGCTCGGCGTTCGGGAGCTCTACGTCGCCGACCTCGATGCGATCGACGGTGGTGCAACCTCCATGAACGCAGGACTGCTCAAGCAGGTCGCCGCGTTAGGTGCTCCGGTGTGGGTCGACGCGGGCGTCACGACTCCGGCGTCGGCGAATGCGGTACTCGAAGCCGGGGCATCGGTCGTCATCGTTGGACTCGAGACGTTGCCGAGCCTCGACGAGCTCGTCGCGATCTGCCAGGCCATCGGCGGCCATCGAGTCGCCTTCAGCCTCGACCTTCGCAACGACCTGCCGATCACGTTGCCCGGCGCCGAGCATTCCGGGTGGTCGGCGGCGGCGATCGCTCGGCGCGCTGCCGAGGGAGGAGCCGGCACCATCATCGTGCTCGACCTGGCGCACGTCGGGAGCGCCAGCGGAGTGGATCTCGAACTGATGACGGCGATGCGGCGAGCGGTGCCGCAGGTGGCACTGTTCGCTGGCGGCGGAGTACGGAGCGCCGAGGACGTGGATGTGCTGGCTCGGGCGAGGTGTGACGGGGTGCTCGTTGCGACCGCGCTCCTCAGCGGCGCGCTTCGCCTAACGTGACACGGTACGTCGCCGACTGACCGAAGTTCTCCTCGACTTCCATCTCGATCGCCCGGAGGCCCGCCGCCCTCTCCTTCGCGAGCTCCGTCCGGAGTCGATCCGTCAGTAGCTCCGCGAGCATCTCCACCGTCGTGTTAGGCACGGGCAGCAGGGCGCAGTCGCGCTTGGGGAAGACGTAGCGCGGCGTGCCATCATACGCCACCGTCACCGAGTCGCCCTGTTCGGCGATCTGCAGGTGGGGGTTCTCGGTCGCGAGCAAAACTTTGTGGTCGATCTCGTCGCACAGCTTGCGCATGATGCGCTTGAGCGTGACGAAGTCGAAGACGTACCAGCTTTCGGCGTCGAGTGCGCCCTCGACCACCACGCTCGCGCGATAGTTGTGGCCGTGCAACGTTTCGCAGCGATGCCCGGCGAACGTGATGAAGTGCGCGGAGGCGAAGACCAGGTAGTCCTTCGCCACCGAGACGCGATACTCACCGCAGTGCCGCATCGCTTCCTCCGTGTCTCGCATGCCAGCCGCCCGTGAGCAGCGTGACGAAGATGGCCGCCGTCGTGATGTCCGCGGTGGTTCCCGGGTTGGAAATGTTGTTGGGGTCGGAAAGGTCGGCGTGGAGCTGCGCAATTGCGGCGCGGCCCGCATCCGACCTGACGCCGCCGACATCCAGGACGGCGCCGGCCGTGCGAGTTACCTCGCCGGCTCGGGCATGGCCGGCGCGGCGAGCGATGTGGGTATCGGGGTAGGCTGCAAGCAGCGTCAGATAGGTCTCCACGACCGCATCGTTCCAGTCCAGCCCGGCGCGACGTGCGGCACGCAGCGCCACCGCGCCTACCTCAAAGGTAGCGCGAAAATCGGTCGCATACTCATAGGCGACGCCGTCGCGGTCGGCGGCGAGGCGCATTGCGGCCGTGAGCGTCACCGTCGGCGCGCTGGCGACGTCCTGGGAATCGACGGAGCCGAGCCCGCCGGGCGAGGCCAGTCGAATCGCTTCGTATGCTGCCTGCGCGTCCTCTACGGTCGACTCGCCCAATACGGCTGCGAGCGACCGGCGGAGCTCGACGAGCTCGATCGGCGCGTCATCGGGCGGCGGGCAGAGGGCAGCCGCGCGCGCAAGCGGGGCGAGGAGGAGGACGATCCCGAGGTTGGTGTTGACGTCGACCCATCGTCGGGTGTCCCGGACGGCCATGAGGATGATTTCGCCGAGCGGGCGCGCGGCGGAACCTAACGATCGGCCGATCGCGGCCGCGCTGGCGAGAAAATCCAGGTACGACGTATCGCCGAAGCCGGCACCTGGCGAGACGTTCCCGGGCTTGGGCGCGAACGCCTCCAGCAGGCAGGCGAGCTGCGCGGCGGCGCCGATGTCGACCCGTGCACTCGCGCTCAGTCGCATAGGGTGGCGATGAGGTGGTCGACGATCGCGCCGGCGATGTCCACGGACGTCGCCCGTTGTGCGCCGGACCAGCCCGGGATGCCGTTCACCTCCAGGACATGGATGGTCCCATCGGATGCGGCCAGCAGGTCAACGCCGGCGTAGTCCGCTCCCACTGCGCGCGCGGCGGTGAGTGCGAGCTCCGACCAGGCCGGCGGCAGGTCAATGGCGCGCGCTTCGCCGCCGAGCGAGATGTTGGTGCGCCAGCCGCCGTCGAGGGCTCGACGCTCGATCGCGGCGACGACGCGATTTCCCACGACGAACGCGCGGACGTCGGACCCCTCGTGGTCGACGACGCGCTGCAGGTAGTACACCGCGCGTGCCAGCTCGAGCGCACGGAAGACGCGGAACGCCGTTTCCGGGTCGTTCACCCGCACCATACCGTGTCCCATCGAGCCGAAGAGCGGCTTCACGATCACGTCCCCCATCTCGCGAACGGCTGCCATGGCGTCGTCGATCCGCTCGCATACCACCGTTTCGGGCGTGTCGAGCCCGGCCTCGCGCAGCAACGCGGACGTGTAGAACTTATCGACGCAGCGCTCGATGGCCCGAGGCGAGTTCATGACCCTCACGCCGCGATCCTCGAGCCAGTGCAAGGCATCCACCCGATAGATGATCTGCTCGAGCGAACCGTTGGGAACGATCCGGGCAAGTACGGCCGGGGAGGACAGCAGCTGCTGCGAGTCCGCCGACAGCGACGCGGTAGTGGTTCGCGGAGTGATACGCGCCACGAGCGACTCATATCGCACGACGGTGCCTGTGTGACCGCGAGCGGCGAGCGCGCGCAGCAGCTCGTCGGTGTGCCAGCCTGTGCGAGCACTCAGGATCGGGACGTGCACGTTAGGCGCTGGCTCAGCCGAAGAGTGATTCCCGCAGCACGGCGGCGTCGAGCTTCCCGCCGTGAAACGTGCGACCCGTCGTCGCGCTCGTGAGCCACACTTCCGCGGGGCTGAACAGCTGCTTGTCAATCTTGTAGAAGTCGGTGTCGTACCGCTGGAAGATCTCGTAGAACCCCGTGCCGTAGTCGATCGACGAGGAAGCCGGGACGTTCGTCGCCAGCTCCTCGAGCGTGTCGTCGTCGGTGCGGATGGTATAACGCACCTGGCCGCCGTAGAGGAGGCAGTCGTTCGTCCTCCCGATACCGCGCAGGTCGTTCTTCGCGACGGGAGGAATCGGTGCGCTCCCTATCGCGTGCGTCACGAGCCTGACGTCGAACCCGAGCGAGTCCATCTTGTGCAGGCCGATCTCGACGACGCGGGCAGAGATCTGGACGCTGCCGGCGATGCTCGCGGTCGGCGCGACGATGAACGTCAGCGCGTCCCTGGGGAGCCCGGCGCGCTCGCTCACCCGCGTCACGACGGCATCGGTGGGAAGCGATCTGCCCTCGAGAACGAGCACGCCACGTTCCGTCTGCTCCGCGTAACCGAGCTTATCGAAAAGCTCCTGCTCGACGCGGGCGACGGCGCGCAGTGGACCAGAGCCCATTGCGAAATAGCCATCAGCCTGCACGGCCCAGCCGGCGTACTGTGAGGCCATGCATGCGGTTGACGGGTGATCGGTCCAGACCTGCACACCGTGATAGGGATCGCCGCCGATGGCGAGCGGAATGAAGGACGCGTGGCCCAATCCACCCATGCAGGCGTGCACGATCGCCAGGCCGGCCGCGAAACCGCCCGGCGCTTCGACACCCGCGTCGATCACACGCGCACCGCCGACCAGCGTGTGCACGTTCACCCCGTACGTCGCGGGGTCGGCCGCCAACTGATCGGCGATGTCGGCGGCGCGAGCGTTGAGTCCACGGCTCATTCCCGAATCCATTCCAGAATCTCTCCCTTTCCGACGGTGCTCGCATCACCACAATGCCGGCGGTACCTGCCCGCCACGAGCCCGACGCCTAACGACAGCTCATAGCGCCGAGCGAGGTAGGTGAGCGCCAGGCGTACGTGTGGCGGCTCGTAGTCGCAAGCATGACCATACGTCGCGGGCACGTCCACGCCGCCGGCGACGACCAGGCTTCCGCGCTTGTTCGCGAACGCCGGCGTCGGGCCGACGCGACCGATCACGATGACGGTGCCCGCGATGATCGCCCGTGCCGCGAGCTCACCGGCATCTCCACCCACGAACAGCAAACCACGACGCATACGGGCGCCAGCGTGAGCTCCAACGGATCCACCGACGACGATCTCGCCGCCGCTCATGCCGCGAGACGCACCAGCCAGCCCGGCACCGACGCGGTCGCCCGCATCACGTCGGATACGCAGCGAACCCCCCGACATCGCGACGCCTGTTTCGTCACGGGTGCTCCCGAGCACGTCCACCCGTCCGCCGCTCATCTCGGCCGCAAGCCGTGAGCCCGCATCACCGTCAATGACCAGGTCGCCCGCTGCCATCCCTGTCGCGATGCCGTGCGCGCGCCTAACGTCACCCACGATGCGCACTGTCGCCGACCGACCGCCGCGGACATCGAAATAGTCGGCAAGCACGCGCTTCCGGCGCCCTGCCCAGACCGGCAGCGCGCCGATCTCGGCCTCGCCGAGTGACGCGAACACATTCGGCACGATGGTGTCAGCTTCTATCGATTCGTCAAGCGGCGCCCGAAGTGTCAACGTAACCCGATCGCTCATGCACCCGCTCCGGCATCTGCGTGACCATCCAGGAGGGACCGGAGCGTGAAGTGGTGAGGTCCGAGCTTGCCGCCGTAGTTTCCGGCGGTGATGGCGCGAATACCGGGCAGGCATGCTGCCGCGATGCCAGAGCGCATCGCTCGTCGGATCGACTCCTCGTCGAGCCCATCCAGCACAATCTCCAGCACGGAATCCACGTCGTCGGGCAACGACGACGCGGTCAGTGGTCGGAGCGTCGGGCAGTATGCGTCGTTCGTCGACGCGGCGAGGGACTTGTAGCGGTGAGATCCGACCTTGCTCCCGCTCCGCGCAATACCGCCCGGGAAGGGGAGAATGACGCCCTCGATGTTCGCGATCGCCGCAACCGACGCTTCCGCGGCCGCGAGTGTGCTCCGTGCATCAGCGCCGAGGATGATGAAGTTCCCACCGCCGATACCCTTCGCGACGCCGAAGCTCTCCTGCAGCAGGCACTCGCCGTCCATGACCGGGACGCGCCAGAACCGATCGCGCCCCACGACCTTGCTACCCTGAAACCCGTCGCCGAAGATGCGCAGCGATCTGCCGGGCGTGAGACGCTTCTCTGCCTCCGGAAGCCCGTCGAAGCAGCTCGTCGTCGGGCACGTGAGGACGGTCTGGCCAATGCGCTCGACGAGCCGTTTGCCCAAACCCTCGTTGTCCATCGCGAACAGCAGTACGCTCACGCCCGGTCGCGCGTCGGGCGTAGCGCTGGGCTCGAGCTCGCGCTCGATCGCCGCCTCGCACTTGCAGGCGATAACCGACGTCGCAAAGCCCGTCAGCTTGAGCGCCGCCTCGCGAGCCCAGCGCGCGTTCACCGCGGTCACCACAATGCGCGCGGCGCGCATCGGGAACGCCTCGGCGAACGTGTCGTCGATGAAGACGCCGTTGACGTACACGTCAGCGTGCTCCGACGGGAAGTGGCGAGTCGCGCAGCCCGGCAACGGGATAATTCGCGAATCGCACGGTACCATATTGATCGAAGTACCGCTCGATGTCGTGCGTAACGCTCTCGTCGAACGGCGGCCGCACGTGAAGGCGATGTCCTGTTGGCGCGCGTCGGAGCTGGCCTTCCTCGACTACCAACACGCCACCCTTCACGACGTACCGCGGCGTGGAGAACATCGACGCCCGGTTGTCGTCCGGCATGTAGACCGTCACGTCTGCATCGGCGCCGACGCCGAGATGTCCTTTGGTTCGGAGTCCGAGCAGCCGGGCGGGCCCGGCACGTGTGATGATGGCGATCTCGCTCAACGAGTACTCTCGCGCGAGCCCATCGGCGAGCGCGCTGCCGGCGAGGAGCCTCCGTTCAACTCGTCCGATCTGCTCGTCACGGTACACACGGTCCATGAGAAGGCGTACGAGCTCGGGGTATGACATGAACGAGCCGCCGTTCGGATGATCAGTCGAGAGGACCAGGCGCCACGGGTCGGAGGACAGGAGAAAGAGCTCGAGGCCAATGGCCCACTGGAGCGCGGCAACCGCATTCCTCTCTCGGTACTCGTGCGGCACCACACCGCAACCGGTCTCGAGCTCGATGTCGACGTTCGCCCATTTCCGGCCGCTGCTCTTGTGCAGCAGGTATTCGACCGGCGCGTCGGCCGTGATCGTGGCCGCCGGCCCGAACATGACTTGCCCGACGTCGCCACTGACGTTCTGGTGCGCGTTGACATACTCGACGATCTCGCGCGCGGCCGATCGCCACCGTCCGTCCGGAGACTTCCCGTAGCTATGAAACTGGAGGTGTGTGAAATGCGCGCGCCGCCCGTCGAGCGCGGCCATCGTCGCGAGCGTGGTCGCTGAGTTGCCGGGCAGGCCAAGGTTGTTGCAGTGGATGTGGGCGGCGTGCGGAAGCCGCAGCGTGTTGGCCGCGTCCACGAGCGTCTCGAGGATCGCCCGCGGCGTGACCCGGCCGCTGCCTAACGCGGTGTCGAGGTCGGTCCCCTCCTTCGTACCCCGCTTCCAGAGCTCGACGCCGGCCGGATTCACGATCTTGATGGCGTACGCGCCCACGGACGCGAGCACCCAGGCTGCGTATTCATGTGCGCGCTCGCGGTCCCCCGCGTCGATGAGCCGGAGGAGAAAGTCGTCATTGCCGAGCAGCGCGAAGAACCCGCCGTCCACGATCGGCGTGTCGTCGAGCTGGCTGTGTGCGGTGCGAGCCATGATCGGGGCAACCGCCGCGTCGAACACGGTCGTGTAGCCGAGTCCCGCGTAGCGGTACCCGGTGGTGAAGGTGGTCGGCACCGTTCCGTCCGCGCCGGACCGCGGCACGTCGACCACGTTGTCGAGCGGTGGGGCACTCGCGTGATGCCGGCTGTGCTCCTCCGGCAGGAGGCGCCGCGCGACGTTCACCGAGCTGCTCGCGACGTGGCAATGCATGTCGACGCCGCCGGGCATCACCACCATGCCACGTGCGTCGAGTCGCGGTGCCGATTCGGGCAATGACGCGACGATGCGCCCATCCTCGATACAAACGTCGCGAACGTCGCCGTCGACGGCGTTCGCGGGATCGTACACCAACCCACCGGCGATTCGAAGGTGGTTCACGAGCCTAACGCGGTCGGCTCGGCGGCATGACCGGGCAGCAGCGTGCGCCGGACCCGTGACCTCACGGCCCGAATGGTTTCCGCAGCCGACCGCGGCCCGGGCAGTGTGGCGCGAAGAGGCAGCGGGACGTCGTCCGTGCGAAGCGCTGTGCCCGACGCGTGGATCCCGTCGATGCCGGTATCGATGATGACACTTCGTGCACGCCACGCCGTGGTGCTGGCGTGCGGGCCGATCACCACCGAATGGAGGTTCGAGAGCGAGGCGGCGACGTCGCCTGGAATGCCCGTCGCATCTCCGACAACGAGCGCCGTGTCGGCGTCGTGGCCGCGAAGCACACCGAGCCGTGAGCCGGCATGTGGGTCATAACGCGGGTAGCCACGGGCGAAGTCGACCGCGCACGGGTAGCCGGTCTGTGCGACGAGCACGGAGTCGGCGCCGGACCGGTTACCACCGGCGCGAAGCGCGAGCGCGGCGCACCGCGTGCGGTCGTTCAACGCCTGTGCCAATGACGCCAGTGCCTCGAAGCGCACGCCTGTGCGCTCAGTTCGGTCGTCGGGCTCGGCGTCGTAGACGAGCGCGGTGTATCGAGCGGACAGGAGCGCGGTCGCGATCTCTCGTGCGGTGCTTCGCAGACGGTCCGCGAGCGAACCAAAAAGGCCGGAGGCGTCGGGCGAACGGACGAACGCTTCGATCGCGGTCAGCGTCGGGAGCTCGTCAGCGGCGTCGAGCGCGACGCGAACGTCCGCACCGACCGTCGCAGTCGCTCGGCCAACGTCCACCGCTAATACGGTGCGCGAGCGCCGACCGTCGGGCACGTGCACACCCGCCGGGCCGGGCGCGTACCGTAGAGCGAACCGAGGATACCTGGCTTCGAGATCGACGCCCCAGAACACGACGACATCGGCGCGATTCCGGAGCTCGCCTAACGTCGCGGAGGCCGAGCCGTGTTCCTGGCTGGCGAGTATGCTGGACAGCGCCGTGGAGCTCGTGACGGAGTCGAGACGGGCGCGCAGGAGATCCGCAATGGCCACCGCTTCACGCTGCGCCTCACACGAGAGGCCCGGCGCGAGGTAGACAAGAGGCCGCGCCGCTTCGCAAAGCCGTGCTGCAGCGGACCTCACCGCCTGCTCCAGGCCGACATCGGCGTCGTCGACGCGGACGGCCGACGGCGCTTGCCCGTCCCCGAACCATCGACGACCCAGCTGGCATGTGTTGCGCGCATCGACGATACGATCGCCTGCGACGACGACGTCGATGTCATCGCACGCACAGCCGCAGCCAAGGCAGGTGACGTTGCCGACGACGGAGGGTTGCGTCATGCCGGCACGCTGGCCCACGACTCGAGGGTCTCATACACTCGATTCGCCCGGGCGATGAGGCTTGCGTAACACGCAGCATCGTCCGTCCCAGTAGCAAAGACGGTGCAGACGGGTCGACCGGCCGGGATATGCTCGCCCGGGTGCGGGACGTCGCGGACGGTGTTATCCCCAAGCCACGCGTCGGTGTCACCGCACGTCACATCGTGCCGCGCGAACACGATCGCTTTGCCGGCGGTGTCCGTGTGCGCCCGCGATAGGTCGAACGTCGGAATCTCGCCCGCCACACACGCGGCCGCGTGCACGCCGAATACCGACACCCCGTGGACACGTTCGACCAGCTCCATCGAGGCAGACCAGCGAGGGTTGATCTCGATGGGCATCGCGACGCCGTCACGGGCAATGAAGTCGATGCAGTTGACACCAACGAGGTCGAATGCAGTCACGACACCTCGCGCAACGTCCACCGCGGAGTCGAGCAGCTGCGACATCCCTCGCGTGTGCGGAGCATTGTGCAGGATGTTGCCGCAATAACGAAATCCGTTTGCGCCAAACGCTGCGTCGCCGACGAGCTGTCTCGTTAGGCCGAGCGGAGCGAGGTGGCGCCCGGCGGCAACGAAGATGATCGAGCCGGGCTCGCCATCGATGAACGGTTCGACATGCGAGCCAGCCGGCACCGGGTCGCCGGCAGACCACCACTGGATGCCGCGACCGCCTCCCGAGGCGCGCGGCTTGACGAGCCACTTTCCGGAATCGGCAACTCCCGCCGCCCGCGAGACCACGCCGGGCCTGCGCACCCGCCGCAGCACCGACGCGCCGTTGCCCCACAGCGTTCGCCCGCGCGCAAGACGTTCGACGGCCGCCGGGCGATTCTCGAACGGCGACAGATAGGCGATGACATCGGTCTCTATCTGCCGGGCGACGCGGACCACGGCGTCTACCGTGAACGGCATGCCAACATCTCGCGGCAGGGACAGCGCCCGAACGTCAGGATGCTGATCGAGGTCGCCGAACGCGTCGAGCGACCATACCTCGTAGCCTGCCAACGCGGCCGACTCGGCCATCGCCCGGGTGGACACGCCCGCCAGGAGCACTCGCGGCTCGTCGGCCACGTTAGGCACGCTCGATGCCGAGGCGGTCGTACGCGGTCTTCACCGGGAAGAACACGATGTGGTCCAACACCGTTCCCCACGACCGCTCGATTCCGAGCCGCTTCACCAGATCGGCGTTCTGCCCGCCGGCGAGGCCGTCGGCGATGAGCGCCGCGCCCTGCGCGCCCTGCTTCGCGCGTGCCGCGAACCCGGCGAGGCGGTGCATGGCGAGCTGCGGCGCGACCGTGGCAAGGCGCCGCGCCAGCTCGCTGCGCACTCGATCGAACGTCGCGACCCGACCCGAGATCACGACTTCCAGCGCGCTCGGCCCCGAGACGAGGAGTGCGGCGACAGCTTTGATCGCGCCCTCCACATAGGCGAGCGAGGCGGCTTTCTCGGGGCCCGTAGTCGGCGCCGCGATCCAGTCAACGGAGCCATGGTCTCCCCCGGCGAGCGTTCCGGCGCCTCCCTCGAACAGCATGCCCTTCGTGATGGTGCCGGCCAGATATGCGACCTCGCCATCGAGCGCGCCGGGTGACCAGAGGCCTAACGGTCCCGACGATCCACCGAGGCCATCGACGATCTGACCGTGCTCCACCGCGATAGCGGCCGAGAACGCGCCTCCGAGCTCGAGGTGAATGAGCGAGACGTCGGCGACCTCGCATCCTCGGCGAGTTGCACAGTCGCGCACGGCCAACGCGGTCGCGCACACCTTGTCCGCGGTTCCCATGTCGACGCGATTCACCTTACGGTGCTCCGGCACGGTGCCGAGATGAATGACGCCGGGGGTGAAGACGACCGGCAGCTCCGACGCCGCGAGTGCGCGGGCGAGTGACCGCAGGCCGCCAATCCCCCCGGCTTCACCGTCCACGGCGAGGTACGCGAGGCGGAGGTCCGTTTCCGTGAGGTCGCGCGCGCGACGCAGCGGCAGCCCGTATCCCGACGGACCGGCGATGAGGTCGAGCGGGGCATGCGACTCGAGCCGCGCGACGAACCGCGACGCATCGGCCAGCGCATCACGTGTCGAATAGGATTCGTCGAGGAACAGCCGGCCATCGTCGAGTCCGCACACGTCGATGCTGACCGTACCGGGATCGATCCCGATGACGCGCGGCACGTCGTCACACCGGCGGCGGAACCGACGACGGCTGCGGCACGGACTGCACGAGCTCACGCGCGACGTCGCCGATCGATTCCGCGTCGAGCACGAGGTCGTTCCGCTCGAACAGCTTCGCGATGCAGCGCTTGTGCACCTTCATCTTGAAGTTGCCAACGCCGAGCGCGCCGAAGACCTTCGCGCCGCCGCGGTCCGTGCCAGCGTCGGTCACGTCGACGCCCTCGATGCCCAACGGCGGAACAGCGTTCAGGTCGGCGACGACACGCAGCGTCGGCCGGTTCAGCCACGCGTCGCGGGGAACGAGCTGGACGCCGGCCGGACCGGCGTTCAACAGCAGCTCGGCGTTGCCTAACGCGGCGGCGACGCGCGACGGGTCGGGCACGACGATCGATTCGACGGCACCGCCGAAGCGGGCCGTGATGGTGTCGGCCACGTGTTTGGCTTCGTCGGCGTGCCGCGAGGTGATCGTGACCTGCGCCCCATCGCGCGCCAGAAGTCCTGCGGCGCGAGTCCCCACCGGTCCAGTGCCGGCGACGACCACCGCTCGACGGCCTTTCACGTTGCCGATCGTTTGCGCGAGCTTCGCGACGGCGGCGACGGCGGTGGTATTGGAGCCGTTCGAGTCGAGCATCACGGACACGCGGAGTGGGCCGAACATCGTCTTCTGCACGGCCGCGAGCAGTCGCTCGCCGGCGGCCATGTCGGCGCCGCCGATGAAGATGGCGGTGTTGTGCAGGTCCTTGGGTCCGCGCGTGAACATCGTGCCGTGCACGAGATCACGGGCGGAGTCAGCCGTCACGCCGCCGTAGCTCAGCACCTCGTCCGCACCCGCGTCGTAGGCGACGACGCGATCGAACACGCTCGGTGCCGGCGAGGTGTCGAGGTGAAGGAGAAGCCGTTTCATGGGACGGGCGGCGGGCGACAGGCGGCGGGCGACGGAGGGAATGGGAACCGGAGCGCACGGCGTGCGCCGCCGATTCCCGATTCCCGATTCCCGATTTACACGTTCGCCCCGGCCATCTGCTTCGATCCGCGCTTGTCTTCGGCGTTGCTGGCGAACGGGTGCTTCGCGGTGCGGGCGCGGGCGATGACGTCGTCGATTTTGGGCTCGCCGGCCAGCGCGCGCTGGATCGACTCGCGCACCGCCTGGTAGTTGTAGTCGTAGATCTTCTGGTCGTCGGCCGCGTCCCAGTGGATGAACACGCCCACCATGATGCAGTAGTCGTCGACCTTGTTCTTCGGGATCACCCCGGCCTCGACCGAGTCGACCACCGCGCGCGCCACCGCCGCCTGCGCCGGGCCGAACATCTGCACGGCCTGCTTGGCGCCCTTGATGGTGACCTTGTTGAACAGGATGGTGTCGGGCTTGGCGGGCAGGTTCGGCGTGACGACGGCGGTCAGGGTGGTGAAGCCGTCCTTGTTGTTGGAGAGCGCGTTGCAGAACGCGGTGCCGGCGGGCCCGGACTTCGAGCCGATGATCAGGTCGATGTGGGCGACCTCGTTGCCGTCGCCGACGAGCGACTCGCCGAGAAAGAAATCCGCTGCCATGTGGAACATCCTCCGTAATGGAAAGTGTGAGCCGGCGCTGCGATACCTGTCTTTCCAGTCGACGGAGCGGCGCGCGGTCGCACGTGCGGCGTTTGCGCAGTCCCACTCGGGTGAGAGTCCCGGTGGGTAGCCCGTGATCGTTCGGTTTTGGCGGCGCCGGTGCACGCCGCTTGGGATTCCGATGATGCCCAGACGGCGGGGAGGGTGTCAAGCAGACTGACCACTGGGGACTGGCGACGGGCGACGGGCGACGGGCGACGGCGAAAGACCTCGGGATGCCTTCACCGCGCTAGAGGCATCCCGAGGTACTCCGATTTTTCGCCGTCGCCAGCCGCCAGTCGCCAGTCGCCAGCCGCCAGTCCCCTAGAAGTTCACCTGCAGCCCCGACGTGAAGAACCGGTCTGTCTTCTTCACGTTCGGCTCCGGCAGGTTGTCGAACCTAACGACGTAGCCAAGCTTGAGCCCCAGGTGCCGTGACAGCGGAGCGACCACGGATGCCTCCACGTTCACGCGATAGTCCTCGCTCTTCTCGAAGTTCGGCAGGTACTCGACGCGCTCCTCGAAGTACGTGTCGTCCTTGAACGAGTACCGATAGAGCTCGGCCGCCCGTCCGGCAAGGAAGTTGTCGGTCACTTCCTGGAGGTTCTGTTGCTGCACGAACTGGCTGCCCAGCTCGGTCGTTAGGCGGTGATGCGTCCGGTCGACCAGCCGGTACCCGAGGCCAAGGCCTTCCTCGAACCGGCGTCGAATGTCGGCGAACCGGTTCCGGTCGAAGTTCACGAGTGAGTACACGGACAGTCGGCCGTGCGGCCTCCAGTCGCCGCGGAGCCCGATGGCCAACAGGTTGGCGCTCTCTTCGCCGTCGGTGCTGCTGTTGATCCCGTTGATCGACTGCGTCCAAAGGAAGTGTGGTCGCTTCCACTCCAGCCGCTCGTTGATGCTGAGCGTCGTGACGTCGGTGTTCCCGCTGGCATCGAGAAACGCGACGCCCGCGGTCACCTTGAGAGGCTTCGCAGTGTCGGGCTTTGCGGCCTGGGCGTGGATGGGGAGGGCCCAGAGTGCGAGCGCGGTGAGCACGACCGAGATGGACGCTTCGATGCGCGGCATGGCACACCACCAGCGTTAGGGAAAGAACGGGGACATCGGGTCGGTCAAGAATGTAGAGTCGTCGGACCCACTCCGGGATTGGGCGAACGGGACACCCCCTTGACGGCGCATGCGTCGCACACCAGTTTGTAGTACAAACCAGTCTGAGTTGCGTCATGCCTAGCCGAGAACCCGCAGCGCTCGACCGTATCAACGCCGTCACCGCAAACTTCTTCTTCTGGCAGGGGCTCCGATGGGTTCCCCTGGGCGTCGCCCTCCTTGTCGTCTCGTGGAGCCACGGCCCGAGCTCACCGGTCCCAAAATCGTGGGAGTCACCGCTGCTCATTGCGACGATGGCGGTGGCGCTCGCGGCATCGGCAGTAATTGGCCGCTGGTATGCTCGGTCGTTCGGCAGAGTCCGCGGCATCCCGGGTCAGCATGCGCGCCGCACGCGGACGAAATGGCTGGTCGTTTACCCCGCGCTGCTCGTCGCGCTCCTGGTCGATGGGATCGCGAAGCCTTCGGTCCTCGTCTCCGGAATCACGTTGGCCGCCGCGATCGAGGCATACCGTCGCTCCACGGGAGGCGGCCGTGCTCATTACATCATTGCGAGTATCGCGTTTGCCGCCCTGACGCTCGCGCCAACTCTTGGCCTGACGACACCCGGGGCGGGCGCAGTAAACCTCCTCATCGGAGTGCTCGGCGCCACCTACACGATTGGCGGACTGCTTGACCACCGAGAGCTCACACGAGTGTTTCCCGACGTCGACGACACCGACACACCACACAGCGCGATTGCCGGCGTGGGGAGCTCGCGATGAGCGCCCCGTTCGAGCGCCTCGCCGAGCTCGATCGGCTCGTGCATGAACCGGCGCGGCTCGCGATCATGACGGCGCTGTCGGCCTGCGATCGCGCGGATTTCCTGTACCTGCAGCGACTCACGGGGCTGAGTCGAGGAAACCTCTCGAGCCACCTGTCGAAGCTGGAGGCCGCTGGCCTCATCGCGATCGAGAAGGAGTTCGTCGGCAAAATTCCAACGACGCGCGTAGAGCCAACCCGCGATGGCCGTGCGGCGATCGCGCGTCACTGGAAACAGCTCGAGAAGTTACGCCAGGCTACGCTGGAATGGACGCCGGACGCGTCGGGCGCCTAACAGCCGGGGACGGGGGACGGACGACGGGCGACGGCTAGAAAGCGGACCACCCTCGGGATGCCAATCTCACTGAGTGAGGCCTCCC
>Ga0307408_100001763_pt1 | contig 15802 bp, 7 predicted proteins | sample 322Cmetagenome_FD_202116 | JGI IMG/M metagenome (GOLD analysis project Ga0307408, IMG submission 202116) | Maize rhizosphere microbial communities from greenhouse at UC Davis, California, United States - 322HYB-C-3 | ecosystem: Host-associated > Plants > Roots > Rhizosphere > Soil | place: USA...
GGCAAGGGCAAGCCGTTCTCGGCGGCCGACGTGCGCTTCACCGCCAAGGGCAAGACCGTGTTCGCCTTCGTCATGGGCTGGCCGGCAACGGGCAAGGTGTTGATCGAGGCCATGGGCAGCGCCAGCCCGCACCTGGCCGGCCGCATCCAGCGGGTCGAGCTGCTCGGCAGCAAGCGCGCACTGGCGTTCGAGCAGACCGCCGAGGGTTTGCAAGTGACCTTGCCCGCCAATATGCCCGCTCTGGCCTACGCCAGCGCCTTGAAAATCTCATGAGAAGGCCGGCCTTGGGGCCGGCTTTCACCCGGAGTCAGTTTATGAAGAAACAACTTGCCGGCTTCATCGCCGTGCTGCTTGCCTGCCCGCTGGCGCAGGCGGCGCCACCCGCCTTCGCCGGCATTTTCAGCGACCACGCGGTGCTGCAGCGCGGCGAACCCCTGACCGTGTGGGGCCGGGCGACACCCGGGCTGCCGGTCAAGGTGAGCCTGGCCGGCGCCACGGCCGGCGCCAGCGCGGGCGCGGACGGGCGCTGGCGGGTGAGCCTGCCGCCGATGGCGGCGGGCGGGCCGCACACCCTGTCCGTCAGCGGCGCCGACGGCGCCACCACGCTCAAGGACATCATGATCGGCGACGTCTACCTGTGCGGCGGCCAGTCGAACATGGAGTTTCCGGTGCGCCTGTCGACGGGCGCCCTGGATCAATTTCCAGCCAATTCCGACCTGCGCTTCATCAATGTTCAAGCCGCCACGGAAGCCGCGGTCCAGCAGGACCTGAAGCAGCCGGTGGCATGGACGGTGGTGACGCCGAAGTCGGTCGGCGAGGCCTCGGCGGCTTGCTACTACATGGCGCGCCGGCTGCAGCAGAGCCAGAAGGTGGCGGTTGGTTTCATCAAGTCGACCTGGGGTGGCACCACCATCCAGGGCTGGATCAGCCCCTCCTCGCTGCAAACCCTGCCCGACTACGCCAGCCGCGTTGCGGCGCTGGCCGACATGGCTGCGAATCCGCCCAAGGCGATGGCCGACGAAGCGCGCCGTCACGATCAGTGGTGGGAGGCGCATGACCCGCAGGCGAAGGCGCAGCACGCGTGGCGCACGCCGGAGTTCGACGACGCGGCGTGGCCAAGCCTGACCTCCGAGTCCCTGGCGGACTTCGAGGGCGCCGCCTGGTTCCGCACCAGCGTGACCCTGACCGAAGCGCAGGCACGGGCGGCGAATGGCGTCCAGCTCGGCCCCGTCGATAACCATGACAGCACCTGGGTCAACGGTGTGCGCGTGGGCGGCGGCAGTGTCCACTGGATGTGGCGCGACTACGCCGTTCCCTCGGGCGTGTTCCAGCCGGGACGCAATGTGATCGCCATCCGCGTGCTCGCCGGCAAGCGCGGCGGCTTGACCGGGAAGCCGGAACAGCGCGGCATCCGGACATCGGACGGGCAGTTCATTGCCCTGTCCGCGCCCTGGAAATACCAGTTGGGCATGCGCGCGTCAGGTCTCTCGATTCCAGCGGCACCGTGGGAAGTACCGAACAGCCTGTCGACCCACTACAACGCGATGATCGCGCCGCTGGCCGGCTACAAGTTCAAACTGGCGGCGTGGTACCAGGGCGAGGCCAATACGGGGGCCGCGCAGGAGTACGAGACCTTGCTGCCGCTCCTGATCGCCGACTGGCGCAAGACCTTCGCCCAGCCGCGCTTGCCCTTCCTGGTGGTCCAGCTCACCGCATTTGGCGCGGTCGCGGCCAAGCCAGGGCGATCGGACTGGGCGCAGTTGCGGGAGGCCCAGGCCAGGACCGTGCGCAAGGACCCGCATGCCGGTTTGGCGGTCACCATCGATATCGGCGACCGCACCGACATTCATCCCCCGCAGAAAGCCGTGATCGGCGAGCGCCTGGCCCGGGCGGCGCGCGCGCTGGCCTATGGCGAAGCGATCGCGCCGGGCGGCCCGGAAGCGGTCGCCGTGAAGCGGGCAGGGGAGGACCTGGTGGTCACCTTCAAGAACACCGGCGGGGGCTTGCGCACCTATAGCGCCGGCCATGCGATCGGGTTCGAAGCCTGTGCCGGCGCCGTGTGCCAGTTCGTGCTGGCGGTACCGCAAGGGGACACGGTGACGCTGAAAGGCGCCAACCAGCCAGGCACCACGCATGTGCGCTATGCCTGGGCCGATGCGCCCTATGTGAATCTGTACAGCGCCGAGGACTTGCCTGCCGCGCCGTTCGAGATGGCGCTGTAAACAGGAAGACGCCGCCCTATTGCACCAGTTAGTCAGATTGTGCGTCCGGCAATTTCGCAGGGCGACAGGATGCGCGTCTTGCGCCGGTCAAGGCGCCGCTTCCGTTTCACCGCGCCGGACCATGTCCGTCGCAGCAGCCAGCCAGCGTCGCAGCGCTGTCGTCCATACCGGCATGTCAAAACTATCATCCATTTCTGGAGGAGCACAATTTGAAACCGACATACAACGCCAAGCTCGTCGTTACTACCCTGCTGGCCGGCGCCCTGGCCGGCTGCAGCGGCGGCGCCGATACCGCCGCGGCCAGCGCCGCGCCGGGCAACCGCGTCGCCATGGGCGGCCCGGCGGCCACCAGCTATACCAGCGTGAAATGGGGCGGCGGCGGCTACGTCACCGGCCTGATCTACCATCCGACCAGCGCGAACGTCATGTACGCCCGCACCGACATCGGCGGCGCCTACCGCTGGAATAATTCAAACGGGTCGTGGACGCCCATCACCGACGGTATCGGTTTCAATGAGGGCGAGCACCAGTACCACGGCATCGAAAGCATCGGCCTCGATCCGACCAACGACAATCGCGTGTACATGGTCGCGGGCCTCTACTCGCACGAATGGGATGGCACCCCGATCAACGGCCGTATCTATGTCTCCGGCGACCGCGGCAATACCTGGTCGCACTACGAGCTGCCGTTCCCGGTGGGGGGCAATGAAGACAGCCGGGCCATCGGCGAACGCCTGAAGCTCGATCCCACCAATCCGTCGACGATGTTCTACGCCTCGCGCACGGCCGGCTTGTGGAAGAGCTCGGACTCGGGTCAGACGTGGACCCAGACGAGTCTGTCGAGCAAAGTGCTGTCGGGCACCGAGATCAAAGCGCTGGGCGCTCCGGTGGGCGTCGAGCAGATCATCTTCGACAATTCGAACGTGGGTGGCGGCGCGACGACCTGGAACATGTATGCCGCCATCGCGCCGGACTACGTCCAGGCGGCGGGCCTGACCTCGACCCTGTACAAGTCCCAGAACGGCGGCTTCTCGTGGACGCCGGTGTCGGTTCCGGCCGCGGTGGCCGGCTACTACGTCCCGCACGTGGTGCGTGCCACCGACGGCATGTACTACGTGGTATTCAACAAGAACACCGGCCAGGGCGCCGGCGGTCCCGGCTACCTCTACAAGTTCGGTGGCGTGTCCGGCAACGAGTCCTGGACCCTGCTCTCCAGCACCACGGCCGGCGGCTACGGCGGTGTGTCCGTGTTCGGCACCGGCTCGACGGCCCGTATCGCGCTGGCCGTGACCGGGACCTGGACCTCCACCAGTCCGGTCGTCCAGTTGTCCGACAACGGCGGCGGCACCTGGCGCGAAATCGCGGGCGGCATGCAGCATTGGGGCGGACAGTTCTGGGGCTGGGTGGACGATATCGAGATCGATCCAGCCAACCGCGACCACATCATGCACGTCACCGGCGGCGGCGTCTGGGAAACGTGGGATGCGTCGTCGGCCACGCCGAGCTGGGACTTCCCGAACAACAACCTCGAGGAGACCGCCACCCTGGCCATCGTCACGCCACCGGCCGGCGCCTCTTACAAGTTCGTCAACAGCGCGGGCGACATCGGCACCTGGGTCCAGACGGACCTCGCGGCAAAGCCGACCAAGAGTCCCCTCGCCGACTGGACCAATGGCAACACCGCCGACCTGCTGTGGTCCGATCCGAACTACATCGTCGGTGCCGGCCTCAACCACACAACTACCCCCAAAACCGCCTTCGGCTTCTGGTCCGGCGACGGCGGTAATTCGTGGTCGAACTTCGCGACCCTGCCTGCCGGCGCGGCAGCGAACACTGGCTCCACGGGGAATATCGTGGTGACGACTCGCAACAACCTGGTCTGGGCGCCGCCCAACTCGGTGCCGTCCTACACCACCAACAATGGCGCGAGCTGGACCGCGACCAATCTGCCGGCGCTGGCCGGTGTCGGCGTGGATCGTGGCTACCGCCTGGCAACAGACCGCAAGAATCCGAACAAGGTCTATGCCTACGATTCGGGTGGCGAATACTGGGGCTCGGTGGCGGGCAAGGTCTACGTCTCGACCGATGCCGGCCACACCTTCACGCTGAGCCAGGGCTCGGTGTCGGCGAACCTGGTCCCGAACAATTGGGTGCATACCTCGATGGTGGTCAATCCCAACGTCGAGGGCGACATCTGGCTGGCCGACGGCACCGCCGTATACCACTCGACCAATTCGGGGGCGACCTGGACCAAGCTGAACGGCTTCGCGACGGTCGGGACCAACGGCGCCGCGGGCCAATTGTTTGGCGCCAGCACGATCGCCCTGGGCAAGGCGCAGACCGGCGCTTCGTACTCGGCCGCGGTCTACGTCGTGGGTACCAGGAATGGCGTGTGGGGCGTCTACCAATCCGACGACGGCGGTGCGACCTGGACGCGCTTCAACAATGATACGCACCAGTACGGCGGCATCGGCGTGATGGCGGGCGACTGGAACACCTATGGGCGCATCTACTTCAGTGGCACCGGTCGCGGTCTGATCTATACCAACTGAGTGACATTCGCCGATTCATCTCAATCCGACTCCGGTTGAAACCCCGGCCTTCAGGCCTTATTCAGTTCGACAGGCCTGAAGGCCTGTCGTATTTCAGTTGCTTATTTTTCTTGGAGACACAATATGAACAATAAGCAAATCATCGCTCCCACCATGAATAAACGCAGAAATCTCCTCACCCATCTGGCAGCCTCGGTCCCAGCGCTGGCCTTGTTCCGCTATGGCATCGCCGCCGAGAAAAACAGTACCCGGGATCCCGGTCAAGCGGGCAGTTCGAATGCGGTAAAAGGATGGAAAAAAACGGGGGCAGGGATCGAATGCACGATTGAACAAACGCTGTTGCGCATCGACTTCGTGACAGATCAGATCGTGCGCGTGACGGCAACCCGCAATCCCGGCTGGTCAAAGGGTGCGAGCCTGATGCGTGTCGACATCGCCGCCAAGCCGGGCCCGATCAAGACGCACCATACCGCCAGGACGCTCACCCTGCAATCGGCCCGCATGTCGGTCAAGCTCGATCAGGCCACTGGCGCCATTTCTTTCTGGGGGCCGAATGGCGCCCTGCTGCTGGAAGAGTCCAGCGCAAGCCCGCGCGCGTTCGAACAAGTGGATGTCATCAAGTCCGTGCCTGATCCCGCCACGGTGAAGACCGTCAAAACAGTCGATGGCGAGCGCCAGGTCGCCGGCGCCTATGTGCGCAAGAAGGACCGCGATGCCTGGAAGGCGACCGCACGGTTCAGATTCGGCGACCAGGAGGCGCTCTACGGGCTCGGTTTCGATGAAACCGATGATTTGAACCTGCGTGGCAAGAGCAAGCGCCTGTACCAGCACAACCTGCGTAACGTCGTACCCTTCCTCGTTTCCACGCGGGGCTACGGCCTGCTGTTCGATACCTACAGCCTGCTCACCTTCAGCGACGGCAAGGATGGGGCTTCGGTGAGCAGCGACGTCGTCGACGAGCTCGATTACTACTTCGTACTTGGCCCTTCCATGGACGGCGCGATCGCAGGCTACCGTCAACTGACGGGCGCCGCCGCCATGCTGCCAAAATGGGCCTTCGGTTACATTCAATCGAAGGAGCGCTATGTAACACAGCAGGAATTGATCGATACGGCGCAGCAGTTCCGCGACCGGAAGATTCCCATGGACGTCATGGTCCAGGACTGGAACTACTGGGCCGATGGCCGCTGGGGCAGCTTTGTGCCGGATGCGGCGCGCTATCCGGATATCGGGGCGATGACGAAGGCCGTCCACGACATGAATGCGAAAGTGATGATCTCGATCTGGCCGAATCCGAGTCCGCTCGACCCGCCTGGCCAGGCCTTGAAGGAGCTGGGTTACACCCTTGCAGGCTCCGAATACGTCGACTTCTTTCAACGCAAGGCAGGTGATCTGTATTTCGACAATGTCTGGCAGTATCTGGGTCGCCACGGCATCGATGCCTGGTGGTGCGATTCGACCGAGCCGGTCATCTCCGACTGGGGCGGCAGCAAGCGTTCCCAGGACGCCGATGACGTGAATATCCGCGTCCTGTCCGATATCGTCGGTGCGCAGTTCATGAATGCCTATGCACTGGTCGATTCGCAAAGTCTTTACCGCAACTGGCGCAAGGCCGTACCGAACAAGCGACTGGTGAACCTGACGCGAAAAGGCTATGCCGGAAGCCAGGCGGTCGGCGCCGTGGTATGGACCGGCGATATTTCGGCAAAGTGGTCGGTACTCGTCCAGCAGGTGGCAGCCCTGCAGCGTGGCAGCGCGTCCGGCACGCCGTATGTGAGCTTCGACATCGGCGGTTTCTTCGTCAAACGCAAGGAACAATGGTTCTGGAACGGTGATTATGAAGGCGGCGTGGCCGACCTGGGCTATCGCGAGCTGTACACGCGCTGGCTGCAACTGGGTGTGTTTCTTCCCATGTTCCGCAGCCACGGGACCGACACCCCGCGTGAGCCCTGGCATTTCGGTGAGCCTGGCACGCCGTTTTACGATGCCATCCTGCAGTTTATTCAGCTGCGATACCGGCTCCTGCCACATATCTATTCGCAGGCTGGCCTGGTGCATCTGCATGGCGCATCCTTCATCCGCCCGCTGGCGTTCGCCTTCCCGGACGACCCGCGCACCCACGACCTGAAGTCGCAAATGCTGTTCGGCGAGGGCATGATGGTCAGCCCCGTGCTCGAGCCGATGTACTACGGCGTGCAGTCGGCGCCGCTGGCAGGGAAGGACAAAACGCGCGAGGTCTATCTGCCGAAGGGGACATGGATCGACTTCTGGACAGGACACCGGCTTGCGGGGGGCAAGACCATCATCGTGGACGCACCGATCGAGCGCATGCCGCTGCATGTTCGCGCCGGCAGCGTGATTCCCATGGGACCAGTGATGCAGTTTTCATCGGAAGACATGGACCCGGTGATCGAACTGCGGGTCTATCCCGGTGAGGACGGCGAGTACACCTACTACGAAGATGCCGGCGATGGCTGGGGGTATGAGCGTGGCGAGTATGCGCTCACGCGCATGCGCTGGGATGACGCGGCACGAAAGCTGACGATTGTCCGGCGTCAGGGGCATTATCCGGGAATGAAGGAAACACGCCGGTTCCAGGTCGTCGTCGTCGGCCGCGCGGATGGCCGCGGCGCCGAACCGGCAGGCAGGGCGGCGAAGGTTGTCAGTTACGATGGCCGGACGGTCGTCGTCGATGCCTTGATGCGCTAGTGTGTCGAGTTGGAAGTTCGCACACATAATCGCCCGATAATTCCGGCATCTTGAACAGCGCGTGCAGGCCGGCCTGGCGGCTGTCAGGTACAGGGGCGGGCGCTGGCCGGCCGCGAGCCCCTCCGTCTTCCACCGTGTCTACAATGTCAGCGCATCCACATGCCCCCGGACCTCGCGGTCCGGCATGCCACGCACATCCCTGGCCGAGAATTCGCTGACCCCGCGCAGCGCGAACAGCGCCGCCCCGCCTTGCCCGCGCTGCAGATGGACGGCATGGAAGCTGGCGTCGCTGACGTCGTCCAGTACGACCGCGGTGCGCCCTTCCGGCTGGACGCAGGCGACCTTGACATGATGAACCTCGATTGCCTTCACGTGGCGCAGGTAAAACGCATACGCCGGCGCCTTGCCGAACATGCCGGGCTCCGGATACCCATCGGGAAGTTCGGGCGGCACCAGCGCGCTCCAGGCCGCATCGCCACCGCCCTGCGTTTCTATCTGCATATTGCTGATGCGAATATCCTCGACCGGATGCCCCGGCAGCCCGGCGATGGTGCTGGCGTGATTGCGGTACGCGCCGGAGACGACAATATTGCTGATATTGACGCGCTTGATGGTGCCCACCGGCGGCCGATTCGGTCCGCGCAGGCGCGCGCCCAGGCGTATGAAGATCGGATCGTTCACCACATTGCGCATGGTGATGTTGGAAATCGTCATGTCCTCGATGTGCGAACCGTCCACGCTCTCGATCGCCAGGCCCTTGCACTCGTCGAAAATGCAGTTCGTGATGGTGATGTTCTTGAAGTCGCCATTCGATTCGGTACCCATCTTGATGCGGCCGTATCTGCCCGACCGGTACTCCGGCGCACTGCGCTTGAAGGTGCCATCAATCACGCTGCCCTCGTCGAAATTTCCCGATACCATGCAATCGGAGATCGTGATGTTTTCGCAGTGCTTGATGCGGCCCAGGCCGTAGCTGGCCTTGAGGCAAATCGCATCGTCCCAGGGCGTATTCAGGCTGCAGTTCGTGACGCGCACATTGTTGCACGCGTCGATATCCATGCCGTCGCGGTTGGTGTCGATGGTCAAGTGGTCGATCAGCATATTGCTGCAGCCGGTCGCCAGTATGCCGAAATGGCCGCCATGCAAGATCGAGAAATCGCGCAAGGTCACGTTGTGGCACTCGCGCAGCGCGATCGCCTTGTCGCCTTCGCCGGGCTGGTCCGGTTTGTCGGTGTAGTATCCGGTGAACTTGTCGTGGCCGCTAATCAAGCCTTTGCCATGGATTAAGCCGCCGCCCACGATGGCCACGTTGTCGAGGCCGATACCCCAGATCAGGCTGTTTTGCCAGTGGCTGTGGCCGTAGTCCTGATAGTTGCCGCCGGCCTCGTTCGGCTCGGGCAGATCGTAGCGCGCCACGCTCGCGTCAACCGCTTCGATCACCGCGCCCGCTTCCAGGTAGAGCGTGATGTTGCTCTTGAGCCTGATCGACGCCGACAGGTAGCGCCCCGGGGGAAAATAGACGGTGCCCCCGCCCGCGGCCGCGGCGGCGGCAATGGCGGCATTGACCGCCGGCGAATCGAGCGTGCGGCCATCGCCCTTGGCGCCGAAGCGCTTGACGTCGAACAGCGAGTTCGTTGGTATGGACGGCGCCGCCAGCGCGCACGCCGGCAGCGCGGCGGCGAGCGCAACGGCCCGTGCCAGGAAATGTCTGCGCATAGGTTGCAAGGCGGCGGCCATCATTGCCGTGCTCGGCAACAGCGGCTTGTGTGTCAGGCGCTTGGTTTTCATTTCTTAATTTCTTAATGATTCGCAAAAAAGGGGCGCATCGCTGCGCGTCAGCCGACCCGCCAATACAAGTTATAGTAGCCATGCGCGATCCTGTGGAACGGCAGCAGTTCGTACCCCTCGCCCAGGCCGGGCCCGCTCAGATGGAACGCCAGCGCGCCGGTACCGCGCCGGACCGCCCCATCAAGGCCGGCGCCGCCCAGGCGTAGCGGGAGGACCTCCAGCGGCTCCGTGAACGTCTTGCCATAAGACACGTTGTGCGCAACCAGATCGGCGCCGGGCGCCATGGCGGGGCCGGCGACGCGCGCGGCCAGCACCAGGGGCCCATACATCAGCGCTGCAAGCTGGGGGGCGTTCGGCAACGGCGCCAGATACACATGCATCGGCAGATCGATATCGATGACGTCGCCGTCGCGCCAGGTGCGCGCGAGTTCCACGTAGCGACTGGCCTGGTCGCTGTCGAGTAGTTTGCGGCCATTCAGGCGCACGCTCATTTGCCGGCACCAGCCGGGGTGGCGCAGCTTGAGGACGAGCTTTGCGGGCCGCTCCAGACGCAGCGTCAATCGGCTCGATCCGCGCTCGGGGAAACTGGTCGTCTGGCGCAACTGCACGCCCTGGTCGGCCCAGCGCAAGTCCGATGCCATATACAGGTTCACATACAACACATTGCGCTGGTGGAAATAGATGGAATCGCCGTGCTTGGCGTGATTTTCCATTCCCGTGCCGGTGCAGCAGAAGAAGGAGTGCTCATGTGTGCCGTACAGCTTCGGATAGGTGCGCCGGGTGGCCTGGAAGTAGGTGAATGCACCGCTGTCCGGATCCTGGGAGGCGAGGATGCCGTTGAACAAAGCACGTTCGTAATAGTCGGCGTAGGCGGCCGATGGCTGCGCGGCGAACAAGGCTTGCGTCAGGCGCAGCATATTGTAGGTGCAACAGGTTTCCATGGTCGAGGCCGAGGCCAGATGCTTCTCGAACTCGGCGGGCGGGAAGAAGTGCTCGTTGTCGCCATGGCCCCCCGTCGCAAACGAGCGCTGCTCGACCACGTTGTGCCAGAAGTAGCGCGCAGCCTGCCGGTAGTGCGCCTGTCCCGTGAGTTTGTGCAGCCGGGCGAATCCGATCACCTTGGGAATCTGCGTGTTGGCGTGCATGCCGTCGAGGGTGTCGCGCCCTTCGGCAAGCGGCGAGAGCAGTGACCGGTGGCTGAAGCGCTCTGCCAGGCGCAGGTAGCGCGCCTCCCCGGTCAGCAGGTGCAGGTCCGACAGCACTTCGCTCATGCCGCCGTGCTCCAGGTCGAGCATCTTTTGAAAGCGCGCCTCGTCGAGTGGCCGCGCGGCCTCGTCGACCCAGTCGGCGACACCCACCAGCAGTGCGAGCGCGAGGGCATTGCGCCGGTGCACAGACGCGTCGCGCAGCCCGGCCATGAACTTGTGCAGCGTGTACCAGGGCACCCCAACGACAGGCCGGCCAGCCAGGCAATTGCGCAGTTGCGTATCGCCGTCGGGGAAGCCGCAAAGCAGTCTGCCAGGCGCCGCTTGCTGGCAGGCCTGCAGCTCGCTGATGACATAGTCGATCCTGGCGCGCAGACTCTCCCGGTTTGTGGATGCCCACAGCATCGAGCAGGCGCTCAAAAAATGGCCCAGGGTGTGGCCCGGGCAAAGTCCTTCCGCATCCCAGCCGCCGTACACCGGGGCCTTCGGAACGAGTCCCGCGCTTTTCCGGTAATTGTGCAGCAGGCGGTCGCAGTTCAGCGACTCGAGGTAGCGCGCGTTGAGGCTCTGGGCCCGGAGAAAGGGGCCGTCGAGCAGCCGCAGATCCGACAAGGGGAAGGGCCGTGCGGTGTCGCCCGCATCGCTGTCCTCGCCGGCCTCGGCCGGCATGCCGAGCAACAGCGGCGCAGTGGCAATGGCCTGCAGCAGGCGGCGTCGATGGCGATCCGCCGGAAGCCCGCGGCCCCGGGCGTCGCCGCTGATCATTGTCGTGCGGGAGATCTTCTGAAATTTCATGTGGTTGCCGCTGGGTTGTTACTCGGATTTATCCTGGTATTTGATTCTGAACCAATCAAAATCCGCATATCCGCCAGTGGTCTTTGTCGCATAATTAAACAGGCCGAAACGATAACCCATGAAGTGCGGGATCGCGTAGGTCATTTTCAGTGTGTCTCCAATCGGATTCCACACTTTCCCATCCAGGCTGTACAGGAATTTGGCTTGGTCTTTCAGATCGGTAAAATCACAATCGATCCTTAAATAGACCTGATTTTGTGTCAGCGGAACTTGTTGTACTTCTACAGGTTTATCCGAGCCGGCATTGACCATGACGATCCATTTTTTTCCATTTTCGACCTTGACGCCAACCTGCCCGAAATTTTTCTGGAAGGCGCTTAATCCTGCGAAATCGCCGTCCTTCATTTTGGAAGCGTCCAGTAGGGTCGAGCCGGTGCTCGCTGGTCCAATGGTGCGTTGCGTAAGGGTATTTCTCGCCTGTACAAATGAGCTGTCAATCCTGGCGGTTTTCAGCCTGAGATATCCCTTTCTTTCTTGTACCGACCAAAGCTTGTTATCCGGATTGTGATTCCATTGCCAAACCAGCGGCAATGCTGCCTGTCCCTTCTTGCGATTGAATTCATCAGAACCAACCAGGCCCGGAATCAAGCCTGTGCTGGCCGGCAGATCCAGCTTGTCCGGCGCTTTGCCGTTTTCTCCCAGTACCGGCCAACCGTCTTCCCACTTGACGGGAACCAGGTAAGGAATCCGGCCGACCGAACCGTAATCGCGGAAGAGGTAAGCGAACCAACGCCCGTCGGGCGTGTCGATCAATCCGCCTTGCGCGATGCCTCTATCCTGCAGGGCAACTCTTCCTTCCCATGGGCCGTTGAGGTTATCTGCCCTGTGTATGAGCACAGTTCGGCCTTTGCGCTTTGGTGCGGAAATATTAAATAAATAATATTTGCCTTTTACCTTGAATAATTGGGATCCTTCCGCGTTAAGATCGAATTCCGGACCGCCAGGCGCGTCAGCGTTTTCGATGAGAACTTTCTCCGCAACGCCTGGTTTGACGCCCGTCAGGTCATCGTTTAACTCAACAATCTTGAGTTTGTGCGCATTGTGAATGAGATAGGCTTTGCCATCGTCGTCAAAAAACAGGTTGCTATCGTGGTACGCCGGCTTAAAGGAAACTCTTTTCCAGTTGCCTCTTTCTATGTCCTTCGTTTTGAAAATATAGGTTTCACCCGTGGTCTGCGAAAACGTGGTGAGGTAATACATACCCTTATGGAAGCGCAGACTGCTGGCCCACGTACCCTTGCTGTAGGTGTTTTGACCGTCCGTCAAATTCAACTCCGGCATATCGGTCAGAGTGTCATACGCATAATTAATCAGTTTCCAGTTAACGAGATCCGTCGACTTCATGATGGGCACACCCGGATTCAAGTGCATGGTCGTGCTGCTCATATAATAATTTCCACCAACCCTGATCATCGCCATGTCTGGCACATCAGCAAAAACCAATGGATTCTGAGCTTGTGCCAACACAGCGGCCGATACAGGTAATACAAGGAAGGCGACAATGAGCTTGAGTGTTTTATTCATGGATAGAAAATTAATTGAAAATGCATCGTCCCGGCGCAGGCGGAAAGGCCTTGCGCCGGGAAGAGGGGGGCAAGTCGCTAATTAGTCGCGGCGATTGCGGCGTCGGCCAAGCCCCAGCGCGAGCATGCCGATGCCCAGCAACAGCGGGGTCGCCGGCACCGGCACCGACGTGGCGGCGACGGTGGTGAAGTCGTCCATCACATACCAGCCGGTGTCACGGGTGATGGTCAGCGTCGCCACATTGCTGAAGCTTGCCGCCACCCACTGGTAAGTGTCGTCGATGGCGATGTTGCCGGTGCTGCCGATAAGCTGGTTGAGGGTGTCGTAGGCGCTGATGTTGATCCAGCCGGCCTTGTCGCTGCCGCCTGCCGGCGTGGCGAACCAGGCGCCGGAAAAATTGAAGCCGGTGGCGCTGCTGACGCTGGCGGCATCGGAACCGAAGCCGTTGACGGCGTAGTTCGTGCCGGAGTGGGCCGCGTTACCGTAGCCGCCGATGCTGTTGTCGCCGGCGTACCAATCCGAACTCCAGTTCAGGCCGGCGTAGGGGTTGAGGTCGCTCAGGCTGGTGAAGTCGCCGCCGGTGGCCACGTTTTCGAAACCGATCACGCCGGCTTGGGCCGCGCCGGCCAGCATCAGGCTGGCGCCGGCGATCAATGCACAAAGAATTTTTTTCATGACAATACCTCTCTGATTGCTGCTATTTGCAAATGTCGCCGGTCACGACCGGTGTCGAGACTGGATTCTCGGTCTTCTCATTACCGAAGACCATGCCGAATGAGGCGGTGCCGCCGGGACCGATGTCGCGGTTCCAGACTTCGCTATTCGTCGCCGAGTAGGTCGGCGTACTGCCGGTCACGGCCGCGCCCCAGAAACCATCCACGTGCGATTTGTCGGCGTAGGTCCAGTTCACCGTCCAGCCGTTAATGACTGAGGAACTTTGGTTGGTGATGCGCACTTCGGCGATGCCGCCGCCCCACCACTGCGCGGTCACGACGTACTTGCATTCGGCGGGCTTGGGCGGCGCCACATACACTTGCGGCACCACCTGGACGTCACCGGCCGGGTCGATCTGGCCGTAGGCGGCGCCGCGGCCGTTGGTGTCCATGTAGACCCGGCCGTAGGTGCTCATGTCGCCCGTCACCCAGGCGCCCGACGAGCCGTATTGGTGGGCATCGTCGTTGACGCGGACCCAGCTCGCGCCCTTGTCGGTCGAGCGCATCAGGCCGCGCGTGGCGCCCACCGCGCCGTACATGTACAGGGTCGGATAGGTGGCATCCGGCGCTGCCTTGCCCAGGCCCACGGACGCGCAGGAAGCGATGTCGCCTGCGGAGGTGAAGGTCGCGCCCGAATCGGTCGAGTGGCGCAGGCCGCTCGAACCCAGGCACGCCCACAGGTCGCCCTCGACGCCCGGGTTGGCGCGCAGGATAGGCGAGCCGCCGGTCGGCAGTTGGGTTTGGAGACTGAACGAGACGCCGCCGTCGGTGCTCAGCATCAATTTGCCGGTGTTCGGGTCGTAGGCGTAGAACTTGTTCGGGTTGACCGGGTCGGCCAGCGGACGCGCATTGTTCACCGCCAGGCCGGTCACGGGCGTCCAGCTGGTGCCGAAGTCGGTCGAGCGGTAAGTGGTGGTCGAATTTTCCGGGCTGTGCAGCAGCACGAAGCCGTCGGCCGACAGCGCCAGATTGCCTTTCCAACCATTGATGCTCGACGCCTTCGTCCAGCTTGCCCCCGTATCGGTCGAGGTGTAGATGGCATCGCCTACCCGCGCCATCACATGCTCGGCCTGCGGGGCAATCGCCAGGCCGGTCGTGGTACCCATCCTCGGCTGGTGTAGCACGCCGTACTGGTCCGGCACCGCGTTGATGAAGCCGTCGCCGTCGCCGATGACCGACACCAGCGCGCCGTTCTGCAGGGGTTCGGCGACAAACACGGCGACCTCTTCCATCCCGCGCGGCTCTAACTTCCAGGTGGTCTTGGTCGCGTCGATGTCGCTCGTCTTGAACACGCCGCCGCCCCATCCCATCCACACGGTCTTGGTATCGAAGGGGTCGAACTCGATCGAGCCGGCCCAGTTGATTGCCGTGCCCGACACCCAGTTGGCGCCGTTCGGGTCGATTGTCAGGCTGGTGCCGCCGCGCTCCACCAAGTCGACCCAGGTGCGGCCGGCATCTTGCGAGGTGTAGAAGCGCTCGCCGTACAGGTTCCCGCTTGGCACCGTCCGCTGGGTCCAATAGGTGTTGGAGGACGACGCCACCAGGTGTTTGGGATTGGCCGGGTCGACGCTGATGCCGCCGAAGGCGTGAGTCCGGTTGGCCGGCGTGACATTGGTCCAGGCGCCGCCAATGGTGTTGTATTCCCAGATCGCGCCGGTGTTCATCGGCTCGCTGACGGACTGCGGGTGCGGTCCGGCGCCGTTGGCGTAGGTCAGGTACAGGCGTCCCTTGTTGGTGAGCGCCGCGCGCTGCGGCATCAGGTTGGTCGGTGCGCCCGCGACCGGGGCGAAGGTGACGCCGCCGTCCTTGCTGAGATACAGGCTCGGTCCCACCGAGCCGTAGCGCGACACGCCGACATAGATGCGCTTGGCCGTGCCCTGGCTGACGCTGGTCGGATCGAGCAACACGAAGCTGATGCCGTTGCCGTTGGGCGTCTCGGTCACATCCAGGCCATTGACACGGCTCCAGGTGGTGCCGGAATCGACGCTCTTGAACAGGCCGTTGTGGCGGGTTCCTACGAACAGCACATTGCTCGAGCCCGGGTCAACCTGCAGCCTTTCGCCGTTCCCGCGGCCCATGCCGTTGCCGTGCGCCTTGAACTGGGCGGTCACGTCGATCACGTCGAAATGCTGGCCGTAGTCGGTCGAGCGCAGGATGGCGGTCTTGCCGCCGTTAAAGTACTCGGTACCGGCCAGCATGTAGACGTTGGCCGAGTTTCTCGGATCAAGGGCCAG
>Ga0307408_100001764_pt1 | contig 15800 bp, 13 predicted proteins | sample 322Cmetagenome_FD_202116 | JGI IMG/M metagenome (GOLD analysis project Ga0307408, IMG submission 202116) | Maize rhizosphere microbial communities from greenhouse at UC Davis, California, United States - 322HYB-C-3 | ecosystem: Host-associated > Plants > Roots > Rhizosphere > Soil | place...
AAACATACATCCCTACAAATGGGGCGTTTATTGGTTCAAATACTTCTTTATTTCTGGTTAGTGTATTATAAACAACAAGGTTGTTACTCATTTTGCAAACTTAATAAAATACAGGTATAAATATGCAGGCGATTAATCAGGGGGATGACGGCTTTATTTTAATTCCACGTCACTTCTCACGGGGTAGTGGTCAGAGAGTTTCTTCTTGATGATGCAATAGTTTTTAACGTCAAACTCACTTGAGGTTAAAATAAAGTCTATTTGAAAATTAGGAAAATCGCCGTTATACGTTACGCCAAAACCGCTTCCCTTTTCCCTGAAGCTATTTTTCATATCTGTGGCCAGGGTATTAACGGCATAAGAAATAGGAGTATCGTTAAAGTCTCCGGCAATAATGTAGGGAAGCCCACTTTCACGTGCATGCCTTTTTAGTATTTTGGCTTGTTCGCCACGTTTAAGGAAGGCATGTTTTAAGCGATTTCCAATTCTTTTTGACGATTCCGTATCGGTATTGATTTGCTTTACTTCCCTTAGGTAATCGTAATCTTCAGGCTGAAATTTTATAGATTGCAAGTGCACTCCGTAAATCCGAAAGGTTTTCTTATTAACCTTAAAATCTGCATATAAAGCCTGGTTGCCTTTATCGGTGTTCGGGAAAATGATATTTCCTTTTTTCTTGATCTTGTATTTTGAAAAAATAGCGATCCCTATGGTTTCGTAGTCGTTTGCCAGTATATCCTCAATATAATAGTGCTCAGTGGATAATATATCCAGGATGGATTTTTTAATATTAAACTCCCCTTTCCTTTTAGAATAGAACTCCTGAATGCAAATAATATCGGGTTGCTCATTTCTGATGACATCTAGCATCTGGTCTTTAACTACCTGGTCGTTTTCTGCATCGTATTTCCGAAAGTAGTGAGCGTTCCAGGTTAAAACCCGTATAAAGTTTTGGGATGATTTAGGGACTTGTATGCCCGATGATTCGCGAAAGCCGATTGTGCTGCTCAGAAATTTCCAGCCAAGCAGAATGCTAATTAAGGAAATGAGGGCAAATATGGGTTTTCTAAGCACCCAGTAGAAGCCAAAAAGAAGGTTGATAACTAGCAAAAATGGATAAGCCAGCCCTATAAAAGCCAATGGCCAAAACGTGGAAGGGTTAATTATAGATGCCGAATAGCCTAGCAATAAAAAGAATGCGCTTATAACATTTATTGCCAGTATTGTTTTGCTAAAAAAATGGATTGGCCTTTTTGCCTTTTTCCTAGTCCTCATTCTTTATTGCTCGCTTTAAAAAGCTGCTCTTTTTCTTGCCTTGTCAGGCTGTCATATCCCGACTTTGATATTTTGTCAAGGATTTGGTCAATAACGGCTTCGTCAGGATAGTTTGAAGAAGCTGAAGGCGAGCGGCCAGATGTTTGCGGGTTTCTAACTACTTTAAGTTTTTTTCTTTTGTCAAAAATCTTACTCCAGTCATTGCCGGCTTTCAGTTGTTTTATATATACAAAGCCCAGCAAGGCTCCACCAACGTGGGCTATAGCGCCTCCTGCGTTAGAGCCTGCCATTGACACAATGTCAACTAATACATAGAACAGGGCTAAAAATTTAAGTCGAACGTCCCCGAAAAGTAACAGCCTTAAACTATAATCAGGCACTAAAGTTGCAGCCGCCACAATAATAGCCATTACACAAGCTGAAGCGCCAATTAACGAGGAAAGGAAGACTGCGCTTCCGAAAGCGGGTATAGTATTGTAAAAAATAATGTATAAAGCAGCTCCGAATAATCCACCGCAAAAGTAGGTGAATGTAAACTGGCGGCTATTTAAAAAATCTTCAAAAATGCGCCCGAACCAAAACAGCCCCAGCATATTAAACAGGAAATGGAAGAAATCCCTGTGTAAGAACATATAGCTAAGTAACGACCATGGTTTGTAGAGAAGGGCAGGTAGGTAGGCAGTTAGGGCAAGGTGGTCTTCGATCCATATGGTTATGCCAAGACTGCTCAAAAACCAAGTTTCAAGCACGTAAATTATACCGATTGAAAAAAACACAATGGCGTTGATTCCAATAAATAAACTCACTCGGCTGCCCGAGTGTACCATCTTAAACCATAATTCGCTAAATATCGACCTGTTCATAAAAAACCTCCGGGATTACGAATCCCCCAAAGTTTAATTAATATAAAACCGAATAATGCTCCCCCTAAATGTGCAAAATGAGCTATCGAATCGCCGGCAAATTGAGCTACTCCAAAAAACAACTCTATAAGAACATAAACCGGCATTAAGTACTTGGCCTTAATTGGCACCGGGATTAACATTACATAAAGTTCGGCATTTGGAAAAAGCAGTCCGAATGCTATAAATATACCAAAAATTGCGCCTGATGCACCCAGCATGGGCCCGTAATAAATTTCGCTCAATGTTTTCACATGCGCTTGATTGGCTGACTGGTAGGTGGCCACGTCGAGGGTTATTCCTCCTGTTATCGAATATACTTCAAACGCTTGTACAGCCATCTGCAAAAACAATGCTCCCAACCCCGTTATTAAATAAAACTTTAAAAATCTTTTTGCGCCTAAAACATACTCTAATGCAGAACCAAGGCTGTAAAGCGCAAACATATTGAAGAAAATATGAAAGAAACTCCTAGGGCTGTGCATGAACATGTACGACACGACTTGCCATATTCTAAACTTGGGAGAGTCAAAATAATATACTCCCAGGTAATCAACTAATAAGTAACTGTCTCCTTTTTTGAATAACAACGTAGCTATAAAAAAGATTACATTTATTATAAGAAGATTTTTAACTATAATCGGTATATGTGAGAAAGGGGATGGCCTGTAACTATTCATGTAAGGTAAACACGCGTCAGCGTTTATTTTTCAAATTTTTGTAAGAGTTCTTCGAGTGTAAATGTAATAATAACAGGCTTGCCATTTATAGAGGAATTAGGCATTTCGCAAGCAAATAATTCATCTATTAAACTATTCATCTCCTCCTGAGATAAGTTTGTGCCCGCCTTTGTTGCTGAATTACGGGCGAGCGTGCGTGCAAGATTGTCGCGCTTATTTAATTTCAATAACGAGAAATTGTTTTTAAAACCCTCAATAAGGTGCTCTAACATTTCAACTTCGCTAACATTGCTTCCTATATCTGCAGGGACACCTTCTACAACAAGGGTGTTTTTGCCGAATTCGCGTATTTGAAAACCTAAGGATTGGATATCAGGCAACAGCTCTCGAACCAGTTCGAAATCCACGGCGCTGAGCGTTACCGTTTGAGGAAATAAGCTTTGCTGGCTAGCCCCTTTGTGATTGTCCAGCTGCTGTAAAAAACGCTCATAGAGAACCCGTTCATGGGCTGCTTGTTGGTCAATCAGCATAAAGCCGGATCGAATTTGTGACACGATAAAGCGATTATGCAGCTGAAATATCTGGCTTTCGGCTGTTTTCTTTAAGGGATTTTTTACAGACTCTGGCTGCAGGGCAATTTCTTGTTGCTCTGCCACAGGGCTTTCAATAATTTCATACAGCGATCCCCAATTCTTACTGATTTGCCCTCGCTCTTCCCCCAGGCTTTTAGAGTAGGAGGATGTGTCTCTCTGGTGCTTTACTTCAGACTGAAAGGGATTAAAGTCAGGATTAAAGGTGATTTGCGGCGGCACAATATCTTCTGGCGCCTTGTGCGAGATCATTTGGCTAAAGCCAGTTTCCTGATCGAAGTCAAGAGTAGGGGTAATATTGTATTGCCCCATGGAGCGCTTTACCGATGAACGTATAATGGCATAAATCGCCTTATCATCCTGATATTTGATTTCAGTTTTCGTTGGATGTACGTTAATATCGATTTTGGAAGGGTCGATATCGATAAATAATACGTAGAGGGGAAAGCTATCTTCGGGCAGCATTTCTTCGTAAGCCGTTAAGACTGCATGATTCAGGTATGGGTCCTTAATAAATCGCTTGTTTACAAAAAAGAACTGTTCTCCCCGGGTTTTTTTCGCATATTCAGGCTTGCCTACATAACCCTTTACACTTATAATAGTTGTTTCTTCTTCAACCGGAACCAGTTTCTGGTTATACGAGTTGCCGAATAAATGAATGATGCGTTGTTTAAGGCTGGCTTTCGGTAGGTGAAAGACTTCGTTGCCATCGCTATGAAAGGTGAAGAAGATTTCAGGATGTGCTAAAGCTACCCGCTGAAATTCATCAATGATATGCCTTAACTCCACCGAATTCGCCCTTAAAAAGTTGCGCCTTGCCGGAATGTTATAAAAGAGGTTTTTTACGCTGATACTTGTGCCTGGCGTGCAAGAAGCCGGCTCCTGTTTAACAACTTCAGAGCCCTCAATGCAAATATGGGTACCCAGTTCGTCTTCATGGCGGCGGGTTTTTAGTTCCACCTGTGCAATGGCAGCTATAGAAGCCATTGCCTCTCCCCGAAAGCCCATTGTGCGTATTTCGAACAAGTCGCTCGCTTTTCTAATTTTGGAAGTAGCATGGCGTTCAAAACACATGCGGGCATCAGTAACGCTCATGCCACAGCCGTCATCAATTACCTGTAGTAAAGATTTTCCGGCATCTTTAACAATAAGCTGAATTTTACTAGCTCCGGCATCAATCGAATTCTCAATAAGTTCTTTAACTGCCGAAGCAGGCCTTTGCACCACTTCGCCTGCTGCTATCTGGTTGGCTACCGAATCGGGTAAAAGCTGTATAATATCAGACATAATCAATGCAAAACTAATCAAAATATAGCCGCCAAACAGAAGCCCTTTTCAACATGCAATCAACATTTTTCGCAGATGCAAGAGGGCGCCATTGTTTTTGGGGCTGATAAGGCTATAGAAAGTTACAAAGGCCATTCATTCGCAGGAAGTGTGTGGTATGGATGGCAATCTTTATATTTAATAATATCTGAGCATGAATTATTATTTAACTTTTATAGTCGTTTTTTTTGAGATCATCCTCTCGAAGTTTTTCACATATAAGTCCGTCACTGCCGGGTCGGTTATATAGACAAATTGCCCAACTTCCGCATATATCCCTTTAAACGTTTTGCCGGGGTTGTGTATAAACTTGTCAATTCTCACAGCGTCCAGATAGATAAATTGTGTAGGAGTGTAATTAAACGTTGAAATTAATACTGTTTGATCTACTATGATATATTTACTATGGCAGTTTTCATTTACATAATAGCTTAGGTTATCAATTTTATTAATCTTTCGGAAGAACTCAATGAAGCTTCTTTTATTAGCAGGTGACCTAAACTGCTTGTCAAAATCTGGATTGTCGCTGGCAAAAGTCTGAGAAATAATGTTTACAGGTATATTGTTATTTGCTTTTTCAATGATAGTATTTATAGTCCCTCTCTCCTTTCAGGCATTTTTGAGGCGTTTGAATGGAAAATGCCATCTATCTTGTAGTCAACAGGGCAAACATGTTGGCCCACTATAATTATTCGCTGTTTAGCCTTAGAAAGGATTTCCCGGATGTACTCTTCAATTCGAAAAGAGGAGTCGAAATAGAACGGGCTCATAAACCCACAGTGCTCATTAAGCTCGAAGTTTGCCGGAGCTATTTCGAAACTCGTATGCTTAGCCTTAAAATTAAAACTTGAGATTAACGTGCAATGCCTTTTTAGGTCGTGGAAAAACTGTAATGCGGGCTGATAATATTGGGCTTTGTCAAACACGAATATCAGATTTTCTTCCTTCACTAAATCTCTCACTGCAAGATTTGAAGAACTAGTTGCAATGTCTATTTGTCCATTCGAATGTTTAAATAAAAATGACTTAACGTGAAGGGAATAGGGCATATTTCCCCGTGAAAACTTTTTTACCTTCGGGGAGCGTAGGTACATATGAGGAAAGAAAAATAAATTGAAATTTTTAAATCTGCCTCTATAATGATCAGTAAATATTTCTTTCGCCAGCTCATATTTCGATCCATTGCCTACAACAGACCGGGTTTCGATATCGATGATATCTTTGGGATTGCCGGCATCATACCCTTCAATAGGCATTGTGAATACATTTATTTCTACTCCCTTCTCTGATAACCAAACTAATTTTTCATTAATAGCTTTATTGTTGTATAGATACAGCGCAACAAAGACCTGGGCCAACCTGCCTTCATTAATTTCCAGATATTTCAGAAGTTCTGCGACAAGTTTTGGGCTGCCTCCAAGAGAATAGAAGTCATAATTCCTGCGATAGCTGTCAGGTTCGTCGAAAAAAACAGCAAACGACATCAGGCTCTATCAATAAAGATCCGATCAACTGTTTTTATCTCATCCAAGAGAAGTTGTCCTGCACGGTTTAATAAAAAAATTGAGAGCCCAACTTTGTTACTCGCCATATGATTTTACAAAGAAGATAATGAATGAATGGAAATGTAGTTTTACGATCTAAAAATAAAGGTAAGTAAATTTTATTTCTTTAATGTGTGGGTATTGCCGCGGATTAAAAACAATCATTTTTTGTTTAAGTAATTATCCCTCCCTACATTCGTTATAAAGATAAGCTGCGTATGAAATTGTGCATGGGGACCAAAATAAACCCGATAAGAAAGTACTTTCCCATTGTAATTCCGGGTTTGCTGTTTGTGATCCTAGTTTTTGTTTCGGCTATGGAGTTGATAGACACGCGCGATGGAGAATGGCTAAAACAAATGAAAAAAGCCGAAGCCTCAATCGTTCTTCTTAACAATGCATCCCAATCAGTACCAATTAAATCTCTTGCAGACAACCGCATTGCCAGTGTAAATTTTGGTTCGCAGTATGCCAGCGAATTTGATAGTATTTTAAGTAAGTACACCACCATTAGCCGATCTGAGGCAGAGGCTTATAGCCCTGATTCTGTAATCAATAAACTGAACACCGGACTTAAATTTTTCCAGACCATTATTGTCCAGTTAACGGATGTATCTGTTAATGACCCTCAAATTTTAGCTTTCCTTTCGGATATAAAAAGGAATCGCCAGTTAATTGTATTTATGAATGGAAGCGCCAGTAGCCTAAAACTTCTGGATACGCTCAATTGCCCGGTTGTTTGGGCAGAAGAAAAGTCTGCAGTGGCTGCAAATATGGCTGCACAAATTATTTTCGGGGGAGTGGGTGCTTTTGCAAAACTTACAGAAGATATCTCACCGATATTTAGAAAAGGCAGCGGATATAGCACTGTTGCTGTCAGGCTTAAATACACTGTGCCCGAAGAGTGTGGCATTAATGGGCCTGAGCTTCAGGCTTCAATCGACCAGATTATTAACGAAGCAATTTCTGCGAGGGCAACCCCCGGGGCAGCAGTAATGGTTGTAAAAGATGGTAAGGTAATTTTTAATAAAGCTTATGGGTTCCACACCTATCAGAACACCAGGCCAGAACGAATAGATGATATCTTCGATGTGGCGTCGGTCACCAAGATCTCAGCAACAACTATAGCAGCAATGCGCTTGTACGAGCGAGGCAAACTGTCGCTAACCGGGAAACTGGGCACTTACCTTCCTTTGGCAAGGACGACCTCAAAAAGCAACCTCAGCATAAAAGAGCTTATGTTGCACGAAGCTGGCCTTACACCCTTTATCCCATTTTATATGAACGTTAGTGATGATAGCCATAGTTTAGATTCATCCGCATTTTATTCGGTTAAGGTGGCAGACGGTTATTATCTAAGACACAATTATTATGAGGATATTATGCTCCCGCGAATGCTCAATACCAGGCTTCAAACCAGGGGGAGATACGAATACAGTGACCTAAGCATGTATTTCTTAAAGGAGGCAATCGAGCGGCAAGCCAAAGAACACCTGGACTGGTTCGTGTTGCGTGAGTTTTATCAGCCACTTGGAATGCAGACTGCGGGCTTTAATCCGCGGAACCGTTTCGATAAAAGCCGTATTGTGCCCACCGAGCAGGATAATTATTTCAGGAAAACTTTGTTAGAGGGCTACGTGCACGACCAGGGAGCAGCCATGGCCGGAGGTGTTGCAGGTCATGCAGGCTTATTTGCCAGCACCAATGACCTTGCTATTCTTTTTCAAATGTTACTGAATGGCGGACAGTATGGGGGCATACACTATTTTAACCCTCAAACGATAAACCTGTTCACATCAAGGCAGTCTTTAACCAGCAGGAGGGGTCTTGGCTTTGATAAATGGGACCCCGAAGTGTCAAAAAAGTATCCTTCAGAGTATGCATCTCCGGAAACCTACGGCCATACCGGCTATACCGGCACCTGCGTATGGGTTGACCCTAAATACAAGCTCATTTACATCTTTCTTTCAAATAGGGTTCATCCTCTGGTAACTAATAAGCTATCCAGCTTGCGCATAAGGGCGCGTGTTCAGGATGCGGTTTATCAGGCAATTGCAAAAGTTGGAAAATAGGCCTTATTGGGAGTCTGGCTTACGTTTTCTTTCCGGTTGAAAGAATTGACCGCAGGTAAACAATCTCCTCATAAATTTCTATTTAATTTGTGTTATGAAGATTGGAATTGTTTGTTATCCAACGTTTGGAGGTAGCGGCGTTGTAGCTACCGAGCTAGGCAAGGCTTTAGCTGCGAATGGGCATCAGGTCCATTTTATAACTTACAGCCAGCCAGCCCGTTTGGATTTTTTTTCTGAAAACTTATACTATCACGAAGTTTCTGTTTCTAACTACCCTTTGTTTGACCACTCTCCGTACGAAGCGGTTCTGGCAAGTAAGCTCGTCGATGTGGTGCGTTACGAGAAGCTTGATATTCTTCATGTTCACTATGCAATTCCCCATGCTTCAGCCGCATTTATGGCCAAGCAGATTTTGGCTACTTATGGTATTCATATACCGGTGGTTACAACCTTGCACGGAACTGATATTACTTTGATTGGTAAGGATGTAACCTTTAAGCCTGTTGTAACTTTTTCTATCAATCAGTCAGACGGCGTTACAGCAGTTTCGGAGGATTTAAAAAGAGCCACTTATGAGCTCTTCGATATTCAAAAAGAGATTAGGGTTATTCCAAACTTCATAGACCTGAACAGGTTTAACATGAAAAAGAAAGACCACTTTAAAAAGGCTATCGCGCCTTTGGATGAGGTGATTCTGGTGCACACGTCTAATTTCAGGAAAGTAAAAAGGGCAACTGACGTTATTAAGATATTTAAGAAAGTACAGGAAAAGGTTCCTTCCAAATTGTTAATGGTTGGCGATGGTCCTGACCGTGTGAATTGTGAGCAGTTAAGCCGTGAGTTAGAGTTGTGTGATAATGTTCGCTTTTTAGGTAAACAAGATGCTGTGGAGGAAATACTTTCGGTTGCTGATTTGTTTATAATGCCTTCACAGTCAGAAAGTTTTGGATTGGCAGCATTGGAAGCAATGGCATGCAGGGTTCCAGTTATATCGTCTAATACAGGTGGTTTGCCAGAGTTGAATGTTCAGGGCGTTACCGGGTTTTTAAGCAACGTAGGCGATGTTGATGAAATGGCAGCAAATGCTATTTATATTCTGGAAGACCGTGAGCGCCTTGAGATATTTAAGGAGAATGCGCTAAATCATGCCAAAACATTTGAATTAAGCAATATCCTACCTATTTACGAGCAATTTTATCGTGAAGTGCTTGATGCTACTCTGGTTTAAGAAAGACAATAATGAGAAAATATTTAAAAGGCAGGCTAATCTTTTGAGCCTGCCTTTTCTTTTAGAGGATATAAAACACTTTCGAGTTCTCAAAAGAGCTTTCGGCAGATTTTTCATCCTGCTTGTAGTTTTCTTTAAGCATTTGTTTTAAATCTTTTTCTATGTTTTCAGAGATGGTAGTTGTAGGGGTGTCAGTGGGTTTGTTTTCAAAGGGGTCCTGCAGGTGAATTGACATTTTCTCAATCAGAAAGAAGGAAGAAGCAATTGCAATAACCACAGGAACTTCAACTACCCCAAAAAACTCAATTAAGCCAAAAGGTAATAGCATAATAAATAATACTAGCGAGAAATGAATGTAAACGCTATATGTTTCCGGAAATACGGTGTTCTTAATTCTTTCACAGCCCCCCATTTGGTTGGAAAAGCGTGTTAGCGTTTTGTCAATCTCAATCTGTTGGAACTCATTAAGCCAGCCCAATTTAAATGCGTTTCTCAGGTCAGCGCCTTGTAACTCAAGTAGCGCCAATGGGGTATTGTTGTACTTTTTGATATACTCAAGGTCTTCCTGAGATATAAACTTTTCGAGTCCTTTTGTAGCATCTTGCCGCCTTAAGTGCCTGCTCAGGCTATAGCACCAGGCAATTTGCCTTTTGGCCATCCGCTCGCAAAACACTCTTTCTTCTGTCGTTCCATATTTTGTATCCACAAAAGTTAATAGCTGTCGGGTTAAAGTCCTGGAATCGTTTACTATTGCACCCCAAATGGTGCGGGCTTCCCACCAACGATCGTAAGCCTGATTCGACTTAAATGCAAGCAGGAGCGAAATTACGGTGCCCAGTATGGTTGGCACTGCAATAGGAATGGAAATTCGGGTAAAATGAAAATTGCTGTACGTAATGGCGATGGCAACCGCATAAATGGTAACCATAATCATTTCATTCTTAATTTTTCCAAATATGTATTTAATCGGGATGTTCTCTTTAAGTAACATAAGCGTGTTTTCTATAAAGTTTCAGTAAGTTCTTCTTTTACTGTTTGATTAGTTTTGAATGAGGTAGAAGTATTGGCGGCCCTGTAAACGCTGATAATGGGATATCCACTTCTTTGCACAAATAGCTCTGGATTGACGCTTAATTTGTTGATTTTGCCAACTGGGTGATACGCTGTATCTAGTATTGAATCTATGCAGTTTGCCTCCAGAAAGTTTTTGAATGCGATCAATGTACTGCCATAGAAAAATTCAATTTTAACATGTTTTATCTGCGGGTATGATGATTTCAAGTTATAGCAATGCCGATAGAACTCTTCCGGGATGGCTTCGAATTCTTTAGCCCGCCTGGCTAGCATGAGCAAATCACTTTCAGAATCTGAAAGCTTAAACATGTGAGTAAACACAAGGCTTAATTCCTTGCCTTCAAATTGGTTACAGAGGGAAGGAATGCAGTTAAAAGCCTTGTTCTGGAAATCTGTGGAAATTAGGATGGTTTGCATAAATATCTGTTTAGTTTTTGTTCTAAATTTTATCTATGCAATGTTATTTAGTGGAGATTAGAGGGTTTTAAAAGAGATATTAGAATTTCATTAGAATGTATTTGGCCGTTTTTTGGAATTTTACTTTAAAATAGAGAGGAAGTGGTGCAGTAAAAGCAACTTATTAGAAAGTGATTAAAAAAAGTACGCCACGGGCTTGCATTATTTTGCTATAGGGAGTAAGATTTGAATTTCAGTTCCAATTTTTTCTTCAGAACGAATGCCTATCGAGCCTTTATGAAGTCTTATAATATTTAATGTGAGCGGAAGCCCGATTCCATGCCCCTCAAAGTCGGTGGTATTAGAAGCCCGGAAGAATGGTTCAAAAATGAATTGCTGTTCTTTAAGAGGAATACCAATCCCTTGATCTGACACCTTGATCATTATCCGTTCGTTTGCTGAGCTTACTTTGATTTCGACAGGCTTGTTGTTTGAATATTTGCAGGCGTTGATAACGATATTGCTTACCGCCAATTGCAATAAGTTAATGTTCCCATCAGTATAAAGTTGTTGTTCATCTTCTGGCAACGATGAGAAGTCAATGTTAACTATGCTCTCCGAGTCAATTTTTCTGATAGCATCACTAACATTCAATACAAGCTCGTCAATTCTGATTCTTTGCCAGTTTTGCTTTTTCCCATCAAATCCCGATTGCGCCAGTCCTAATAAGCTTGCCAGAATATGTTCAAGTTTTTCTGCTTCAGTCAAAATTGTTTTAGCCGAGGCTACAGATTTATCATCCGTTTTTAGGCTTGAAATCAGAAGTTCTGTTTCGCTGGTAATAATTGCCAGGGGTGTACGTAACTCGTGAGATGCATTACTAACGAAGTTGTTTTGGGTCTCAAAAGCAGTCTCAAGCCGATTTAACATGTTATTGAATGTATAAGTCAGTTCGGCAATCTCGTCGCTTCCCTTAATTTCGGGTAGCCTAAGGTGCAGGTTATTGGCTGTAATATTCTTTACCCGCTTAATAATTGCGCTCACGGGCTTAATGGTGTAGCGGGAGAAAAGGTGTCCCACTATAAAAGTAAGGACGATTGAAATAATAAAATTTATGATCAGAATTTTCTTTAAATCTTCTATCTCTTTAAATCCATGTGGGTCGGTGGCCGACGCTATTACAATATAGCGGCCTTGAGGTAGGGTGAACAAGCTGCCCGCGTAAAACCGGTTTTTAATATTGTACCGGGCTTTATTACCATTTAAAATACTGTTATAGAAATCATCCGGAACATTGATTGGCTTTTTAAATATTGGTGTTCCTTGCTTCAGTTGAATAATGTAGTCGCGTTCATTTTCCAATTTCTCCAGGTAACGGCTCCTTACTTCCTTGTAAGCGATAGCTTTTTCGTCAGTCCTGAGGCTTATTTGCGCTGAAAGATTAACGCGGGCTTCCAAACGTTTAAAGAAATCTTCAAAGTTAAATGCCGATACAAAATAAAATATTGAGGCATTTAGAAGTATCAGGCCGCAGGTGGTTATAGAAAAGAAGAGGAGCGTAATCTTAGTTTGAATTTTCATTTGTCGCTTCCTCTTTAAACATATAACCCATGCCAAATACGGTATGTATTAGTTTGCCATTATGGTTATTGTCAACCTTCTTTCGTAAGTAATTAACATATACGTCAACAACGTTGGTGCCCAAATTAAAATTGATGTCCCACACGTTCTCTAAAATTTGTATCCGGGATAAAACCATATTCTGGTTCTGCACAAAGTATTCAAGTAACCGGTATTCAGTAGCGGTAAGGTTTATAGGCTGGTTATTTCTCTTTGCTGTTTTGGATACTAAATCAACTTCAAGGCCGGCAATTGAGACTATATTTTTAGGCGCTGGGCTGGTACGGCTTCTACGGATTAAAGTACGAATTCGGGCTTCCAGTTCAATGAGTTTAAAAGGCTTAACAAGGTAGTCGTCGGCGCCGCTGTCTAAGCCAGTTACTATATTTTCTGTACTGCCAAGCGCAGTAAGCATAATAATGGCAGTGTTTTCATCATTCTTACGAATCTCTTTGCAGATTTGAATGCCATTAATGCCTGGCAGCATAATGTCAATGATTATTAAATCGAAATTATATTTCAATGCCATTTCCAGTCCGGTGGTGCCATCGGCAGCGACACTAACTTCCATTCCCGCCTGGCTCAGGCCCCTCACAATTACAGATACAATCCCCGGCTCATCCTCAATCAGCAGAATCTTCATTCATCAATTTTTTGAGAATTTAAGGCATACAGGCGAATCTACCTCGATGCGTTCTCCTGTATCACTTAGCATACCCGTGTTTTTATCTATCTTAAAGATAACGATGTTGGCGCTATTTTGATTTGCAGCTAAAAGGTAATTTCCTGAAGGGTCAATAACGAAATTCCTCGGAACTTTACCCAGGGTTGATTGCCTGCCAATAAAGCTAAGCCTCCCTGTTGATTGGTTGATTTTGAAGATTGCAATATCGTTCAGGTCTTCGCGGTTTGAACTATAAAGGAACTTGCCATCAGGCGAAACATGGATATCAGCAGCCCAGATTCTGCCAGCGTACCCGGCTGGTAAAGCTGAAACGTTTTCAACTAAGTTTAAGTTGCCACTGTTATGTTTGAATACACTGATATTTCCGGTCATCTCTTGAAGTGAATAGGCAAACTTCCCGTTAGGGTGAAAATCAAAATGGCGAGGCCCTCCGCCCGGACTAACCTGAGTGTAAGCTGGCTCTGCGTTTATAAGAGGCTCTTTTTGGCTGCCGGAGCGGTATTCGTAGACATTAATTTTATCTGTGCCCAGATCGCTTACAAATAAGAACTTATTGTCAACCGATAACACGCTCGAGTGTGCATGAGGGGCTTTTTGGCGCTCCTGATTTACACTGCCGCCCTGATATTTAATGTGTTGTACATTGTCACTTAACGAGCCATCCTTGTTTAAGCTAATCGCAACCATACTGCCGCCTCCATAATTTGCAGCAAACACATGGTTGTTCTTATCGTCTAAGGCAACATAGCAAGGCCCATCGTCTACAGTTGATTTAGCGTTTAAGAGTTTCAAGGCTCCTGTCTTGCTATCGTAACTAAAAGCATTGATCGCTCCTTTGCCCGGGCCGGCTTCATTTACAGCATAAACATATTTCTCATCTTTGCTGATTGCCAGGTACGAAGGGTTATTTAAACCCGTTGCTTTGTTTTTGTAAGTAGCTTTTCCATTTGCCTGGTCAAATTCATAAATGTAGATGCCTTCGCTTTTGCCAGGTTTTGTATAAGTTCCTATTAGTAGGTTCAGTTTTTGGGCTATACCTGATGAACATATCAAAGAAAGTAACAATAAGAAACTGTAACGTGTGTGGGTGGGTTTCATGGGTTTAATTTATGCTGCAAAATAAGAACAATATTTATGAAACAAAGCAGGCTCCGGGGTTCTCCGGAGCCTGTTTACTAACGTATTAGATGTTTTAATTGAATTATTTCCTTGTCCTCAAGGTATCTCCAACGCCCTCTTGGTAAATCTTTTTTAGTGAGGTTGGCATATACTACGCGGTCGAGTTTTACAACGTCGTAACCTAAATGCTCGAACATTCTGCGAACGATACGGTTCTTGCCGCTATGGATTTGTATTCCAATTTCGCGCTTGCTGGCGCCTTGGACATAGCTAACCACATCTGGTTTAATTAAACCATCTTCCAGCTCCAGTCCGAATTGCAGTTTATTAAAATCGCCTTGAGTTAAACTTTTATTTAACTCCACGTTGTAAATTTTGGTGATGTTATTGCGTGGGTGAGAAAGTTTTTCTGCCAGATCGCCGTCATTGGTCATTAGCAAAAGGCCTGTAGTATTTCTATCGAGTCTCCCCACTGGGTAAATACGCTCACGCGAAGCTTTGTCTACCAATTGCATTACGGTGCGGCGCTCCTGTGGGTCATCGGTAGTAGTGATATAGTCTTTAGGCTTGTTTAAAAGCACATAAACCATTTTTTCCCGTTTTAACGTTTCGCCATTGTAGCGAATTACATCTTTAGCAGGATCAACCTTAAATCCAAGTTCAGAAACAACTTCGCCGTTTACAGAAACTACGCCAGCTTCAATTAGTTCATCCGCTTTGCGGCGGGAACAAATACCTGCGTTTGCAATGTAACGGTTCAAACGAATTAAGCCATCGTCTTTAGCTGCCGGTGCGTTTTTGCGGCTGCGGGTTTGCGGCTCAAGGCGCTCTTCTGAACTCCATTTTCTGCCTTCGTTTCTGTCGCCGAATTTGCGTTCTCCAAGTGGCTTGCGTTCAAACGGGCGTTCGTGTTTTCTATCTCCGGCTTTTTTATCAAATCCACCTTTGAAGGGGGGCTTTTTATTAAAGGGCTTGTCGCCATCAGCTTTGCCGTCAAAGCTTTTCTTTCCAAAGGGGCGTTTGCTTTCGCCTCTTTTTTCAGGGCCTTTGTCAGAAGAGAAAGATTTCTTTCCAAATGGACGTTCGTCTGAACGTTTTTCGAAATTTCTTTCAGTTTTTTCAGGGCCTTTGTCAGAAGAGAAAGATTTCTTTCCAAATGGGCGTTCATCTGAACGTTTTTCGAAATTTCTTTCAGTTTTTTTAGTGCTTTCTGACGAGTTGCTGCGGCTTTTGAAGGGCTTGCCCTCGTTTTCGCCAAACATTTTCTTTTTTGCACTGTTAGATTTTTC
>Ga0307408_100001765_pt1 | contig 15786 bp, 16 predicted proteins | sample 322Cmetagenome_FD_202116 | JGI IMG/M metagenome (GOLD analysis project Ga0307408, IMG submission 202116) | Maize rhizosphere microbial communities from greenhouse at UC Davis, California, United States - 322HYB-C-3 | ecosystem: Host-associated > Plants > Roots > Rhizosphere > Soil | place...
GAACCACCCGCGCGTTTGTGCAACGGGACCACCGGATGACTCGGTGCGCCGAGGACGCCCACATGGGCGCGGGTTCGGCATACTCGCTAGTCAAAGCCGTTTCCACACGGCCTCGGCCAGGACCAGACATTCACCAACCAGCTAGATTTGCTCCCATGACACGAATATCCCTATCGGCCGAGTTGTGCATTCGAGCATTCCACGCTTCACATTTAGAAGAGGTCGACTGATGGACTGGAGAACGTACGTCACAGCATCAGCGCTAGCACTGGTATTGCATGCCAACGTCTCAGCGCAAGCGCCAGTGCAAATTGTTGAAGCAGCTCGACTCCAGACAGCGCCTGTTCAAGTGGTGGTAGATCTCACGGAGCAGATTACTTGGGTCAGAAAATCTGAATCCTGGATGCAACGCGATGTCGAACAAGGGTTGCTCCCAGGCAAGTACGGTTTACAGCTGAAGGACGCAAACGGCGTCTACCACCTTGGACCAGAGCTTGCCGTCTACATGGTAGACAGAAATTCAGTAGCCGTGTTTCGTGGTGGCGTGTTCATTCCGACCTCACCGACAACGCCACCACGCCTATTTGCGGTGGAAGAAGGTAGTCCTCGCAGAGGAAAAACTCTGGCTGAGGCGATGAGTCCACAACCTCCAGGGGCGACATTTCTTCCACTTGGAATTGCTTTGATAGATGCTTGGGCGGTCGAAGCAAATCGAGGTAACTTGGTACTGTTTCAGGAAATACGGGATGATGTCGTCGCGTCAAGGCTAAGAACCATCTTCAACCCCTAGATGGGGGGCGACGATACCGATCACCACGCCGATGCCGATGAACGACGAGGCTTCTGCGCATTACCCCGGCCTGAACCCGTTGGACTGCTGAGGAGCCTCGCTGCGGTTCTCGCGCGGGAGCGGGAGCGGGAGCGGGAGCGGGCGCGGGCGCGGTGCAATGTCGAGCCGAAGGCGAACCCCGGGGCAATGGCAATGACTGCTTCAAAGTGCGACGACCGGCTCCTGCGGGCCCAAAGCTCCAAGACCGTGACCGGCTACAGTCGGCCAGAAGCCGACGTTGAGCCTCTAACAGAATTCGACGGGCCGCGAGCTATCGGAAGCGTTTTTTGGACAACTGTGAGCCAATCGGAGCGAAACTAGGCCGACCCTAGACGCAGGCGCGTTCCTTCCTCGAGGAGGCAGCAGTTCGGACGGTTGGCGAGCATGAGGAGTGTGCTCGCCAACGAAGACAATTTCGCGGGCATACGAGGAATGGTTGAAATACGACCCACCGCTCCCCGGCGGCGCAAAGGTGCCAGCACGCATCCCCAGGCTGAAGGTCCCAATCGCTGGTGCTCTCTACAATGACAAGCCGCGGTCAATGATTCGGAGATCGCGCCGCAGATTTTTAAGCGGCGTTCGCGCCCACCGGCTGGCGCCTCCGGCGTCTGCGGATCTCGAACTTCGGAGGCCCCCTTGTTCCAAGCAAGCATCGCACGAACGTTCCTGCTTGCCGCGATGGCGGTATGGACCGCCATGGCAACCGGCGCCGCATGGGCGTCTAGTCCCGCACTTGGAATGGCGCAGTACGCGCATCGGGCATGGCGCAACGTCGACGGGTACGGACTCGGAACCGTCATCGCGATCGCTCAGTCCACCGACGGTTACATGTGGCTCGCCACGCCGACCGAACTGCTGCGCTTCGACGGCGTTCGCCGCGTTCCGGCACGCTTTGAGACTGGCATTACCTTCGATGAGGGCGCGCGATCGTTGAAGGGCGGACGTGACGGAACACTTTGGATCGGCACGAGTCGCGGCTTGTTCGCCTTGAAGAATGGATCCATCAAACCAGAGACGCTCCTTGGCGACATGAATGTCAACGCCATCGATGAAGACAGCGACGGGACGATCTGGGCCGCAGGCGCCAGTCGCGGGAACGGGATGCTGTGTGCGATTCGCAAGTCGGGCAATGAATGCCATGGGCAAGACGGGAGCTTCGGCCCGGAGATCGTCACTCTTCATCGCGACCGGACCCACGCGCTTTGGGTCGTCGGCGTGCAGCGCGCGTGGAAGTGGGGCGGCGACTCCGTGGCTTCGTTTTCGCTCCCGGCCCGCGCGGATGTGGTTCGCAGCGTGGCGGAGATGCCGGACGGCGCCATCGTGATCGGACTGCGCGGACAGGTCGCGCGCATCGCAAAAGGCAGCATCGACAAGCTCCCACTGCCGGGCTGGACGCGTGATCTCGCGTTCGACAAGGCCTTGCGCGCCCGCGATGGCTCGCTATGGCTCGGTACGGCCGACACCGGTTTGCTCCATCTGGACGGCGGGCAGTTGGAAGCCTTCGCCACGCCTAACGGCTTGTCGGGGGACAAAATCCTCGACCTGTTCGAGGATCGCGAGGGCAGTGTCTGGGTGTCGACCTCGCGTGGCCTCGATCAGTTCCGGCCCGTCACGCCCGCGAATCAGTCGGGCTTCAACAGGCTGAAGGGGCGTGCCCGCGCGGTGCTGAGCGCAAGTGACGGCAGCATCTGGGCATCGACCACGACTGGGATCTACCGGCGCGACGCGTCCAACGTCTGGACGCTCCACCGTTCCTGGCTGATTGGCGTGGGCAGCTTGTTCGAGGACCGTCGCGGCCGAATCTGGGCACCCTCGCAATCAGGCATCCAGTATTTCGATGGGCAGCACTTCGTCGATGCCCCTGGCATCCCTGTCGGCCCCATCGATGCCATGACGGACGACGCCAACGGCGATCTGTGGCTGGCGCATCGCGAGCTCGGACTGCTGCATGCGCGCGCGCAGGGCGACCAGAAGTTCGCGACAAGGACAGTCCTGCAGCCCTCCGCGCGCATCAACACGCTGGCCATCGATCCTGTCGATCGCTCGCTCTGGATGGGGCTATGGTCCGGCTCGCTTGAGAACGTGCGGGACGACCAACTGGCACGCCGGGTCGCCGTCGTCGAGAACGGCGCCACCGGCTCCGGACGCATTAACCACATCCGCGCCGAGCTCGACGGGACGCTGTGGATCTCGACCTTCGCCGGACTGCATCGGCTCGCACGCGGGCAGATCGTGCGAATCAAGATGGAACGAGGCCTTCCTTGCGATCGCCTGCTCTCGTCGTTTGCCGACGAAAAGTCGCTCTGGCTGATCGCCCAGTGCGGCTTGCTACGAGTCGATCGGGCAGAGGCGGAGACGTGGACGGAGGGCGAGGAGAAGGACGCGGGCAAGAAGGTGACGTCCGAGCTGGTTGACGTCTGGGATGGCGTGGACCAGGGCATCGCCGGCCGCAGCATCGGCTCCATCTCTCCGCTCTACAACTACACGCCGAAGGTCGCACGGGCTACGGACGGGCGCCTTTGGATGGTCACGGGAGACAGCCTTGTCACCATCGATCGCGGCCGAATGCCAGTCAACCAATCGCCGCCTCCGGTTTACGTCGAGCAAGTGGTCAGCGATGCCAAGAGCTACGGCCTGCAATCTGGGCTCCGGTTGCCGCCGTTGCAGCGCAACCTGGAGATCCAATACACGGGACTTAACTTCGCATCGCCGGAGCGAATGCAATTTCGCTACAAGCTGGAGGGACATGACACCAATTGGCAAGACGCCGGCAATCGGCGGCAAGCCTTCTTTTCTGATCTGCCGCCCGGGGACTACCGCTTCCACGTGATCGCGGCCAACGCCAGCGGCGTGTGGAACCACGAGGGCGACACGCTCGCGTTCTCGATCGAACCGGCCTGGTGGCAGACAGGCGTGTTCCGCGCAGCCTGCGGTGCAGCAGCCCTTCTCCTACTGTACGCGCTCCACCGCGGCCGTATGGCGCAGCAGTCTCGGCGCTTCAATGCATCCTTTGAGGCACGAGTCAAAGAACGCCTGAGCATCGCGCGCGATCTCCATGACACTTTGCTCCAGACATTTCAGGGGCACGTATTGCGACTCCATACTGCGCTTCAATTGTGGCCTCGCGAAGACGGTCGCCGCATTCTGGAAGAGGGGATTGACCAGGCCGCCTCAGCGATCACTGAGGGGCGTGATGCTGTCAAAGGGCTGCGCGCGGACTCGACCGAGGGCAGCGATCTGCCTGCCGCCGTTCAGGCGCTGGGCCAGGCACTTGCGAGCGAACCGGACAAGGCCTCGATCAGGTTCGGTGTCGAGGTTTTCGGCCTATCACGAGGACTGCATCCGATCGTACGCGACGACGTCATCCGCATCGTCGGCGAAGCCTTGCGGAACGCCTTCAAACATGCGACACCACGACGAGTCGAAGTGGAGATCCGTTTTCATGACCGCGAATTGAGAGTTCGCGTTGTTGATGACGGCAAGGGCATGGATGAAAGTACCGCGCAAAGCGGACGGCAAGGCCACTTTGGCCTGCAGGGCATGCGCGAACGAGCAAAGCTCATCGGAGGGAAGTTGACGCTTTGGAGCCGGCGCAACTCCGGCACCGTACTCGAGCTGGTCGTTCCAGCGGTCCGTGCCTACGCCATCGTCGTCGAAGATTCTTCTGGTCCCGACTCCTGATGTGGTGTGAATTCGGTCAGAGCGATCTCGCCCTGGAGCCGCTCGACCTCAACGAGGTAGCGCGCGAGGTGCTGGGCCTTCTGTCGAATGACCTCGAATGCAACCGGGTGGTCCTCGACCTCCGCCTGGATGAAGCCCTACCATCCATCGCGGGCGTGCGCATCCAGCTTCAGCAGGTCATGCTCAACCTGATTCGCAATGCCTCGGAGGCCAACGACGATCACGGCGCCACGTTCCTGATGTCGATCACTCGCCACCCGAATTCTCCGCTCTCGAAACTGTCTTGAGGCCGTGACTGCAGGCGCGCGTCAAGCTATCCACGCTCGACACGTCCATGCACGAATAATCGCGGGCGAACAGGCCGCCGATTTTCGACACCTTCGTGCAATGGATCGGCAAAACAATGTCTGGTGTGATTTCCTTTTCTCCAGAGAAGGATTCACCATGACATCACCAGCATCCATTACCCGGCGCGACTTCGTTGCCGGTTCGACCGTTGCGCTTTCAGCCGGTCCCCTCGCGCTCGCCTCATCCGCACGCGCGCAGACTGCGAGCTCCGCTCCTCCCGGTGCGGCGGGCGGCAAGAGGCCGGCGCTCCACAAGGATGCGATCCGGCCATTCCGCGCCATCTTTCCGCGTGGTGACTTGACCGACTTGCGCAGGCGCATCAAGGCGACGAAATGGCCATCGCGAGAAACGGTGAACGACGCGTCGCAGGGCGTTCAGCTTGCGACGATGCGGGAACTCGCGCGCTATTGGGAAACGAAGTACGACTGGCGCAAATGCGAATCCAGGTTGAATGCGTGGCCCCAGTTCAAGACCGAGATCGACGGCGTGGACATCCATTTCATCCATGTGCGTTCGACCCACCAGAATGCCTTGCCCGTAGTCATCACCCACGGATGGCCCGGCTCGATCATCGAGCAGATGAAGATTATCGACCCGTTGACCAACCCGACGGCGCATGGCGGAACGGCTGCGGACGCATTCGACGTGGTGATTCCGTCGTTGCCGGGACACGGATTCTCGGGAAAGCCGACCACGACGGGCTGGGACCCCGTTCGCATTGCACGTGCATGGGTCGTGCTCATGCAGCGCCTCGGTTATTCGCGTTATGTGGCACAAGGGGGCGACTGGGGCAATGCTGTAACGGAGCAAATGGCCTTGCTGGCGCCTGCGGGCCTCGTTGGTATTCACACCAACATGCCGGCAACCATTCCCGACGATATTGCAAAGGCGCTCGCGGCCGGCGGCCCGCCGCCATCGGGCCTCTCCGCCGATGAGAAGTATGCATACGACCAGCTCGACACTTTCTACAAGAACGGCTTGGCGTATGCCCAGGAGATGGGCAACCGCCCCCAGACGCTCTACGGGATCGAGGACTCGCCGATTGGCCTTGCGGCCTGGATGCTGGACCACGACGCGCGGAGCTACGCGCTCATTTCGCGTGTCTTTGCGGGCCAGTCCGAAGGCCTGACGCGGGACGACATCCTGGACAACGTGACGCTCTACTGGCTGACGAACACGGCCGTCTCCTCGGCGCGCTTGTATTGGGAGAGCAAGCTCCCGTTCTTTGCGCCCAAAGGCGTGGCCTTGCCCACCGCGGTGAGCGCATTTCCAGACGAAATCTACACCGCCCCTCGCAGCTGGGCGCAACGTGCCTACCCGAAGCTCATTCACTACAACAGGCTGGAGAAGGGCGGCCATTTTGCCGCGTGGGAACAGCCGGCGGCCTTCTCGGCGGAACTGCGTGTCGGGTTCCGGCCGTTGCGTGGTTAGACATACAGGGCGCGCCATTGCGCGCCCCGCCTTGGGCTATTCGCCGGCGGGACCGACGGCCGGAGGCGATGGCCTGATCCGACCCGACACCAAAGTATCGTTTACGGCGTTCGGTGAACCGAGCATCCTGTAGGTGACGACGGGCAGGGAGGAATCGGCGTACGTGTCTTGGCTCCAAGACAACGCACGTGGATGATTTTTCACCTGCGCAAAATCAATGGAAGTCGCGAGGACGCCCAAATGTCTGTTCAACTGGTGGTCTCGGTAGTCGACGATGACGAGTCGGTACGCGAATCGTTGCCACCGCTCCTGGAAGCTTTCGGCTTTGTCGCTCGCGCTTTCGCCTCCGCCGAGGCGTTCCTCGGCTCCGATGCCATCGCCAGAACGAGCTGCCTGATCCTGGACATCACCATGCCCGGCATGTCCGGCGTGGAGCTCTACCGCGAACTGAAAGTGCGTGGATGCAACATCCCGGTCATTTTCATCACGGCTCGTGGGAATGAGCCGCTCCGGCAGGACCTGCTCGAGGAGGGCGCGGTCGAATGCCTGGACAAGCCGTTCAACGACACCGCCTTGCTGCAGGCCCTCACGAAGGCGCTGGCCGGAGGGTGAGGCAGTAGCCTACTTGCCGCCGTAGTTGTCGCTGAACGACGGCAGCTCGCCGCTCTTGTTCTCGCGCGCAACCTCCGCACGGCTTGCCTTGCGGCCGGCTGAACGCTCGGCGCGCGAAAGCTTGGCGGTGGGCTCGGGCCGGGGGTCTCCCTCGCCGGGCATGAAGGTATGTGCGGCTTCCACGCCGGCGGGCTTGCGTGCCTGGCGAGCCGCGGCGCGCTCGGCCCTGGTGACCTTGGCCCGCGGATCGGGCTTCGGGTCTCCTTCGCCGGGCATGAAGTGATGCGAGGCGTCAATGCCTTCCGCCTTGCGTTCGGCACGGATGGCCGAACTGTCGGAAGAGGCCTGGGCGTAGGCAGTGGAAGCCAGGACTTGCGCGCCAGCGAGGGCAAATGTCGAAAGGGTCAATCGCATTTCAAACTCCTTGAATCACAAAAGGTCACGCACGCAGCTGCGTGCATGAACGAAGAGGGGACTCGGCTGCGCGCCGTATGGCGCGTGAGGTCATGAAATCAGAAAACCGCGGCGAGACCTATTGGACGAAGGTGTCGCAGACACCTTGGTATGAGTCCGCCCAACGGCAGGAATGCGCAGGGTCAGCTGCGCACCAGGTAGCGCTCGCCCCGCGCGGCGTCGAGCACCGCAAGCGCATCGCGCGCCACCACATCCAGCGGCGTGGCATCGGCGAGCCATGCATTCGGCGTGGCAAACCAGAGGCAGGCCTCCCAGTCGCTCAACGTGGGAACCAGCTCGTGGATCACCGCATTCACCGGCGGGCGGAGCTTCGTGGTTCGAAGGTCGAACTGGAACAAAGGCAGCACCGTATGCCCTTGCCACGGAAAGCTCAGCACATCATGGTCGACGATCCAATGCGCCAGTTGCGAGATCGGTTGTTCCGTGTGCTGCAGGAGAAGGCTGACGACCTCGTCGGAACTCACGATGCCACCGCTCGCACGAAAGGCTCGCTCCATTTGCCGGTATTGCAACACCTCTACGCTATGCAGCAGCGCGGGCGCACTGGTTCGCGCAGGCGGCGGCCGCATCGTGAACGGAATGGGAAGGTAGCTCGAAGAACGTATTTCGTAGTCACGCATGATGGGCTCCCGGTTGGGCTCGTCTTGCCGCGTCAATCGACATTTGCCACCGGACGCAGCCGCGCCAGCGTTGCGACCACGCGCTGGCCGAAGCGGCGCGCGGTTTCCAGGTCGCCAGGCGCCATTTCTTCGACAGATGCATCCGACGGCGTGGTGGTCGCAAGGCCCATGAAAGACGCGACATAGTTGACGTCGTCCCGCTTCGCGGCCTTGGTGGTGCTCGGCAGCATGCCCATGCCGACCCACACCATGCCGTGCTGCTGCGCCATGGTGAAGAGCGCGTACAGCGTCGAGGCCTTGTCTCCGTTCATGCCGGCGGAGTTGGTGAAGGCGGCGGCGAGCTTGTCCTTCCAGCCCATGGCGCCCCAGACCTTCGACGACTCGTCGATGAACTTCTTGAACTGCCAGCTCACGCTGCCGATGTAGGTCGGCGTGCCGAACACGATGGCGTCGGCCGCGGCAAGCTGCTCCCAGCCGCCAGCCGGAAGATTGCCGGCCTCGTCGACCTGCAGCAGCTGTGCGCCCGAGGCGGAAGCTACGGTTTCCGCAATTCGCTGCGTATGGCCGAAGCCGCTGAAGTAGACGATGACGATGCTTTGCCTGGACATGCTGGTTCCTTGGTGGTTGAGGGGAAGGGGGTGGATTGCGGTCAGCGGCCCGGAGGCGCCGAAGGGCGCGACGGTTCGAAATGAACGAAGGTCTTGCTGACGATCTGCCAGCGTCCGTCGCGCTCGAGCAGCGACAGGTAGTCGTAGTAGTTGAAGCCGAGCATCTGCTGGTGCGTTCTTACTAACGCCATGCTCGCGAGCACCTCGGCTCCGAGCACTTGCATCCGGAATGGTTCGCCCAGTTCACGAGGCGACTTGCGGTTGGCGACGCCCGCCACGTATTCATCTACCGACTTCTCGTAGGGCGCTGCCGAAACGTTCGCGAAGAGCCGGCAGTTCGGGTGAAAAGTCGATCGAAGCGCGGCGGCATCGCCCGTGTAGATGCTGTGAAAGTACGTGTCGACGAGCGCGAAGATCTTTTCGTAGTCGTCGCGGCCGGCCGGTAAGGCGGCGGTTGCTTTTTCCATGTCTTGGTTCTCCTTGACGAGTGCCAAGTTTTGACAACCGCGGGTTTCACGCCAACTTGCTTTCGCCCGATGGGTTCATAGGTCCGATGGCGGAGCGCTTGCGGCGGGCATCGGTCTTCGGACCGAGCCGCGGGTACGGCGGCAGCGTGATGCCGCGGAGGCTGCGGCTGCCTACGCTTCGATGAATCGCCTCGCAATGTCCGCGAAGCGAATCAACCCTGAAGGAGTAGTTACATGGACGACAACACCCTGGTCAAGTCGAGCTTCTCGGCCATCATCAATGCGCCGATCGAGAAGGTGGATATCACCGACTGGTGCTTCACGCTGCCCGAGTTCGAATACCAGCAAGCCTCGCCTGCACACAACGCCTGCGGCACCACCACGACGCCCGACGGGCGCCGCATGTCGATCAACGTCGAGATACTGGGCGGCAGCGTGATGGTGCAGCACTATGTTGAAGAGATCGGAAAGCCCGATCACCTGCGACTCGTGTCCAAGTCGGACATCTTCACCCCTACGGGTCGGACCAAGGTTGGCGTGATCTGGGACCTGAGCGTCAAGAAGATCGACGCCCACAGCTGCGAGTTCACGAACACGGTCCATAGTTCATTCACGCCGGAGCTGTTGGAAATGATTGCGCAGCAGGGCATTCCGCGCGACGTGTTCCAGGCCAACCGCCGGCCCATCTCGGAAGCCCACAACCGGCAGGAGACGCCTTGCTTTGCCAAGAGCATCGAGCGCCACGCCCTGAGCCGCATGGCCACCTGAGCGAGCGTGCAAGACCATGGAAGCCATTACCTATGACAAGGCTCTGACCGGCCTTCTGGTGATCGACCCGTACAACGACTTCATCTCCGAGGGCGGGAAGATATGGGACCGCGTGAAAGGCGTTGCCGAGGCGAATCGTTGCATTCCCAACATGTTGCAGGTGCTCGAAGCAACGCGGAAATCTGGGCTCAAGGTCTTCTATGCTATGCACCACCGGTATCGGGCGGGCGACTTTGAAACCTGGAAATACATCGCGCCCATCCAGCGTGCGGCGTGGCGGCGCAGGAGCTTCGAGTTTGGAACCTGGGGCGGCGAGATCCGCAAGGAATTCACGCCGCTGCCAGGGGAGATCGTCGCCCAGGAGCATTGGTGTTCGAGCGGCTTCGCCAATACCGACTTGGAGCTGCAGTTGAACAAGCATGGCATTCACCAGCTCATCGTCGTCGGCATGGTCGCCCACACCTGCGTCGAGGCAACGGTGCGCTATGCGGCAGAGATCGGCTACGAGGTGACGGTTGTCAGGGACGCAACCGCCAGCTACACGGAGGAGCAGATGCACGCCGCGCTGGAGGTCAACATGCCCAACTACGCGAGTGCCATCGTCACGACCGAGCAGATCGTCGCGGCCATCTCTGCGCTTTAGCAGGCAGGGCGCGTCGCATCAAGCCAACGGCATGCCCGCTCGAAGCCGGCCGCGGCGCGACGGGCTGCCATCGCGCGGTGGTGCAACGCCGAGCTTGGCGGCCATGTGCACCAGGTCCGGCAGGGATTCGGCTCCCATCTTGCGCATGACACTGCCCCGATGTGCCTTGACCGTGATCTCGCTGATGCCCAGTTCGTCGCCGACCTGCTTGTTCAACAGCCCGCTCACGACCAGCGTCATGACTTCCACTTCGCGGCGACTGAGCGAGACGTACCGACTGCGCAGCTCGCCCGTCTTCGCTTCCTCGTTGAGCGCCGCTTCGCTGCGTTCGAGCGCGCTCTGGATAGCGTCCAGCAGCGCTTCGTCGCTCAATGGCTTGGTGAGGAACTCCACGGCGCCGGCCTTCATGGCTTGCACGGTCATCGGCACGTCGCCGTAGCCGGTAATGAAGATGATGGGCAGGTCAGCGTGCTCCAAGGCCATGCGCTTTTGCAGGTCGAGGCCGTTCAGGTCCGGAAGGCTCACGTCCAGCACCAGGCAACTTGGAGCGGCCTCGCGTCGATGTGCGAGAAACTGATGCGCGCTTTCGAAGGTGAAGGTCTGCCACCCGGCAAAGCGGATCAGCGCTTCGAGCGATTCGCGAACCGAGATGTCGTCGTCGACAACAAAGACGAAAGGCGCCGGCTTCGGCACTGCCGGCAACGCCTTGTGATTCGTCGAAACACTCAAGGATGTCATCTTTCCTCCGTTGCCAGTGTGTTCCACGCGCATGCGCGGGCAGCCGGGAGGGATTCTCCAACTTCCAGCAAGCCCGTGGCGGCGGTTTGTAGCGATTTGTGAACGCAGCGGGCGGGAATCACACCACGGCGAGGTGCCGGTTGCCATTGGACGATGGTATTAGTGCGGCGTGTGTGACAGGGCGACACCATCGTTCAATCGACCCGGTGCGGTCCTTCTGATGTGATGGCCATGTGCATGGCATTGACGCGCGCGTCACCATGCACGAACGCACTCCGCTCCTCGGGAGCCGGAGCGGATTGACAGGCACCGCCACGGGCGGCTGATGGAGGTATGGAGAATGGCTCAGGAGTTCGACGTTGTGTGTCTCGGTGGCGGTGTTGCCGGCGAGGCGATTGCCGCGGGCCTTCAAGGCAGTGGCCTCACGCTCGTGGTGGTCGAGCGGGAACTGGTCGGCGGCGAGTGCCCTTACTGGGGATGCGTGCCTTCCAAGACGCTCCTGCGCTCGGGTGAAACCTTGAGCGAGGCGGATCGCGCGCGTCGTCTTGCGGCGTCCCGCGTCGATTGGCTCACGGACGTGCCCAAGATCCGTGATCGCGTGCTCTGGATGGCGCGCAACCTCGACGACAGCCGGCCCGCCGCCGCGCTCGAAGCCACCGGCGCCAGGCTGATCCGCGGAGAGGGCCGCCTCGCGGACCCGCGAACCGTGAGCATCGGCGACGAGCAATTGGTTGCACGCCGGGCGGTGGTCATCGCCAATGGCAGCACCGCGGCGGTGCCGCTGATCCCAGGGCTGGATACGGTCGACTACTGGACCAGCAGGCAGGCGGCAATCCTCGCCGAGCTGCCGGCTTCGCTGGCCGTGCTTGGCGCGGGTCCCATCGGCATCGAGCTGGGGCAGGCCTACGCCCGGCTTGGCTGCAGCGTGACGCTGATCGAGGCGGGCCTCCAGTTTCTCGGCGCTGAAGAGCCGGAGGCCGGGCAGGCGCTGAGGCGGCACCTGGAGGCGGACGGCATCCGGCTGATGGTCGGCGACCCCTGCGTGGCCGTCGAGCGCAGGGCGCATGGGTTGCCTGGACAGCCTTCGCCACCGGACTCGGCGGTGGTCGTGCACCTGAAGTCGGGAATCCTGGTCTGCGCCGACCGGCTGCTGGTTGCCACGGGTCGCCGGCCCAACGCCGCAGCCTGGCGCGGGGCAGGGCTTGCGCAAACGCAGCGGGGCTGGTTGAAGGTGGACCCGGCCACGCTCGAGGCCCAGCCCGGCGTCTACGGCACCGGCGACGTGACGGGGCTGGGCGGCTTCACGCACCTGGCCTACTACCACGGCCAGATCGTGGCGCGCCGGCTGCGGGGCATCGATGCGCGGGCAGACCACACAGCCGTTCCGCGCGTGACCTTCACAGATCCGGAGGTGGCTTCGGTCGGGCTTTCAGAGGCTGCGGCGCGTGCGCAGGGCATCGACGTGATCGTGGCCCGGGCCGACCCGGCCGAGACCGCAAGAGGCTATATCCACGACTTTCATGGCGGCGCGCTGAAGCTGGTCGGCGATCGCGCACGGGGAGTGCTCATCGGCGCGACGTGGGTCAGCCCGCGTGCCGGCGAAGGGCTGGGAGAGCTTGTGCTGGCCATCAAGCAGGGCATTCCGCTCGACGTGCTCGCCGATGTAATTCGTCCTTTTCCTGCCTTCAACCGCGTGCTTGGCGAGAGTCTGGGCGAACTGGCGGCAAAGCTCCGGCGGGATTGAAGAAAGAGGCGCAGCCGCCGGTGCTCTGAAAAACCAGGTTGCCCGGCGGCCCTGAGGTTACGCCAACAGCTTGCGCAACGCCTGCGCCGCGGTAGTCGACGAAGCGGGGTTCTGGCCGGTGACCAGCAGGCCATCGGTAATGGCAAAGGGCGCCCAGTTGCCCAGCTTTTCGTAGCGGCCGCCGAGCCGCTTGAGTTCGTCCTCGACGAGGAACGGCACCACCTTGGTCAGCTGCACTTCCTCTTCCTCGGTGTTGGTGAACCCCGTCACGCGCTTGCCCTTGACCAGCGGCTGCCCCTGGTATTTCACGTGGCGCAGCACGCCCGGCGCATGGCACACCGCGGCAACAGGCTTGCCAGCGTTGTAGAACGATTCGATCAGCGCAATCGAAACCGGGTCTTCGGCCAGGTCCCACATCGGGCCGTGGCCACCCGAGTAGAAGACGGTGTCGAAGTCGGAGGCCTTCATGTCCGCAAGCTTGACCGTGCTGGCCAGCACGGCCTGCGCGGCCTTGTCGCCCTTGAAGCGCGTCATCGAGGCGGTCTGGTTGCCGGGTTCGTCGCTCTTGGGATCGATGGGCGGTTGCCCGCCTTTCGGCGAGGCCACGGTAATCCGTTCGCCCGCGTCCAGAAACACGTAGTAGGGCGCAGTGAATTCCTCGAGCCAGAAGCCGGTCGGCCGGCCGGTGTTGCCCAGCGTATTGTGCGAAGTAAGGACCATCAGGATCTTGCTCATGCGATTTACCTCAATGAGTTGGGAATGAAGCTGTACGCGGCGCCGGGAGCGGGCACCGATGGTCAGTCTATTTTTTGGCAGCGGCGCCGTGAATCCCGAAGAAGTCGCATGCGCGGCTCCGCCGAAGGACACACGGGCCTGCAGGGCTTGTCATTCGCGCGAAGATCCCAAGATCATTGGCTCCCGCCCACCTTTGGTGGCCTACATTGGAGAACCCGAATGCCCGACTACCGCAAGACGCCTGAAGCCGTTGCCGCGCTGTCACCGGAGCAATTCCGCGTGACGCAGCAAAGTGCAACCGAACGACCCGGAACCGGCGAATACCTGGAGAACAAGGAGCCCGGGATCTACGTCGACATCGTCTCGGGCGAGCCCTTGTTCGCTTCGTCGGACAAGTACGACTCCGGCTGCGGGTGGCCCAGCTTCACCAAGCCCATCGAGCCGGCGCACGTGAACGAGTTGCGCGACACCACGCACGGAATGGTGCGCACCGAGGTCCGCTCGGCGCACGGCGACAGCCACCTCGGCCATGTTTTCCCGGACGGCCCCAGGGACCGGGGCGGCCTGCGCTACTGCATCAACTCGGCATCGCTGCGCTTCATTCATCGCAACGACATGGCCGCGCAGGGCTATGGCGACTACCTGAACCAGGTGGAGGACATCAAGTGAACAACGAACGCGCAATCCTCGCAGGCGGATGCTTCTGGGGCATGCAAGACCTGATCCGCCGATATGAAGGCGTTGTTTCAACACGCGTGGGCTATACGGGCGGCGACGTTCCGAATGCCACCTACCGCAACCATGGCACGCATGCGGAAGCCATCGAGATCGTTTTCGATCCCGCGAAGATCAGCTACCGCAAGCTGCTCGAGTTCTTCTTCCAGATCCACGACCCGACCACGCTCAACCGCCAGGGCAACGACATGGGGCTCAGCTACCGGTCGGCCATTTTCTTCACCAGCGAAGAACAAAAGCGCATCGCCGAAGACACGATTGCCGATGTGAACGCATCGGGCATCTGGCCCGGCAAGGTAGTGACCGAGGTTGCGGCGGCGGGGCCTTTCTGGGAGGCGGAGCCAGAGCACCAGGACTACCTGGAGCGCATTCCCAACGGGTACACCTGCCACTTTGTGAGGCCCGACTGGAAGCTTCCGGTGCGCACCGGCGCAACGCAGCCAGCGCAGTAGCGTGCGGTAATGCGCGCGGCGCTCAGGCGAACTGCGCGCTTGCCTGGGCGGCGTGCAGGCGCTGCGGCATGAAGACCGGCTGAACAGGCCGGGCTTCTGCCACCAGCCCGCGCGACACCGCAATGCTGGCGGCCTGCGTGCGTGAAATGGCACCCAGCTTGGTCATGATCGCGCGCACATGCGACTTCACCGTTCCCAGTTCGATGGCAAGCTGCCTGGCAATCGCCTTGTTCGGCTGCCCGGCCGCGACCAGCCGCAGCACCTCGCTCTCGCGCAGCGTGAGCGTTTCACCCGCCAGGCTCTCGGCAATGCGCTCAGCCACGATCGGGCACAGGCATCTTGCGCCGTTGCCCACTTTCCTGATGCCTTCGATCAGTTCGTCCAGCGTGCCGCCGAGCAGCAGGTAGCCGTGCACCCCCGCCTGAATCGCGCGCCGGATGTCTCCCTCGCGGTCATTGGCGGTCAAGGCCAGGATGCGCGCGGCGGCAAGCCTGGGGTCCGCCTTGCGCGAGTCCGGGTCAGCAAGGCGGATCGCGTTGTCGTAGTCCGCAATCACCACATCGATCGACGGCCCCATCGGCGACTGGTCATCGACGTCGTGCACTGAAATGCCTGGGCCCGCATGCTGGTGCAGTGCCGCGATCAGGCCGGCGCGAACGATGGGATCAGGGTGCCTGACCAAGACGTTCAATTGACGAGTTGGGCTGTAGTTCATCGAATTCTCCGGTGAGTGGACATCTGGCGCGAAGCGTCGGCCGCGTGTGTGTATCGACATCACACCAGACCGTGCACACGGGGTCGATTGGACGATGGTGTTGGCGAACCTAAAGAACGTTCAGGCGTCGGCGTCGCGCGGATCGTCGCGCGCATCCAGGTAGTGCAGGCCCAAGGGGCCCATGGC
>Ga0307408_100001766_pt1 | contig 15779 bp, 6 predicted proteins | sample 322Cmetagenome_FD_202116 | JGI IMG/M metagenome (GOLD analysis project Ga0307408, IMG submission 202116) | Maize rhizosphere microbial communities from greenhouse at UC Davis, California, United States - 322HYB-C-3 | ecosystem: Host-associated > Plants > Roots > Rhizosphere > Soil | place: USA...
GCGGCAAGGTCGTGGCAAGCGGCAAGAGCAAGACCATCCAACCGAGCGAGGTGGCGGTGGTGAAAGCCATCCGGGTCTACGATGGGCAATGGGTCAAGGCCGGGGATGTGCTGGTGGAATTGGACACCAGTGCCACCAGCGCCGACGTCAATCGCTTCAAGAGTGACTTGCTGGCGGCCGAGGTCGATAGCGCCCGGGCCACGGCGTTGCTTGAGGCGATTCAAAGTGGCAAGGAACCCGGTTCCCTTGCCACGTACCTGCTTCAGGCGGATCCGCCCCAAGTGACGGCCGCACAACGCTGGCTTCAGGGGCAATATCTCGAGCTGCGCAGTTCCCTGGACCAGGTCGACGCGGAAGTCGAGCAGCGCACGGCGGAAATCCAATCGGCCAAGGCGATGGTGGCCTCGCTGCAACAAACGCTGCCGATCACCCGCCGCTTGGCCCAAGACTATCGAGAGTTGCTCGATCAGCAATACGTGCCTCGCCACGCCTACCTGGAAAAACAGCAGGCCCTGCTTGACCAGGAGCGGGACATGGCCGTGCAACAAGCGCGCGTGATCGAACTCAATGCCAGCCGCAAGGAAGCCGAGCGCCGGCGCCAGGGCATCCTCGCCCAGACCCGCCGGGCAATGCTCGATTTGCAGCAGCAATCGGAACAGAAAGCGGCTGCACTGGTACAAGAACTCAAGAAGGCCGAACAACGCGACCACCTGATGAGCCTGACCGCGCCGGTGGATGGCACGGTTCAGCAACTGGCAATTCATACCGTGGGCGGTGTGGTGACGGCGGCCCAGCCGTTGATGGTGGTCGTGCCCAATGACCAACCGATGGAGGTCGAGGCCATGCTAGAGAACAAGGACGTTGGTTTTGTCCGGAAGGGGCAACTGGCTACGGTGAAAGTCGAGACATTTACCTTTACCAAGTACGGGACGGTCGAGGGGGAAATTGTCAGCGTTTCCAACGATGCGATTGAAGACGAGAAGCGTGGGTTGATTTACAGCAGCCGGGTTCGTCTGTTGCAGGACTTCATCATGGTGGGCGATCAGAAGGTGGCGTTGTCGCCGGGGATGTCGGTCACGGTTGAGGTCAAGACGGATCGGCGCAAAGTCATCGATTATTTCTTGAGTCCGTTGCAGCAGTACGCCGATGAAGGTTTGCGTGAACGGTAAAACGATGGTCTACAAGAGGAGCTCAATAAGCGACACCAAAGCGTTCTCATACGGCCTGTACGAGGTCGTGGTTCTTCACAGGTTTGCGGTCTGGTTGTATTTGTTATCCCGTCCGGGCGTGTACACGATCATTAAGTAAGAGGAAGTTTTAGATGGCCCAGGGTGTGATTGGTTGAACGTTCTGTTCTAAGGAGTGTGATGTGCGCGGAACGAAGAAAGTATATTGGCTGATAGCGTTCTTCATGCTGGCGGCCGTGCTGGCGAGTTATGGCCTTTGGCTGTTTTCTGAGTCGCTAAGAATGCGTTGGGTTCAAAAAAACAATGGTCCCTGGGCGGAGTGGCTAAAGTTACAAGAGGATATACCTTATAGGTGCGGTAGTTTAGGGGGGTATGAGCTTAAGGTTGACAAGAGCTATTTTTTCTTCTGGCCTACTTATGAGGGGCGAAGCGACTGGGATAAAAATCAGGGGCCGCCCCCCATTGGTTGCGATGCGAAATTGAGCTCAATGCCGCTGGAGGCTTATTGGCCGGGATTATCGCCAGCAGGTAAGCGGCCGATAGATTTAGACCAAAGACCCGAACATATCAGTATCAAAGTTGAGTCTGTAATTAATCGAGATAAATGGGATCTTATATTGTATCTCGCGCTTAACGATGGAAGCCAAATTCAGGCGGACGAATATCGTGAGGATCTCGGGTTATTCCATTTCAGAGGCGCGGATAAGTATTCCCGGGGGCGTGAGGCTGATTACTATTGGACGGTGGGCGAGGGTGGTCTGATTTCTACATTTATTTATTGTGGCCCAATAAAAGATAAGTACGCTGAGCTCTGTAAGCAAGTGCTGTTTATCCCTGATATGCAGGCTGCTCTAACTATCAGATATAAGTCGGATAGGTTGGATAGTTGGAAAAAAATCACGAGTGATGTGCTTGGGTTTATTAAAAGCAACTCGAAATCAAAAGGAGTTTGAGTGTGGTAGATGTTTTAAAAGGAAAGGATTTGGATTACGCTCAGTCTTTGCTGGATGGTAATGGTCCAGCGGCGATGTATGATTATCTAACTGCGCGAGGTTATAAGTATGCAGAGCTGGCTAATGGTGTTGCCAAAGGCAATTCGTTGGCTGGAGAGGCAGCCATTGGCTATATGAAAGAAACAGCTTCTGATCAAGGGCGGCCGATGACAGAGGCAGATGTAAGGTCTGTGCGGCGTGACATGGCTCAACATTACATCGACTCCCTTAAAGATCAAGCGGCTAAGGGGGGCGGATTGGTAACCCGGGAGATCAGCCACGATGAGGCATGGGAATTTCATAAGAACGTTTTCTTGGATCATGGCTTGACTGTCGATGCGTGGACCCTTAACACTCCGTTCTTAATGATGTCAGAAGATATGCGAGCGGCGTTTTGGCAAGATACGCTCGCGGCTGCGGGTGATCCTCTTGCTGAGGCAAAATTGTCGTATTTTACGATGATGTTTATGGAGGTGAAACTTTTAACTCCAGGCTCAAGCCAGTCGGCAGCGGTTTGGATGGAAAAGGTGACAAACCTTGAGGTTGCTGATTTCGTTCTCGGTCAGGCATGGGATTTTGCAGTTGGAGGCGTTTCGGATGTGTTTTCTTGGGCGGGTTCAACGGTCGACTATATAAATAGTTTAGCCGGTAGCGTTAGAAATGATTTTTCGCTCCGCTTTGATAGTGAGGCGGGTCTAAACTACAAAAGCCCAACGGATCACGATGAGTATATTAATCAAGTTTCGCAAGGGCTTGTTGCTAGTGGAGGGGGTTGGAAGTTAGGGTTCGATTCAAATAAATTAAACCTTAATCAATACCAAGGTAGCTGGATCAACAACACCTTTGCCGCCGCAGCCACTCAGATCCTGGCTGACGGTTATCGTCCCGGCAACGTCAATACCGTCAAGGAAGTCTTTGATTTCAGCCTGCGTAATTCCAGCCAGGGCCTTTCCTATGGCAGCACCTTGGGTGCGCTCTTAAACTCCGGTGATGCACGGGCGCGGGTCACACTACCCACCGATCCGCTGGTGTTGGATCTCAATGGCGATGGCGTACGTTTGACCGACTACCTGGCGTCGCCGGTATTCTTCGACGCCGACAACGACGGCGGTAGTCTTGAAGAGACCGGTTGGGTCAGCCCCGAGGATGGCATCGTGGTCGTCGACACCAATACCAACGGCAAGATCGACAATATCAGCGAGACACTTTCGGAGTATTTTGGCGGGACGGCGGGTACCAATGGCGAAGCCGGGCAAAAGCGTTTCGCGAATGGTTTTGCCGCGCTGGCCAGCCTGGACAGCAACGCCGATGGCGTGTTCGACAAGCAGGATGCTGCCTGGTCGAATGTCAAGGTCTGGGTAGATGCCAATCACGATGGCAAGAGCTGGAACGATCTCAACGGTAACGATGCGATCGATGCCGGTGAAACCAGTGAACTCAAATCCCTCGCAGATCTGGGGATTACCCAGGTCAACCTGGATAATCAGATACAAAGTGGCGAAGTGCGTGACGGCAATGAAGTGCTGGCACGCGGTACTTTCGTGCAGAACGGTATCAGCAAGGAAGCCATCGCCGCGAACTTCCTGGCTAACCCCAACGGCCATGTTTTTACCGCAAGTGGCACAGGTACAGTGGTTTCGACCCAAGGTTCGGGAGAAGTCTCGGCCGTGAAAGGTTATGTTTCTTCGTCGGCTACGGGCGAAACTATCGATGTCGCCCAGAAAGGCGTCAATAACGCTACCGGTGGTTCCGGTAATGATGTGTTGCAGGGCGATGCCCAGACCAACTGGCTTGCCGGTGGTCAAGGCAGTGATACCTTCAATGGCGGCGCGGGTGATGACGTTCTGCTGATCGATGGTGACGACCTGTCCGCCAATATTCACGGCGGCGACGGCACCGATATTGTGCAGGTACTCGGCGACAAAGGCGTCTATCTGAACCTGGCCGAGGCAAGCGTGGAAATTGCCCAAGGCGGTCGTGGCAATGACGTATTCCTTGGCGGCGGAAGCAGCACAGTCTATATGCGTGGTGGTGACGGCGACGATTTGCTCGTCGGCGGATCGGCCAACGATGCGTTGTCAGGTGAAAACGGCAACGACACCATTCTGGGCGGCGCTGGTAATGATGTGTTGCGCGGTCACCGTGGTAATGACCAGATTCAGGGTGGTTCGGGTGATGATTTGATCGACGGCGGTCAGGATGATGACAACCTGGACGGCGGCGTAGGTAATGACATCCTCACTGGCGGCGCAGGCGATGACAAGATCGATGGCGGCAACGGCGTCGACGTCATCGAATTATCCGGTGATTTCTCCGAATACCGCATTACCCGAACAGCCGAAGGCGTGTGGATCAGTGACACAGTATCAGGACGCGACGGCACCGACTTTTTGCAAAATGTCGAAAAGGCCAACTTCAAGAACCTCAAACTGGTGGAAATTCCCACGGCCACCAGTGACGGGATCGAGAGCCCGCTGTTGGTCAAGGATGTCCTTGGCAAGGACAAGAACGGCGTGTCGTTTGAACGCACCACCGCACACCTGATCGGCAAGGAACAACTGCTGCAGAACGACATCGACTGGCAGCATGACGCGCTGCACATCACGGGCTTGTTTGATGTGGTGGGCGGAACCGCCGTCGTGACCCAGGCCGGTGACGTGCTGTTCACACCGGACGCGACCTTCACCGGCATCATGGGCTTCAAGTACACCGTCGCCGATGCCAAGGGCAACGAGGCGAGTACGATCATCAACATGGGCACCGGCGAAAGCGCGACGATGCGTGCCGCGGTGTATCTGAAGACATCGGACCTGCCCGACGATCCTCTGGTGACCGATCAGTGGTACCTGTCCCAGGCCAACATCCTGCCGGTCTGGAAGGACTATACCGGCAAGGGTGTCAGGATCGCCGAGATCGAGACCAACAGTCCGTTCGGCACCACCAAGGAAATCCTCGATTACCGCCACGCCGACCTGAAGGACAACATCGACCAGAACTGGCTGGCCAATGCCACGCCGGGGCAAATGGCGGGCGAGGGCAGCGGTGGCAAGTTCAGCGACCACGCGACCCTCGTCGCCGGGGTGATGGTCGCCGCCCGCAATGGCGAGGGCAGTGTCGGTGTCGCCTACGACGCCACGGTGGCCGGGTATTGGGTCAATAAAGACGATTTCAGCAACATGTCACACATGTATGAATACGATGTGGTGAACCACAGCTGGGGCAGCAACAATCACTTCGACCTGAAGTTCAGCCCCGCCGAGCTGGGGACATTGCCGACGGCCTATTACCAGGCCATTGACGAAGGCCGCAACGGGTTGGGGACAGTGATCGTCACGGCCGGTGGCAACGATCGGGAGAAGGGTGGCAACACCAACTACTCGAACGTCTCCAATACCCGCAGTAGCATCGTGGTTGGCGCGATCAACGCCACCACCGACCTCGGGGCGTTGCAGTTGGGCGGGAAACCGTTCTCCAGTCCTGGCGCCAGCATCCTGGTCAGCGCGCCAGGCTCGAACGTCACGTCGACCTCACGCTTGGTGCAGAACGACAACGGGTCCACGTTCGGCGGGGACACCAGCGTTTCCCAAGGCACCAGCTTCGCAGCCCCCATCGTCTCCGGCATCGTGGCCTTGATGCTGGAAGCCAATCCGGAGCTGGGTTATCGCGATGTGCAGCAGATCCTGGCGATTTCGGCTCGCAAGGTGAACGACCCCACGACCTCGTGGCAGACCAACGGTAGTCAGAACTGGAACGGCGGCGGCATGCACGTCAGCCACGACTACGGTTATGGCGAAGTCGATGCCCGGGCCGCGGTGCGTTTGGCGGAAACCTGGAATATCCAGCAGACGTTGGGTAATGAGTTGCGCCTGACGAACCCGCTGGAGTCCGGCGTGCTCAACCGCGCGATTACCGACGGACAGGGCGCCGGCATCAGCCATTCGCTGACGATGGGAGCGGTCGACATTCTGGCCGAGCATGTCGAGGTCAAGGTCAACCTGAGCCATGCGCGGCCAGGGGATCTGATCCTCAAGCTGATCTCGCCGTCGGGCACTGAATCGATCCTGATGAATCGCCCGGGCAAAGCCCCGGGCAGCGCGGCGACTGATCGTGGCAATGCCGACTTTGACGGTCACAACACCTTGAATTACGTCTTTGGCACGGCCCTGCTGCGTGGCGAAGCGGTGCAAGGGAACTGGACGCTGCAAGTGATCGACAGCGTGACCGGTGACACCGGGACGCTCAACAGCTGGAGCCTGAATGTCTATGGCAAGGGCGACACCGTCGATGACCAATATGTGTACACCAATGAATATGCCCAACTGGCTGGGTCGGGCGGTCGCAATGCGCTTAACGACACCGACGGTGGCCAGGACACGATCAACGCGGCGGCGATCTCCAGTGCCAGCGTGATCGATTTGTCCAAAGGCGAGGCCACCCTGGCCGGTGCCCGCTTGGCGATCACCAATGCCGCGCAAATCGAGCACCTGATCGGGGGTGAGTTTGCTGACACGTTGATCGGCAACGCCGCGGACAACCATCTCTCAGGTGGCCGCGGTGATGATGGGCTGTCGGGGGGGGCTGGGGTCGATACGCTCATCGGCGGCAAGGGCAATGACACCTTTACCGGCGGCGCCGACACGGATTATTTCGTGATCGACAAGGCCGCGGGCGACATCGACACCGTTACTGATTTTGTGATCGGTACTGACCGAATCGTTCTGTCCGGCTTTGATGACGAGGTCTATACGGCGGCGACCATTACCCAGCAAGGCGCCGATACTCGGTTGAGCCTGGCGGATGGGCAAGTCCTGTTACTCAAGAACGTTCAGTCCGAAGGCCTGACGCTAAAGAACTTCGTTCACATCCCGGAAGGTGTGCGCCTGAGTCGGTTGGAGCAGGCTTCTGGCTACGGTTTCGGGCTCAGCGGTGCCAATACCGAGCGCAATCTGCCGGACGTGACCGGTAGCTTCCTGTATTGGGCTCACGATGGTGGCGAGCGCGTATTTGGCGGCACCGGTGCCGATACGATCATGGGTGGCCAGGGTGACGATGTATTGGTTGGCGAGTCCTCGACGGCCTCGACCGTGGGCGGCAATGACATTATCAGCGGAGGCGAAGGCTACGATGTCATCCGTGGTGGCGCTGGCGATGATGTATTGCGTGGCGATGTCGGGCTGGATTACCTGGGCGGTGACGCCGGCAACGATGTCCTCTACCTCGAAGGTGACCAGGCCATCGAGGACCATGCCTTCACCACCGTGCTGTCACCGAACATCAACCTGAGTGGCGCCGCGACGCACACCGGTGCCTCCGTCGCGGGCGGTGCCGGTAATGATCGTTTTGTGCTGGTCGAAGACCTGCTGGCCAGCGCCTCGCAGGGGATCATGGGCAACCTGATCGATGACTTCGAAGTGGCCAATGCCAACGAGAAGATCGATCTTTCGCAGATTCGCGCGGTACACAGTTTTGCTGACTTGAACTTCAGCAACGTGACCGTCGACGGCGAGGTCTATCTGCGGGTCTGGCTGGGCACGATGGCCAGCGGTACCCAGTACCTCACGCTTAAAGGCGTCACTGCCGGCCAGCTCTCGACAGCCAATTTCATTTTCGGCCAAGCGGTAACACAACCCAAGGTGCTGCTGAGCGGCACAGGCGCAAATGATCTGTTGGTTGGCGACGCCGGAGGCAACACGCTTGACGGTGGCGCCGGCGCCGATGTCCTCGAAGGGCGGTTGGGGGACGATACCTACATCGTCGATAACGCAGGGGATGTCATCAAGGAAGTCGTGGGCGGGGGCTATGACGTGGTCAAGTCCAGTGTCAGCCATGTCCTGGCCAGTGAGGTGGAGGCTTTGCAATTGCAGGGCAGTGCCGCCATCAATGGGACCGGCAATGAGCTCTCCAACCGTTTGGTTGGCAACAGTGCCAACAACATTCTGAATGGCGGCGGCGGCTCCGACGTGATGATCGGCGGCCTGGGTGACGATACTTATGGCGTGGATGACGGATCCGACCGGATCGTCGAGTCCGAAGGCGCGGGCACCGATACTGTCAATTCCTCGGTCTCCTTTACGCTCGCCAACCACTTGGAAAACCTGAGCCTGACCGGTACCGCGGCGATCAATGCCACGGGTAACGCGGCCAACAATGTCCTGCGTGGCAACGTCGCCGATAACCGTCTAGACGGGGCCCAAGGCGCAGACCGGATGATCGGTGGTCAGGGCAACGACACCTACTTCGTGGATAACGCCGGTGACGCCGTCGTGGAGGACCTCAACGGTGGCAATGACACGGTGATTTCCACCCTCGACTACACCTTGGCGGCCAATGTCGAGGCATTGACCTTGTCCGGTCCGGCCTTGAATGCCACTGGTAATGAGCTGAGCAACGAACTGATCGGCAACGAGCGCAATAACCGCTTGTATGGGGCTGCGGGCGATGACTTCCTGCAAGGTGGCAGGGGCGACGACCGCTACGTATTCGGCGTCGGCCAGGGCCAGGATCACATCAGCGAAGACCTGGAAGCGGCTGGCGGCATTGACACCATCGTGTTCGAAGCCGGTATCAAGGAAAGCGATGTCGCTGTCGATCATTCGGCCCGGGGTATGGTGCTGCGTCTGAATGACGGCCAGCAAATCATCTCCGGCTGGACGGCTGCTCGCGGTCACAGCGTCGAGCGTATCGAATTCGCCAACGGGACGTTCTGGAACACTGCGACGCTGTCGACCCAGGCCAATCGGGCGCCCACCGTATCGGCAGCGATTGCTGACCAGAAGGCCACCGAGGACAGCGCTTTTGTCCTGACGCTCGCGGCCAATGCCTTTGTCGATACGGACACGGGCGATGCGCTCCAACTGAATGCGACCCTTGCCGACGGCAAGCCGTTACCCGCCTGGTTGAGTTTCGACGCCAAGACGCGCACGTTCAGCGGTACGCCCAACAATGACGCGGTGGGCAACGTGGCCATCCGGGTCACGGCCACCGACAAGGCGGGGCTGTCTGTCAGCGATAGCTTTGAAGTCCAGGTCAGTAATACCAACGATGCACCGGTCCTGGTGAAAGCCATTGCCGACCAGTCCGTTATCGAAGGGGCGCCTTTGACGTTCGCGTTGCCGGCAAGCACCTTCGCTGATATCGATGCCGGGGATCGGCTGAACTTCAAGGCGACGTTGGCCAACGGTTCGGCGCTTCCTGCGTGGCTGGTATTCGATGCGGCCACTCGAACCTTCAGCGGCACGCCTTCGCAGGCTGGAACCGTCTCGGTCAAGGTTTCAGCCGTGGATCTGTCTGCTGCCGTGGCCAGTGACGTGTTCGACATCGTGGTCAATGCCCAAGCCGTCACCAACGGCACCGCGGCTGCCGATAGCCTCAACGGCGATGCCTCGGGCAACGTCATCAACGGGCTGGGCGGTGATGACTCGATTTACGGTCGGGAAGGTAACGATGTGCTGAACGGCGGTGATGGCGCCGACTGGATCTCCGGTGGGGACGGCAACGATACCTTGGACGGTGGCGCCGGCAATGACAGCCTGCGTGGCGATTTTGGTAATGACACCTATCGGTTCTACCGAGGCATGGGCCAGGACAGCGTCACCGATTTTGACTCGACGGTCGGCAACGTCGACACCATCAAGGTTGCGGCCGATATTGCTCCGGCAGATGTGATCGTCAGCAGGGACCAGACTTACCTCACGCTGGCGATCAAAGGCACGACCGATAAATTGTCGATGACCTTCTTCAGTAATTCGAATTACATTGTGGAGCGCGTCGAGTTCGCCGATGGAACGGTCTGGGGAGTTGACGCCCTCAAGCAAATGACCAAAGGCGTCGCCAGCAGCGCTGCCGATACGTTGTTTGGCGACATCGGGGCCGATGTACTCGATGGGCTTGAGGGGGATGACAAGGTCTACGGTGAGGCAGGTGACGACCGACTGGAAGGCGGCGCCGGTAACGACTCGCTGGGCGGGGGGGATGGCAATGACACCCTCAATGGTGGCGCGGGTAACGATTATCTGAGTGGCGATTACGGCAATGACCGCCTCGATGGTGGTTTGGGTAACGATCGATTGTCGGGGGGCGCAGGCAACGATACCTATATGTTTTATCGGGGTATGGGCCAGGACACTATCAGCGAGTTCGACTCGACGACTGGAAACAGCGATACGATCAAAGTGGCCGCCGACATCAATCCAGGCGATGTCATCGTCAAGCGTGAGGGGAGCGATGTTTACCTCGCCATCAAGAACACCACTGACCGGATGACCATCTACAGCTACACCGACGCCAACTATCAGGTTGAACGCGTCGAGTTCGTAGACGGCACCGTCTGGTCCGTCAGCGATCTCAAGCGCCTGTCGGTAGAGGTCGCCACCAATGGCGCCGATACGTTGATCGGTGACGAAGCCAACGATCGGTTGGACGGGCTTGACGGTGATGACAAATTGTCTGGCCTGGCCGGCAACGATGTGCTCAACGGTGGAGCGGGTCAGGATATGCTTGATGGTGGGATAGGGCTGGATACACTCGACGGTGGGGCGGGCAATGACTCGCTGTACGGCGGTTCCGGCAACGACACCTATCTCTTCCAGCGTGGTGGTGGCCAGGACGTGATTTTCGATCGCGACTGGACAAGGGGCAATCTTGACGTGATCAAGTTGGCCCAAGGAATCGGCCCAAGCGACATCAAGGTTGCTCGCATGGGCTACAACCTGGAACTGACGATCCTCGGTACCACCGACAAGCTGACCGTCAGAGATTGGTTCTCTTCCACGGACTCGCAGGTTGAACAGGTTCAGTTCGCCGATGGCACGCTCTGGGACGCCGCAACCCTGATGACTCTGTCCAAGGGCGTGGCGAGTGAAGGCAATGATGTCCTGCAAGGCGACGAGTCCAGCGCCGATATCCTCAATGGACTGGGTGGTGATGACTCGCTCTACGGATTGTCGGGCAATGACACGCTGAACGGCGGTGCCGGCAGCGACAAGCTCTTTGGTGGCGCGGGCATGGACACGCTCGATGGTGGCCCCGGCAATGATTCCCTTTATGGGGATGCCGGCAACGATACCTACCAGTTTTACCGCGGGGTCGGGCAGGATTGGATAAATGACTACGACTCTTCGGCGGGTAACCTGGATACGATCAAAATAGGGGCAGGCCTCAAGCCGTCCGATATCCAGCTCAGTCGTGATACCTACGACCTTTTCGTGGGCATTGCAGGAACGACCGACAAGCTGACCGCTTCCAGCTGGTTCTCGAACAGCGCGAATCGGATCGAACAGATCCAGTTCGACGACGGAACCCTCTGGAGTGCCGACACCATCAGGAGCATGACCAAGGGCACGGCAACTTCCGGTAGCGATGCACTGTTCGGCGAGGATGCGCTGGCTGACTCATTAAATGGCCTTGACGGTGATGACAAACTTTACGGGTTGGGTGGTAACGACACGCTGTCGGGTGGCAATGGGGCCGATGAACTGAGCGGTGGCGATGGCTCCGACACCTTGCTGGGTGGGGCGGGTGATGACCGGTTGTCTGGTGGTACAGGCTCCGACACTCTGACAGGTGGAACTGGCAACGATCAGTTGAGTGGGGATCGCGGCAATGATCTGTATCGATTCGAGCGTGGGGATGGTCAGGATGATATTGACGATTTCGACTCGGATGCCAACACCGATGTGTTGCAATTCGATGCCGGTATTTCCGCCAATCAACTCTGGTTCACTAAGAACGGCTGGGACCTGGAAGTGAGTGTCATTGGCACCACCGATAAAGTGACGATCTCCAAATGGTCGTTCTGGGGGCCGGGTAGCTGGGAGAAAGCCCAGAACATCGAGCAGTTCCGTACCGCCGATGGCAAGGTCCTGTTGGACAACCAGGTCGATCAATTGGTTGGCGCCATGGCCGCTTTCGCGCCACCGGCTCCCGGTGAGACTTCACTGCCGCAGAACTACCAAGCCTCGTTGAACGCTGTGATTGCCAGCAACTGGCAATAGTGCTCCAAGCTGCCGCGCCTCAAGGCGCGGCAGTCACATTGGCGGTGCGCATCTGCTACCGGACAAAACAATTTTCTCGACGCTGTAAAGTCTACAGCTGACAACGGAGGCAATTCCCATGACGCTTTCTGGCGTTCGTCGTCAACATTCCAACCACACGAAGGCGGAGGAGATGCACCATGGACCGATTCACCGGCGGCTGCCTGTGCGGTAACGTTCGTATCGAGGCCTCGGGGCACCCGTATCGCGTCGGCCTTTGTCATTGCCTCGACTGTCGCAAGCATCACGGGGCACTGTTCTACGCGGCTGCCGTATTTCCCCAGGAGGCGGTGACGATCGAGGGTGAAACCCGGGATTATGCCGGGCGATTTTTCTGTCCTCGCTGCGGCTCGTCGCTGTTTGCCCGCTCGGGCGACGAGATCGAAGTGCACCTGGGGATTCTAGATAGCCCCGATCAACTGCTGCCCACCTACGAAAGCTGGACCGTGCGTCGTGAGTCGTGGTTGCCGGCGTTTGCGCTTACCCGATGTTATGAGCAGGATCGTGAGGGTACGGGGCGGTCTGAGGAATAGATGCAATGTGTTCCACCGCTATCGCGAGCAGGCTCGCTCCCACAGTTTGCTCGGTGGTGTGCTCAATGCTGGATTCACAACCAACCCCCTGTGGGAGCGGGCTTGCTCGCGAAAGCGGTAGGCCAGTCAACTTCAATGCTGACTGATCCGGCGCCTTCGCGAGCAAGCCCGCTCCCACATGGCATCTGCGTATTTATTCCTTGAGGAATGTCAGCAGATCCTGGTTCAGCCGGTCCTTGTGGGTTTCGGTCAAACCGTGCGGTGCGCCAGGGTAGACGATCAGTCGGGCGCCCTTGATCAGCGCCGCTGAGGCCCGGCCTGCAGCATCGATCGGCACGATCTGATCGTCATCGCCATGGATGACCAGGGTCGGCACGTCGAACTTCTTCAAATCGCCGCGGAAATCTGTCGCCGAGAAGGCCGCGATCGAGTCGTAGGTATTCTTGCTGCCACCCTGCATGCCCTGCACCCAAAACGATTGGATCAGTCCCTGGGAAGGCTTGGCGCCCTTGCGGTTGTAGCCGTAGAACGGGCCCGAGGCGATGTCCAGGTAGAGCTGCGAGCGGTTCTCCAGGGACGCCTTGCGCAGGCCGTCGAACACTTCGATTGGCAAGCCGCCGGGGTTGGTTTCTGTCTTGAGCATCAACGGTGGCACCGAAGAAACCAGCACGGTTTTTTTCACCCGTGCGGAACCGTGGCGACCTATGTAACGCGCCACCTCACCGCCCCCCGTCGAGAAGCCCACCAGCGTCACGTTCTTGAGGTCCAGCGCTTCAATCACTGCCGCCAGATCGTCGGCGTAATGGTCCATGTCGTTGCCTTCCCAAGGCTGGCTGGAGCGACCGTGACCGCGACGATCATGAGCAATCACTCGATAGCCTTTCGAGGCGAGGAACATCATCTGGCCTTCCCAGCTGTCGGAGTCCAGCGGCCAGCCGTGGCTGAAGGTCACGACCTGGCCATCGCGCGGGCCCCAGTCCTTGTAGTACAGCTGCACGCCATCTTTTGTGGTGATGTAGCTGGCAGACTGGACCACGCTGCCGACAGCAGACGCGCTGGCAGCGGCCTGTACTGGCGACGCTGCTTCGGCGCTGAGGGTGGCCAAGGCCAGGGTCGCGACAGCCAGGGTGCGATTGAAGGTGTTCATCGTGTCTCTCTCCATAAGGTCGGTTTGATCTGCGGCGATCGTCATCGATCGCGTTGGTGGGCAGATTAGAGAGAGAGGCCGATGAGGAGAACGGCGCGGGCATCGATAGCAACTATAGGAAAATCGGATAGCTGCGTTGCGCTTCGGTTGCGTGTGAATTGTCGGGGCGGGTTATGGTGACCTTGTGGCGAGGGGATTTATCCCCGCTGGGGTTGCGCAGCAAACCCAAATATCGCGTGCAAAAAAATAGACCGATGGAAGTAGCAGCTTTAAGGGGCTGCTGCGCAACCCAGCGGGGATAAATCCCCTCGCCACAATTGGCTTCTCTCAAGTTTTCTGAAATCGCCCTCAACCAAACGAAGGCATCGGCCCCAACGAATTAAAGACCCACACAACCACCGCTACGGCCGCCAGCAGCGCGACCCCTATGCTGACAAGCACCCATTTGAGAATTTTCAATCCTTTCGACGCAGACCCTGGCGCGAGGGGCTCCACCGGGAACGTCATCTCCCCGGCACATCGCGGGCAAACAGCGGTGTCGTCAAGGAGGAGGAACCCGCAATGTTCACAGTTTGTCATGTCGTCACTTCGAGGCTCAAAGGAGGAGGGCAGCCTTTTATGGGCTTGTAGAAGCGGCCGAAAACTTGGGACGTCAGTCGCTCAATATTTGTAGACGATGCCCAGCCTGCCCATGATCTCCAAGGCGTTGACCAGGCCCAGGCCATTCATGGGCAGGCAGGCAAAGGCCTGGTCCTCATCGAAGTGCGTGCCGATGGCCAGCAACTTCAGATCATGGGTTTCCAGCTGCGCATTGAAGTATTGCAGGAGCGCCCGTTCCCAATCGTCGGCGCGGTTGATCGCCTCGATGGTTTTACGCTCGGGCGTAGGGATTTCAATGCCCAGTTGCCGCAATGGGGCCAGGGCGTTGACCGCATCGACGCCGCAGGACGACCACTCCTTCCATTCGAACCCAGCCAATTGATTGGCCTCGGTGAGCGCTGACTCGACTTGCGTCCAGGCCCAGTTCCATTGCCCGGTAGGCGCCGGCAAGTTCTGAATGAGTGTTTGCGCGTGAGCCTCGTCGAACAGGTTATCGAACAGATCAGCGAGGGTGTCAGCCAGATCGGGCTGCGGCCCTTGGCCCTGGGTGTCCAGGTCGTGGCTCAAGCGCTGCCACAGGCTGCCCAGCTCGCCCCAATCCTCGTCATCCATGTCATCCTCGATCACCTGGGCCTTATGGCCGCGCAGATAATTGTCCAGCCGCGTCTTGCGCACACGCACGCAGCCTTCGGCGAGATCGACCTCATAGCTGCGGTAATCCAGGTAGTTGGTCTGGAACACGATGCGGTCGGGAAACACCTCATGGGCAAGGCTTTCCTCTACATCGAAATACGCCGCGCCTTCGAAATCGCCATGGGCGCTGATGATGCGTTGCAACGACAGGGGATCGATTGGGTTCATGTGGGCTGGGTCACAAGGAGGAGGGCGAAAGGGGAGCGCCGTGTATCCGGTTCGCGCTGATCCTACACCAAGCTCCAGTGGCTGCTAAGGGGCGGAATGTGGACTGCGTCAACTGTCGGGCAAGTGTTTGGGTCTATGCTTACCGTACCCTCTTGAATCAGGCACACCCATGTACGAACACCGAACGGTCCACAGGGAGTACGCGTGAGACATTCGATTCCGGCTGCAGCGTTGTTTTGCCTATTGCTCGGCACGGTTGCCAGGGCCGAGCAGTATCAAATCGTCACCGAAGAATGGGCTCCGTACAACTACCAGGAAAACAACCGGCTCACCGGCATGACCACCGAGATCGTCCAGGCCATCATGGCGCTGACCGGAGATGATTTCGAGGTGCTGCTGCAGCCCAGCATGCGCACCAGCCAGATACT
>Ga0307408_100001768_pt1 | contig 15769 bp, 14 predicted proteins | sample 322Cmetagenome_FD_202116 | JGI IMG/M metagenome (GOLD analysis project Ga0307408, IMG submission 202116) | Maize rhizosphere microbial communities from greenhouse at UC Davis, California, United States - 322HYB-C-3 | ecosystem: Host-associated > Plants > Roots > Rhizosphere > Soil | place...
CCGCCCAGTTCCATCGAGTATTTTTTCAACCCGGCGGTTTGCATGATTTTCTTGCCGGTGGCGGTGCCGCCGGTGAAGGAGATCGCCCGCACATCGGGGTGACGCACCAACGCATCGCCAGCGGTGGCGCCATAGCCCTGGATCACGTTCAACACACCGTTGGGAATGCCGGCTTCGACCGCCAGGCGACCCAGCTCGTTGGCGGTCAGCGGCGACAGCTCGGACATCTTCAGCACGGCCGTGTTGCCCAGCGCCAGGCACGGCGCGGTCTTCCAGGTCGCGGTCATGAACGGCACGTTCCAGGGCGAGACCAGCGCGCAGACACCCACCGGTTGGTAGAGGGTGTAGTTGAGCATCTGATCGTCAACCGGATACGTGTGACCGTCCATCCGTGTGCAGACTTCGGCAAAGAAATCGAAGTTGTGGGAGGCGCGCGGGATCAGCACGTTCTTGGTCTGGTGGATCGGCAAACCGGTGTCGAGGGTCTCCAGTTCGGCCAGCTTCGGCACGTTCTGCTCGATCAGTTCACCGAGCTTGCGCATCAGCCGGGCGCGTTCCTTGGCCGGGGTGTTGGCCCATTTCGGAAACGCTTCCTTGGCGGCTGCGACCGCTTGGGCGACTTCCTCGGCACCGCCGCTGGCGACTTCGCCGATAGCCTCGCCAGTGGCCGGGTTGTAGTTGACGAAGACGTCTTTGCTTTCGACCTCACGGCCATTGATCCAATGTTTGATCATGCTGCTCAAGCCTCTTTACGGGATGCGAAGAACTCGGCTTCGCTGACAATTCGATTGACCAGGCGACCGACGCCTTCCACTTCCACCACCACTTCGTCACCGGGCACCACATCCGCCAGGCCTTCCGGCGTGCCGGTGGCGATCATGTCGCCGGGCTGCAGGGTCATGAAGCTGGACAGGTATTCGATCAGGTAGGGGATGTCGAAAATCATGTCCTGGGTGCTGCCTTCCTGGCGCAACTCGCCGTTGATCCAGGTACGCAGTTTCAGGTTGCTCGGGTCCGGCACATCGGCCACATCGACGATCCAGGGGCCGACGGGCGTGGTGGCGTCACGGTTCTTCACCCGTAGGTTGGGGCGGTAGTAGTTTTCCAGGTAATCGCGGATCGCGTAGTCGTTGCACACGGTGTAGCCGGCCAGGTAGCCCAGCGCATCCTCGCGCTTGACGTTGCGCGCGGCTTTGCCGATGACCGCCACCAGCTCGCACTCGTAATGCATGTAGGCGACATTGTCGGGACGCCAGGTTGTCTGGTTGTGGCCGGTGTAGGTGCCGGGTGACTTGATGAATACCAGAGGCTCGGTCGGCGGCTTGAACGCTAGTTCGGCGGCGTGATCGGCGTAGTTCAGGCCCAGGGCGAACATGCTGCCGGTGGCCGGTGGCAGCCATTGGACCTGATCCTCGGTCAGCAGGCGACCGTCGGCCAGGCGTACGGCGTTGTGGGCTTCGACCGTGACGGCATGATCCTGGCCTGCAAAACGAATGCGCGCGTGTTTCATGAACCTGCTCCTGTTTCCTCGGCCACGATGGTGTTGACCAGTCGACCCAGGCCGCTGATGGCCACTTCGACGCGATCGCCGGGCAGCACATCGACCCGACCCTCAGGCGTGCCGGTGATCAGCACGTCGCCGGCATGCAAGGTCATGAACTCGCTGATCTCGGCAATCAATTGGGGAATGTTGCGCACGAAGTTGGCCGTGCTGTTTTGCTGGCGCACCTCGCCGTTGACGTACAGCGTGATCGCCAGGCCGTGGGGGTCGGCCACCTGGGCGCTCGGCACCAGTTCCGGACCAATGGCGCAGAAGCCGTCCCGGCATTTGGCCTTGACGGCGGGGCGGTAATAGCTGTCTTCCGAGAGGCTGAATTCGTTGACGACGGTGTAACCGGCCACGTAGTCCAGGGCCTCGGCGGCGCTGACGCGGCTGGCCGATTTGCCCATCACCACGCCAAGGGCGGGCCCAGGTTGCAGCGTTTCGCCGTGACCGGGGTGAACCACCTCGGCGTCATGCTGGTTGCGGGTGTTGGGCGTCTTGATGAACAGCACGGGCTTGAGCGGCGGCTTCTGGTAGGGCGGTTGCTCGAACTCGGCGAGGCGCTGTTTCAGCAGCCCCTGGTAGTTCAGCGCGACCCCGAACAGGGTGCCGGTCGCGACGTCATGCAGGGCACGGCTCATGCTTGTCTCCTGGCGATGGCAGAGTGATGCGGGCTCTGCGGTTATTGTTAATGTGTTAACAGTTATAATTAAGATGTTAACTATCGTCAAGCGTGACAGAATGACCGGCACTGGTTGCCTTGTCGGATTCGGTGCAGGATGAGGGCGGCAGGTACCTGAATCAGAATAAAAACGAGCACTGTGATGACCGACCGCCAGCCGATCCCGAACATCAACATTGGTCAGGTGTATGACCAGCGCTACAGCGATGCTGAGGTGCATTACGACCGGCTCGCCAACCTGGCGGGTTTTTTCGGCCGCAACATGCCGGTGCATCGCCACGACCGGTTCTTCCAGGTGCACTACGTCAAGAGCGGTACCGTGCGGGTGTACCTCGATGACCAGCAGTACGTTGAATCCGGGCCGATGTTCTTCCTGACCCCGCCGACCATTCCCCATGCCTTCGTGACCGAGGCCGACAGCGACGGGCATGTGCTGACCGTGCGCCAGCAATTGGTGTGGCAGTTGATCGATGCCGACCCGAGCCTGGCGCCGGCTGGCGTGCAAATGCCGGCAGCTTGCGTGGCCTTGGCGCAATTGGGGCCCGGGCAGGCGGGGGAGGCGCGGAGGCTGGAATATCTGTTTGAGGAACTGAGCGAGGAAGTGGTGGCAGGACATCCGGGGCGCAGCGCGGCGCTCGACGCGTTGACGCGGCTGATCATGATCAGCTTGCTGCGCTTGTGTTCCAACTCCCTGGAAGCCAGGCCTGCGCGGCATGAAGACCTGAAGATCTTCCACCGCTTCAACGAGCTGATCGAAGCCCACTACCTGCAACATTGGCCGCTGTCGCACTACGCCGAAGGCATCGGCGTGACCGAGGCGCGCCTAAACGACGTGTGTCGCCGTATTGCCGATTTGCCCTCCAAGCGCTTGATCATGGAGCGGCTGATGCAGGAGGCTAAGCGATTGCTGTTGTTCACTGGCAGCTCGGCCAATGAAATCTGCTACCAGCTCGGCTTCAAGGATCCGGCGTATTTCAGCCGTTTTTTCCAGCGTTACGCCCAACTCACGCCCGGGGAGTATCGCCAGCGGCAATCGGGGTTGCGCTGATTGTGGGGAGGGGATTTATTTTTACTGCTGTGGGAACAAAGCTTGCTCGCGATGCAGGCGCCTCGATTTCTGAAAGACCGCATCGCCTATATTCGCGAGCAAGCTTTGCTCCCACAGAAATTTCCTCGCCACCGTTACTCTTGCAGCGCTGTGATGGCGACACTAAGCTGCCGACTCGCCCATTCACACAGTTCGAACATGGCCAACCCCAGACCTTCTTTGACCCTGACCCTGTTGCAAGCCCGCGAAGCGGCGATGGCTTTTTTCCGTCCGGCGCTGAACCAGCATGACCTCACGGAACAGCAGTGGCGGGTGATCCGCATCCTCCACCAGCAAGGTGAGTTGGAAAGCCACCAGCTCGCCCACCAGGCCTGCATTCTCAAACCGAGCATGACCGGTGTGCTCAGTCGTCTGGAGCGTGACGGGTTGGTGCGTCGGCAGAAATCCAGCCAGGACCAGCGTCGGGTCTTCGTGGGCCTGACCGAGCGTGGCCAGCAATGTTTCGTGTCCATGAGCGAGGGCATGGAAAGCAACTACCGGCGGATCGAAGAACAGTTCGGCGAGGAAAAGATGCAGCAACTGCTTGCGCTGCTCGGTGAGTTGAAGAACATCAAGCCTTGAGCCTTGAGTTTTGGGCCAGTGAGGCTTGATCTTTGATCTTTGAGCTCTTGTGGCGAGGGCGCTTGCTCCCGCTCGACTGCGAAGCAGTCGCAAAGCTCGCGAGCGATGCCTGAAAGAGTGGGAGGGGGCAGGGGGCTGCTGCGCAGCCCAGCGGGAGCAAGCTCCCTCGCCACAGAAGCGCTTCACACCGGGCTGCGTTCACGCAGCTCCTGCAACCGATCAGCCCCACCCTCAGCCACACGATTCTGACTCAAGCGATCGGAGCCACCCTCGGCCACACGATTCTGACTCAAGCGATCGGAACCACCCTCAGCCACCCGATTCTGGCTCAAGCGATCGGAGCCACCCTCAGCCACGCGATTCTGGATCAGACGATCGGAACCACCCTCGGCCACGCGATTCTGGCTCAAGCGATCGGAGCCACCCTCAGCCACACGATTCTGGCTCAAGCGATCGGAACCACCCTCAGCCACGCGATTCTGGATCAAACGATCGGAACCACCTTCAGCCAGTTGATGCGCAGCCTGGGCCGGGGTTTTTTTTGCCGAGGCGGCGTTCGCCAGGCCGACACCGCCAGCCAGTGCCAGGACGATTGCCAAGGACGACAGTTTCGAGAAGTTGAACATGGTGATTCTCCTTGCGTTTGATTGAGTAGGTCCGTGGCAGCGAAGGTGTTGCTGTCCGGTGATCACAGTTAAACGCGCAGATGTATCGACGATGTGTGGGTGGCGGGGGCGAAATCAGCCGTTTCGTATCAAGCCGTGCTTCATATACAGAGCGATACAAAATCCTGTTGAAGCGCGGGGGGAGGCGGGGCGCTGCTGAGTGCTCAACGAGATAAAGAAGCCAAATTGTCTGGTCGATAATCGCACGCTTTGCGGTGTATCCCGGTGTGGGTTATTGACCAAACTAACCGGGTGGTACATTTTAGCGACACCTGTCTTGTCCTACGTGACCGAGACCATAATAAAAATAGAGGAACCCCCCCATGGCAGTCCGTCTGCGAGCGCTCCACGCCGTCTCCTTGATCCATCTCTCAAGTGCACCGTCCAGCCTTCCAGGTTTGATTCGCTGACGATCCACGCTGTTGCGGTCTGATCGCGCCAGTGGGATATCGGCGCTCGACAAGCCTCGGAGTTCTTCAAGATGACAAAAGTCGTGGATCTGTATTTCAAGCTGCTGAAGTTGCTGATCGTGTTGTGCATGGTCGCGATGATCGTGCTGGTGTTCGGCAATGTGGTGCTGCGCTATGCGTTCAACTCGGGCATCAGTGTGTCGGAGGAACTGTCGCGATGGTTCTTCGTCTGGATGATTTTTCTCGGCGCCCTGGTGGCGCTCAAGGACCGCGCCCACCTGGGCATGGACAGCCTGGTCAAGCGCTTGCCGCCGATAGGCAAGCGTATCTGCCTGGTCATCAGTCATCTTTTGATGTTGTACATCTGCTGGCTGATTTTCAGTGGCAGTTGGCAACAGGCCGCGATCAACCTGAATGTCGTCGCTCCGGCGTCTGGCTTGTCCATGGCGCTGTTCTACAGTGCCGGCCTGGTGTTTGGCGCCAGTGCCGCAGCAATCCTGCTCTACGAACTCTACCTGGCGCTGTTCGGCAAGCTGGGAGATGACGAGTGGGTGATGGTCAAGGACAACAACGCAGAGCTGATTCCCCATGACGCCGCCCCTGACTCCATCAAGAGTACCCGCCCATGACACTGGTTATTTTTCTCGGGTCCCTGATCGGCAGCATGGCATTGGGCATCCCGATCGCGTTTGCCTTGCTGGTGGTCAGCGTGGCGTTGATGGCTTACCTGGATCTGTTCGACGCGCAAATCATTGCCCAGAACTTGCTCAACGGTGCGGACAGTTTTCCGTTGATGGCCGTGCCGTTTTTCATGCTGGCCGGCGAAATCATGAACGTCGGCGGGCTGTCCAAACGCATCGTCAACATTGCCATGGCGCTGGTGGGGCACAAGCGTGGTGGCCTCGGCTATGTGGCGATCATCGCCTCCTGCCTGCTGGCGTCGCTGTCCGGTTCGGCCGTGGCCGATGCGGCGGCCCTGGCGGCGTTGCTGGTGCCTATGATGGTGTTGGCCGGGCACAATCGAGGACGTTCGGCAGGCCTCATCGCCGCCGGCAGCATCATTGCGCCGGTCATTCCTCCGAGCATCGGCTTTATAGTCTTTGGCGTGGCCTCCGGGGTATCGATCTCCAAGCTGTTCCTGGCCGGTATCGTGCCGGGGTTGATGCTAGGGGCTTCGCTGGCCGTTGCCTGGTGGTACATCTCCCGTAGCGAGAGCGTCGAGACACCGCCCAAGCGCTCCCGTGCCGAAGTGCTGCGCACGTTGCTCGACGGCAGTTGGGCGATGGGCCTGCCCTTGATCATCATCCTGGGCCTCAAGTTCGGCATCTTCACGCCTACGGAAGCCGCGGTGGTCGCGGCGGTCTATTCGCTGTTCGTCTCCCTGGTGATCTACCGGGAAATGAAAGTCAGCCAGTTGTACGAAGTGATCCTGTCCTCGGCCAAGACCACCTCGGTGGTGATGCTGTTGGTGGCGGCCGCCATGGTTTCCTCGTGGCTGGTGACCATCGCCGACCTGCCGGGCCAGTTGGCGGAATTGCTGGCGCCGTTCATGGACAACCAGACCTTTCTGTTGCTGGTGATGATGGTGTTGATCATCCTGGTGGGGACAGTGATGGACATGACCCCGACCATCCTCATTCTTACGCCGGTGCTGATGCCGGCCGTCATCCAGGCGGGAATCGACCCGGTGTACTTTGGCGTGTTGTTCTTGATCAACACCGCCATCGGCCTGATCACGCCGCCAGTGGGCACGGTGCTCAATGTGGTCTGTGGCGTGGCGAAGCTGGACTTCGAGGAGATCGTGCGCGGCGTGTGGCCGTTCATGCTTGCGCAGTTTGTGGTGCTGCTCCTGTTGATCCTGTTCCCGCAATTGGTCCTGGGACCGTTGAAATTCTTCACCGGCTAACACCGGTGTTCGCTAGCTAGCTCGACCTTAAAAACAATAACGATCGGAGAGTGACATGGGAAAACTGATGAAAACCCTGCTGGCCGGGGCGTGCGCGACGGGCTTGCTGTTGGGTAGTGTGGCCAGCCATGCAGACGAGATCCGCGAACGTACCCTGCGATTTGCCTTCCAGAACGTCAAGGAACACCCCCAGGGCCAGGGCGCGCAAAAGTTTGCCGACCTGCTCAGCGAGAAAAGCGGTGGCAAGATCAAGGTCCGCCTGTTCCCCGGCGGGACGCTGGGCGGCGACGTGCAAACGGTGTCGGCGCTACAGGGCGGCACACTGGACATCACTGTGCTCAATTCCGGCATCCTGGCCGCCCAGGCCCCGGATTACGCCATGCTCGATTTCCCGTTCCTGTTCAACAACGTCGAGGAAGCCCATGCGGTCATCGATGGGCCGGTCGGGCAGAAACTCGCGGCACAACTGGACAGCAAAGGGCTGGTAGGGCTGGGTTATTGGGACCTGGGGTTTCGTAACCTGACCAACAGCAAGCACCCGGTGACCAAGCTGGAAGACATGCAAGGCTTGAAACTGCGTGTGATCCAGTCGCCAATCTACCTGGAAACCTTTACCGCCCTGGGCGCCAACCCGGTGCCGATGGCGTTCCCCGAGGTCTACACCGGCCTTGAGCAGCACACCATCGATGGCCAGGAAAATCCTTTCACGGTGATTGAAGGCAACAAGTTCTACGAGGTGCAGAAGTATCTTTCCATCACCGGGCATATCTTCAACCCGCAGTCGTTGATCATCAGCCAGAAAACCTGGAACCGCCTCAACGACGATGAAAAAGCGCTGATTCGCGCGGCCGCGGCCGAGGCGCAGACATTCCAGCGTGAAGTCACGGCGGCGAGCATGGACAAGGCCAAGGCGACGCTGGCCGCTGCGATGACCGTCAATGAAATCAGCCCGGCCGAGAAAGATCGCTTGCGTGAGCGGGTGAAACCGGTCGTCGACAAGTTCGCCAAATCCTTGGATGGCGATCTGGTGAAAACGATGTATGACGAGATTGCCAAGGTGCGGGCTGCCCAGTGAGTTGAAATAACACCTTATAGGGACGGATGAAGGGCGTTGGAGCAGTGTCTCGGCGCCCTTCGTTGCGTCTGCGACCGAGTTTTTCGAAGGCATGAATCATAAATTCCGTCTTGTCCCAGGCGCGTTTTGGCGTTTGTAGAACAGTCATGGCCGGTCCCGATGTCCTAGCCATGCCTCCAGCCTTGCTAGGCTATGGCACGCATATCTCGTTTTCATTTTTGGAGCGGCGGGACTAATCAGGCCATGGCACGCATTCGTGTGCCATTTATCAAAGGAGGTTCACGTGGGTAAAAATCCTGTAGCCGATCTATCAGGAAAACCCCAGACGCCCGGCACGGAGGGCATCCCAGCCCCCAGCGGCGAGGCAAATCTCATTGAAACCGACTATGTCATAGGACAGGACAATATCAGTGGTGAGTTTTCGTTCTCTCTGGATATCCATGGCAAAGTCTTCCTTATTTCTGCCGCCACCGTTTTGCTGTTCGTCGTCATAACATTAGCCCTGCAAAACGAAGTCGAGCCGCTTTTCAGCGCAATGCGCAGTTGGTTGACCCGGCACTTGGCCTGGTTCTTCATGAGCGCAGGCAATATCTTCGTATTGCTGTGCCTGGCGCTGATCGTTTCACCTCTGGGCAAGGTCAGATTGGGTGGTCGTGATGCCACGCCGGACCATACGTACCTGGGATGGTTCTCGATGTTGTTCGCCGCCGGGATGGGCATCGGGTTGATGTTCTATGGGGTTGCGGAGCCGATGTCGCATTACGCCGCCGCAATGGGCGGCGTCACGGTCGATGCCAGTGGCGTGCGTACGGATTGGGCACCCCTTGAGGGTGCAAAAGGTGACATGAAAGGCGCCGCGGACCTGGCGATGGCTGCGACTATCTTTCATTGGGGGCTTCATCCCTGGGCTATTTACGCCATCGTTGCGTTGTCCCTGGCGCTGTTTTCCTTCAACAAAGGCTTGCCGCTGTCGATACGCTCGATTTTCTATCCGCTGCTGGGGGAGCGTGTCTGGGGCTGGCCAGGCCATATCGTCGATATCCTGGCAGTCTTTGCCACGCTGTTTGGGCTGGCGACATCGCTGGGTATCGGTGCCGAGCAGGCCGCTGCGGGGATCGAGCACCTGTTCGGCATCCGCTCCACCAACGTCAGCAAGGTGCTGCTGATCATCGGCATCACTCTGATTGCGCTGTGGTCGGTACTTGCCGGGCTGGAAAAGGGGGTCAAGCTGCTGTCCGAAATCAACATGGGCCTGGCGCTCCTGTTGCTCTTGTTCATCATCGTCGTGGGGCCAACCCTGGCCATCCTCACCGGGTTCTTCAAGAATGTGGTGACCTACGTTGAATATCTGCCGGCATTGTCCAATCCTTTCGGGCGCACTGACACCGAGTTTACCCAAGGCTGGACTGCGTTCTACTGGGCCTGGTGGATCAGTTGGTCGCCGTTCGTAGGCATGTTCATCGCGAGGGTCAGTCGTGGCCGTACCGTTCGTGAGTTCCTGATTTCGGTATTGCTGGTGCCTTCTTTGGTGTCGGTACTGTGGATGACGACCTTTGGCGGGACGGCCATTGATCAGGCCACCCTGCAGGGCCTTAGCGGCGTCACGGATGCCGTGTTGGAACTCAAGCTGTTCGTCATGCTTGAAGCGCTGCCCCTCAAGGAAATTTCGTCCCTGTTGGGCATTGTGCTGGTGATCGTGTTCTTCACCACCTCCTCGGACTCCGGCTCGCTGGTGATCGATACGATCACCGCGGGAGGAAAGGTTGACGCACCCGTTCCGCAGCGGGTCTTCTGGGCGGTCATCGAAGGGGTGATTGCCATCGCACTGTTGCTGGGAGGCGGGCTGGTTGCCTTGCAGGCCATGGCAGTGTCCACCGGATTGCCCTTCGCCATTGTCCTGCTGCTGGGCTGCATTTCGCTGGTCAAGGGATTGCTGTCCGAACCACGATCCTGATGGTCGACGAGTGCCGATGATGGAAAGGAGGCATCATCGGCCTCAGTCCCAAAGTTCTCCAATCGCAACGTCGGGGCTGTAGTAAGTGGCCACTTGCGCTTGCAGCAGCTCGGCCGTGGCCAAGGCATCGGTCAAGGCCTGATGGGCGTGGTAGGGCGGTAGGTGATAGCGCGGGCGGCTGTCCGCCAGCCGGATGGACGCAAGAGGGCGTTGCAACAGTCGGTCCAGCCAGGTGCGATGGCCCCGGACCTGCCGCGCCTCGAGTTGCATGGTGTCAATGACTGGAAATTGCAGACCTTCTCCCCAATGGTGACGAAACGCCTGATCCAGGAAATCACGTTCGATGGCCCGGTAGTGCACCACCATGATTTTCCCCGTCATTGCTTCCAGCAACTGTTCCATGATGTCCGGCAAGCGGGGGGCATGGCGAACATCTGCGTGGGTGATGCGATGGAACGCTACCGATTCGTGGGTCAGTCGTGCGGGTTTGATGATCCAGTACAGCGCTCCGCCGCAGCGTATGCGCTTGAGCGTCAACGGTATCAGGCCAATGCTGACGATGCTGTCGGTACGGGCATCCAACCCGGTGGTTTCCAGGTCCAGGGCCAGCAGCTCCACCTGTTCCAACGGCGTCTGCGCAGCGGCCACGCCGGCCCGGTAGAACCGTTGCAAGAGCGGGTGTCTGGCTTGCTGTGCCAGTTGCTCAAAGCGCGCCGGCCAATCCGGTGCTGCCTGCCTGTTCGAGTTCCGTGCATCGCTCATCGTGTTGGCCGTGCGTGGCCGGGGTAGCGGAAGCGCAAGAATTTTTGCGCATTGCTCAACACTTGAAACGCTTCCTTGAGGTTGTGGCGCTCAATGGTCGAAAAGCGCTCGGGCTCAATGTAGTTGTCTGGCGTCTGGCCCTGCTCGATGGCATGGACCTGGTGCCGTATGCGCACCATCGACAGGAACTCCAATGCGTAGCGAAGATGATCGATGGCTTGGGGTTGCAGCCATTTCGTCGTGCCGATGGCTTCGAGTCGATCAAACGAGTTTTGTGCGCTACTCCCGCAAGCCAACGCATGAATTCGGATCAGGTCGGTGAGGGGCGCCGTGCCACGTCCCTTCAGGTTGATGATCTGTTTTTGCTCCCCGTCGGTTTCCATGACAAACGTGCGGAAAAAACCCAGGGGCGGTGTCCTGTTCAGTGCGTTACGCGCCATTGCCGTCAGGAAGGCTGGCGTGGCCTTTGATTTTTCAGCGCAAAGCGCTTTGAGTTCGTTGACCATTTCCAACCGACCGTAGACCCCGTCCAGATCGAAGAAAATACAAGCGTTGAGGAGGGTGGCGGCGTTCGGCTTCTCAATCCACTGAGTGAAATAATCGCGCCAGACTCGCAACGGCTGACGCCACTGGGTGTTGGTCGCCATGATCCCGCCCTTGCAGTAGCTAAAGCCGCACGCGGCGAGCCCGTCACTGACGAACGTGGCCAACTTCCTGAAATACTCATCGTGCAGGGCCGGGTCGAAACGATCATCCAGCACCAGGGCGTTGTCTTGGTCGGTCACCAGCAACTGTTCGTCCCGGGCCATCGAGCCCAGCACCATGAAGCAGTAGGGAATCGGCGGCGGTCCCAACGCCCTTTCCGCCAGTTCGAGCAGGCGCTGGGTGAAGGCGCGACCAATGCCTGAAATGGCGCTGCCGATCATGTGGGCGGTGGCACCGTCGCGCACCATGCGAATGTAGGTGCCGCGTAAATCCCGTAGCAATGATCGCAGACCTTCGACGCTGGTCTGGTTGGAGATGCTGTTCACCAGGTACAAGCTGCTCTGGGACTCATGCCGGATAATGTCCGACAGATTGATCAGGCCCAGGGTGCGGCCCTTATGCATCACGGGAAGATGGTGAACGTTGCTTCGAAGCATGCACAACATGGCCTCGAACAGCGAGTCGTCGGCCTGGATGGACACCGGGTCGTTCGACATCACTTCGCCGATGGTGGTGTCGCCGCTGCGATTGGCGGCCACCACGCGAGTGCGCAGGTCCCGGTCGGTCACGATACCGAGCATTTTCCCGGGGTTATTCCCGGCCCGCTCCAGGACAACGACACAGGAAACGCTTTGTTCGGTCATCAGTTGCGCGGCTTCCTGGACGCGGGTCAGTGGCGTGACCCAGACCAGCTTCCGAGAAATCAAGGCACGGGATTTAAGCTGGATCAGATCGCTCGCTCGCCCTTGGGCCTCAACGGCCGATTTGAGCCTGGAGTAACCTTCGGCTTCGACAAAGTCGGCGAAGCTGTCGTACCGCTTGCACAATTGGGCGATGACATCCGCCGGGATGAAATAAATCAGGCTGTCTTCCAGGGCCTTGGCCGGAAAGCGCACCTTGTTGCTGCGTAGCAGGCCGGCCTGGCCGAAAATATCGCCTTCCACCAGACGGTCATACAACTCACCGCCACGCCGATAGACCTCGACTGCGCCGCTGCGCACGTAGTGCAGGTCGTGTATGGGAGCGCCTTCTTCGAGGATAGAGCTGCCGGCCTTGAAATAGGCGACCTCGACACGCCGGGCAATGTCTTCCAGCGTTGCTTGGGGCAGGTCATCGAATGGGGGAAAGCGATGCAGATGCTCGCTGATTTCCAAGAGTTCGATTTGCATGGAGCCTCGGGGCTGTTCGCTTCAGAGGATCAACATGCCAGACCCTGGCGTCGCGCACAAATCCGGTGCTAGGAGTGTGCGCGACCACCGTTTCGTTACTGGCCTTCAGGCACTGCCAGCCATTGGCCGATCACCTTCTGGTAGCTGCCATTGGCCTTGCTCAGGTGCAACCACTGATCGACGTACATCTTCCAGGTGTTGTCATCCCGTGGCAGCAGGTAGGCCTTCTCGCCATATTGCAGGTAGCGGGTCGGGTTGACGGCGCACAGGCCGGGCTTGAGTTTTTGCTGGTAGAGCGCTTCGGACGCGTCGGTGATCATCACGTCGGCTTTCTTGTCCAGCAGTTGCTGGAAGATGGTCACATTGTCGTGGAAGGCGAGCTGTCCGTTGGGCAGGAACGCGCGGACGAAGGCTTCGTTGGTGCCGCCCGCCGGCTCGACAAGACGCACCGAAGGCTGGTTCATCTGCTCGAGGGTCTGGTAGCGCTCCTTGTCTTCGCAACGCACCAGCGGGATCTTGCCATCCACGTCGAGGGTGGTGCTGAAATAGGCCTTCTTCTGACGCTCCAGCGTGACTGAAATCCCGCCCATGCCGATGTCGCATTTGCCCGCAACCATATCTGGCATCAGGGTTTTCCAGGTGGTCTGCACCCATTGCACCTTGACGCCGAGGCTGGCGGCCAATGAGCGCGCCATGTCGATGTCGATGCCTTCGTATTCGTCTGCTTGGGTTTTAAAGGTGTAGGGCTTGTAGTCGCCGGTGGTGCACACCTTCAGTTCGCCGCGTTGCAGGACCTGATCCAGCAGCGAAGGTGTCGGCTCGGCCAGGGCGCTGCATGAGAGCGCCAACAGGCCACAGAACGTCATCGAGCTTGTTATGGTTTTCATAGGGATAGGACGTCTCGCAAGGGAAGGGAACAAGACCGGGAAGTGTAGCAAGGGCCTAGCGGGAAATGATCCCGTGGTCGATCGCGTACTTAACCAGGGCCGCGGGTTTGTCGATGTTCAGCTTGCGGCGGATGCTCAGGCGATGGGTTTCGACGGTGCGTACGCTGATGTCCAGTTCGCGGGCCATTTCCTTGTTGTTCAGGCCCTGGACCATTTTCGCCAGCACTTGGCTCTCCCGTGGCGTCAGCTCGTTGTCGCTGTGTGGGTCGGTGGCGAGCCGCTGGGCGATTTCAGCACTGTAGAAAGTACCGCCGCTGATGATGGCCTCGATGGCCGCGATGATTTCTCGCGATGGCGCGTTCTTGAGCACGTAGCCACTGGCGCCGGCGCGTACGGACTCGCTCACGTACTCATGATTGTCGTACATGCTGAGGATCAGGATCTTGAGGCTGGGGTATTGCTTGCCCAGCAATCGGGTCAGCTCAAGGCCGTTCTTGTCCTTGAGGCCGATGTCCATCAACAGCAGGTCCGGTTGGCAGCGACCGACCATCTCGATCGCCTGTGCACCGTTCTCGGCTTCGCCCACCACGTCCAGTTGCGGCATCACCGAGAGCAGGGCCCTGATGCCGTCGCGGACCAGGGAATGGTCGTCGACGAGCGCGACGCGAATCACAGGAGGAAGGGTCATCGGCAAGTGCTCTTGTTGGAGTGGGTGCATCAGCTTTCTGTGACCGAGAGGTTCATGGGCAGCAGGATGTCCAGTTCACTGCGGCCCGGCACCGACGTCACGTCCAGGCGTCCGCCGAAATGTTCGACCCGTTCGCGGATGTTACGCAGGCCGATACCGGCATGGCCGCGTTCCACTTGCGGGACGTTGAACCCCATCCCGTCATCGACCACCGTCAGGCGCAAGGACTGGCTGGAGCCGAACAGGGTGATGCCGACGCTTTTTGCCCCGGCATGGCGCTCGATATTGGTCAGGGCCTCTTGAGCTATGCGAAACAGCGAGACGGGGGCGCCATTTTCCAAGCGGCAATCGAAATCGTTGCTGCGGTAGGACACTTCCAGCCCGCTGCGCTGTTGAAATTCGCTGGCGAGCTGGCCGATGGCGGCGGGCAGGCCCAAGGTGTCGAGCAGGGAGGAGCGCAAGTCGTGGGAGATGCTACGGATCTCGCCGATGGCTTCGCCCAGCCGGTCGGTGGCGTTCTTGAGGATACCCAGGCCATTTTCCTGACCGTTCTCCAATACATGGCTGGCCAGTTCGAACTGGAATTTGATCGACACCAGCAGTTGGCTGATGCCGTCATGAAGCTCGCGGGAAACCCGTGAGCGTTCTTCTTCCTGCAAGCTGACGATGCGCTGGTTCAGCCGCTGCAGCTTTTTGTCCGCCAGGCGATGTTCGCTGACGTTCAGGGTCATGCCTCCGGCGAATACCAGCAGGACGGCCACCAACGCGATGGCAGCGATGGCTTGCATGGTGGTATGGATGCCATGGGCAACTTCGTCACGGGCTTGTTGGGTGGCGCGTTCGACATCCTCCAGGTAGATCCCGGTGCCAAGCGTCCAGCCCCATTTGTCGAGCCTCACGACGTAGGCCAACTTGTCGGTCACCTGGCCGGAGGAGGGCTTGTTCCAAGCGTAGCGCTGGAAACCATCGCCGGACTCGGCGCTTCTGATCAGCGCCTGGATCACCGGCAGGCCCTTGGGGTCTTTCATGTCCCAAAGGTACTGCCCCACCAATTCCGATTGGCGGGCATGCATGAGGCTGCGGCCCTGGCGGTCATACACGAAAAAGTAACCGTTGATGCCGAAGCTGAGCTTGCGCAGTTCTTCCAGGACTTGCTGTTGCGCGCGCGCATCGCCCTGGCCGTCGTCATATAGGGGGGCGATCAGGCTCTGCGCCATCTCGACATAGTTCTTCAGTTCGGCGCGCTTGCTCGCCAGGATGCTGTCTTCGATCAGTTGCGCCTGTTGATCGCCCAATTGGCGGTTGAGCGAGATCACCAGGGCGCAGATGACCGCGATGGCCAGGACCAGCGGCAAGATGCCGAGGGCGACGATTTTATGTTTGAGCAGCATCTGTACTCCTGTCCGGGCTCGGCGGGGAGGCGAATGGCGGCATCATATGCCAAACCTGTGGGCGAGGCATAAAACCTGTGGATCAAGATCTGTGGGAGCAAAGCTTGCTCGCGAAGCAGGCGTCGCGGTTCATGAAAGACCGTATTGACTCTATCGCCGGCAAGCCTTGCTCCCACAGGAGGAATTGGGGTTCTACGTAGTACTACGGATTTATTTATTGACCCGTTGCAGGGATATTGGGCCGGCTCCGAATAGCCGGGGCA
>Ga0307408_100001769_pt1 | contig 15765 bp, 16 predicted proteins | sample 322Cmetagenome_FD_202116 | JGI IMG/M metagenome (GOLD analysis project Ga0307408, IMG submission 202116) | Maize rhizosphere microbial communities from greenhouse at UC Davis, California, United States - 322HYB-C-3 | ecosystem: Host-associated > Plants > Roots > Rhizosphere > Soil | place...
CTGCCCTTCAATAACCAGGAAAACGCTGCGCGGCTGTTCATCTACATCAATCTGCAGGGCGAGACGGTGGAAATCGTCGGCATTTTCAAGCAGCAGATAGGGCGAATCCAGTTGCACCTGTTTACCGGAAGTAAATTGAAAGCGCAGATGGCTGCGCTGGAATTCGATCCGGGTGGAAAGCAGCAGCATATCCAGCAACGCATCCAGCTGTACCTCTGGCTTATCGGCATCGACACGTTTCGGTAAACCCGGAATTTGCCAGAAACCCTCCGCGGTCTGGGCGAAGGTCATCTCCACCTGGCTGAGCGAGAGGTTGCTCCACACCAAACGCAGGTTGAGCAGTGACTCCAACATATCCAGCCGCAAGCGCGCCTGCTTAAACGCCACTATGGGCTGGTCGGCGTGGCTTTTGATGTTGAAATCCTGGATCACCAGATTGGGTTTCAACCCATTCCAGTCGGCCTCAATTTGGCCAATAGTTACCTGCGCGTTGAGCTGGGATGAAAAGTAGCTGGCGATACTTTGGTTGTAATCGCCCAACAAATGGGAAAAGCTACGCCCGGATTGCACCAACACCGCCAACAAAATCAGGGCGAGGGCAACCAGGAAGTAAGACCATTTCACCAATTTGCGTAAAGCGCGTGTCATTACAGCTATTTAATCCGGGCTAGGGGTTGTCTTGAGTGTGCTGGGTAAACATCAGACCAACACAATATCGTATTGCTCTTGTTGAAAGAGCGCCTCAACCCTGAATTCGATGGTTCGTTTAATGAACGCTTCCAAATCGGCCACATAAGTGGCCTCTTCATCCAGCAGGCGATCTACCACCAACTGCGATGCCAATACCAAAAATTTCTCGTTGTCGTAAGTGCGCGCCATGCGCAGAATTTCGCGGAAAATTTCATAGCACACCGTTTCCGCCGATTTCACCTGCCCGCGCCCCTGGCATACCGGGCAGGGTTCACACAGCATTTGCCCGAGGGATTCACGCGTCCGCTTGCGCGCCATTTCCACCAAGCCCAATTCCGATACCCCGGTAATACGGGTTTTGGCGTGATCTTTTTCCAGCGCTTTTTCCAGGGTACGCAACACCTGCCGCTGGTGCTCCGGGTCTTTCATATCGATAAAATCGAGGATGATAATCCCGCCCAGATTGCGCAAGCGCAGCTGCCGCGCAATCGATGAGGCCGCCTCCAGGTTGGTTTTGAAAATCGTCTCTTCCAGGTTGCGATGACCGACAAAGGCGCCGGTGTTGACATCCACCGTGGTCATGGCCTCAGTCTGCTCGATTATCAAATAACCGTTGGATTTGAGCGGCACACGCGGTTCCAACGCGCGGTGGATCTCCTCTTCCACACCGTAGAGTTCCAGCAACGGGCGGTCGCCGCTGTACAGCTCGATCAACTCCACCAACTGGGGTGCGTACTTGGCGGCGAACTCCTGCATCTGCTGCCAGGTCAGGCGCGAATCCACTCGAACCCGATCAATCGGCGCGCGCGCCATATCGCGCAGGGCGCGCAAATAGAGCGGCATATCGCGATGAAGTTCCGCAGGAACACCTAAACCAGGCAACTTCGTGCTTAAATCTTCCCAAAGCTGGCGCAAAAACGGGATATCAGCGTTGATCGCATCGGCATCGGCACCTTCAGCCACGGTGCGCACAATAAATCCGCCTGCGATGTCTTGCTCCGCCACAGCGGTCTCCACCGCTTGCCGCAAACGCTCGCGCTCAGGTTCATCCTCAATGCGTGTGGATACACCAATATGGCTGGAATTAGGCATGTAAACGAGGTAGCGAGATGAGAGCGTCAAATGGGTCGTCAGGCGCGCACCCTTGGTACTGATCGGATCCTTGGCCACCTGCACCAGCAGGGTCTGGCCTTCGCGTACCAGGGTGCGGATATCCGGTACTTCGGCGCGGCGGATTTCGCCTTCCGGCGGCTCGGGCATCATATCGGCAGCGTGGATAAACCCGGTGCGTTCAAGGCCGATATCGACAAATGCCGCCTGCATGCCGGGCAGTACCCGCACAACTTTGCCTTTATAGATATTGCCCACATAGCTCTCGCCGTGGCTGCGCTCAATATAAAACTCTTGTACCACCCCATTCTCAACCAGGGCGACACGAGTCTCCACCGGGGAGACATTGATCAGGATTTCTTCGCTCATCGCTCAACTCCGGCAGTCCACCAGGGCACACCAAACGTCTGCAGCAACTCCAGGGTCGCCTCAATTGGCAGGCCAACCACACAGGAATAACTGCCGCGAATTTCTTTCACAAACACCGCGCCAAACCCCTGGATAGCGTAACTGCCTGCCTTGTCGTGCGGTTCACCGGTGCTCCAATAGGCAGCAACTTCAGCATCGCTGAGTTCACGAAAGGTCACATCTGTAGTGGAGACACGCAGGGCTTGCTGAGTTGGCGAATGGAGGGCCACTGCAGTAATCACTTGATGGGTACGGCCGGAAAGTTGTCGTAACATCTGATGGGCATGGGCTTGGTCGCGCGGCTTTTCAAGGATTTCACCGTCAAGCAAACCGAGTGTATCGGCACCTAATACAGGGGCAAGCGGCAGTTGCTGCTGAAGTAATTGGGTAAAACCAGCGGCAGCTTTCTCACGCGCCAGACGCTGGACATAATCCAGCGCCGTTTCACCAGCGGCAGGTTGTTCGGGAATGGGAGCGGAGATCACCGCATGGCGCACGCCAATCTGGCGCAGCAGTTCGCGCCTACGGGGAGACTGGGATGCCAGGTACAGATCTGGGACAACATTGGAAACAACTGCGCTCACCCTGAAAACTCCTGATACCGCAAAGAATAATTATTGTGCAGGGCTATCCATCATCAATGGCCACATTATGAATAATCGGCCGTTAACATCAGCGTTTAGTGTCAGCTTTTAATGATGGTAGCGATGAGTCATGCCGTTTAGCCACCAGGAACACGCCGGCCATAGGAGTGCGCTGGTCAACGCCGGATATAAAAACTGGACACCCGAGAGCGGCCGCCCGGCCATACCCTGCACCCAGTTATCAGTCAGTTGGGCGACCCCCACCAGAACAAAGATCCAGCCCGATTGGCGCCAGATCGAAAAATTGCGCACCCGCTGATACGACAAGATGCAGATATAAGCCACTATCACCAGACCCAGGCTGTGCTGCCCAAAAGGCACACCTTCGAGTAAATCCTGAAACAGCCCCAGGACGCACAGCAGGGTAAAGCTCACTGTCAGCGGCATAAAAAAGATCCAATAAATCGCCACCACTAACACAAACTCCGGGCGCCACCAGCGCATATCCATCGGTAGCGGATAGACCGACAGCACCAAAGCCACTAAAAAACTCAGGGCAACAATAAAGTAGAGATTGAGCTGCGGGCTGAGCATCAGCGCCCTCCACCCACAGAACTGGCGGCGGATGATACTGCCGAGGAAGCGGCTTCCACTGTGGTCACACTCAAGGCGCCGGGCACACTGGCGCGGTCGCGGTTTTCAAAGACCAGTAACAGATGGCGGCTGCGATCCAAACGCGCCATAGGCTGGGCGATCACCGTGAGGAAAGCCTTGCCGGGATCGCGTACCACTTGCAGTACTTCCGCGACCGGATAGCCCGTCGGAAAACGCTCACCCAAACCCGAACTGACCAGTAAATCGCCAGCGCGGATATCGGTATTGGCCGACACATGGCGCAGGCTCAAACTATTCAAGTCGCCAGTTCCTTCAGCGATAGCACGCACACCATTGCGGTTGACTTGCACCGGAATCGCATGGGTCGGATCAGAGATCAACAGCACCGTGCTCGATGTTTCACCCACCTCGATAACCTGCCCCATCAAGCCAAACGCATCCAATACCGGCTGGCCTTTAAACGCACCGTCTTTGCTGCCGCGATTGATAATGACTTTATGGCTGAGTGGGTTGGGCGAGACGCCAATCAATTCGGCTATCAACACCGTGTCTTGCAACATCTGGCTGGCATTGAGCAATTGGCGCAAGCGCACGTTTTCCGCTGCCAGTGAGGCAAGCTGTTGCAGTTTGCGCTGATGGATCAACAATTCGGTTTTGAGCGCTTCATTTTCGAGCTTCAGGTCGGCGTGGGAGACAAAAGTGTCTTTACGCCAATCGTTAACGCGACTGGGCACATCAGTGATCTGGTAAAAAGGGGTTACCGCCTGCGCGAGCTTTTCGCGCAGGGGTTCGAGGCGGTCGGTATAGAGCCCTACCACCACCAACACCACCATAATCAGGATGAAGAGAAAGGCGCGGCTGGTGGCAGATGAGCCTCGGGCAAAGAGAGGTTTAATGGTGAGTTCTCCCGTGGAGTTGAAGCCGGTTGATAGCGGTGTGGCTGGCTAGCAGGCTTCAAAACATATCAGGACGACAGCAGATCAATATTGCGCTTGTCATTCATCTCCAGCGCAATACCACCACCACGAGCCACACAGGTCAGCGGGTCTTCAGCAACAATAAACGGAAGACCGGTTTCGTTCGATAACAAGCGGTCGATATCGCGCAATAAAGCACCACCACCGGTCAAAACAACACCGCTCTCGGCAATATCAGAAGCCAACTCCGGTGGCGATTGTTCCAGCGCGCTTTTTACTGCCTGAACGATACCGGCCAATGGATCTTGCAGGGCTTCGAGGATTTCATCGCTGCTCAAGGTAAAGCTACGCGGCACACCTTCAGCCAGATTGCGGCCGCGCACATCGATTTCGCGGATTTCACTGCCAGCAAATGCACAGCCAATTTCTTGTTTGATACGCTCAGCGGTTGCATCACCAATCACGCTGCCGTAGTTGCGACGTACATAGTTAACAATCGCTTCATCGAAACGGTCGCCACCAATGCGCACAGAATCAGAGTAAACCACACCGTTCAATGAAATAACGGCGATTTCGGTAGTACCGCCACCGATATCCACCACCATCGAACCGTTGGCTTCAGAAACCTTCAAGCCAGCACCAATTGCCGCCGCCATTGGCTCTTCAATTAAACGCACTTCACGTGCACCGGCACCCAATGCAGATTCGCGAATTGCACGTTTTTCAACTTCGGTGGAAAGGCAGGGAACACTGATCAATACACGGGGAGAAGGGCTAAACCAGGAGTTTTCGTGAACTTTGCGGATAAAGTGTTGCAGCATTTTTTCAGTAACCTGGAAGTCGGCAATAACACCGTCTTTCAGCGGGCGAATCGCGGTGATGTTACCCGGAGTACGGCCCAGCATACGCTTGGCTTCAACACCTACCGCTTCCACAATCTTGGTACCGTTGTGATGGCGAATTGCTACCACTGACGGCTCGTTGAGCACTATGCCGCGACCGCGCACATAAATCAGGGTGTTTGCTGTACCAAGGTCGATTGAGAGATCGTTAGAAAATGCTCCACGCAAAAGTTTCATCATGACGGGACGGGGCCTTAAAGTAGAATGTGTTGAAATAGAATTCGTGTTGTTTTTGTATCGCTGACAACGTTTGTACTCAGTTTGCGACGGCGCGCTTGAGCATCAAGGTTCAGTTCCTTAAACAATTTTCTTTGCCCTTGGCAAAGAATCCCTGCAAATTTTTAGGAAGCGCGCAGTATAAGGGAATTTTCGCTTTTTATCCGACCTAAATTAACCCTAAAGTTCAATTTGATCGCGAATTTCGCCGACGTTTGCGACTATTTTTTGCGCAACTCGACATTCGCCAAAAATCCACTACCGGTTTCGGCAAAATTCGCCGCACTCTATCAACCGCAAGGGTTCAGGGCAAGGCGCAAATGTGGTACCTTGAGCGCCCATTTTTGGCGGGTTGGAGCCGGTTTCGCCGCAACTTCACCGCACTATTTGATTTTTTATCTGCTGGAGCTAACACCCCATGGCTGTAGACCGTTCCGATATCGCCAAGCTGGCAACGCTGGCGCGTATCCAGATTAGCGATGAAGCTGCCGATGAAGCAGCAAAAAGTATTTCTGATGTTCTGGCTCTGGTTGACCAATTGCAAGCCGTGAATACCGATGGTGTATTGCCCATGGCACATCCACTGGATGCAGTGCAACGCCTGCGTGCGGATGTGGTGACCGAACCCAACCAACGCGAAACTTTCCAGGCAATTGCACCGGCTACCCAAGATGGTTTGTATTTGGTGCCGCAAGTTATTGAATAAACCGTAGGAGCGCCGCTTGCTGCGCTCTGTAAATGTAGGGGCGCCGCTTGCTGCGCTCTGTAAATGTAGGGGCGCCGCTTGCTGCGCCCGAAGCATGGGCGCGGCAAGCAGCGCCCCTACAGTAAAAATTTCAGGAATTTTTTGAATGCATCAATTCACCATTGCCGAACTGGTAAAAGGTCTGCGCAACAAAGACTTTTCCAGTACCGAAGTGACCCAGCATTATCTCGACCGCATTGCGCGTCTGGACAAAACCTACAACAGTTTTATTACTGTCACTGCCGATATCGCATTACAACAAGCAGCTGCGGCTGATGCACGTTTGGCCGTCGGGAATGCACCTGCACTGTGCGGCGTGCCTATCGCGCACAAAGATATTTTTTGTACCACTGGTGTGCGCACCTCTTGCGCATCAAAAATGCTCGATAAATTTATCGCCCCTTACAACGCCACCATCGTTGAAAATTATTTAAATTCCGGCGTGGTGATGTTAGGTAAAACCAACATGGATGAATTCGCGATGGGTTCATCCAATGAGACGAGCTGGTACGGCCCGGTAAAAAATCCCTGGGCGATTGATTGCGTACCCGGTGGATCGTCAGGCGGTTCTGCAGCGGCAGTTGCCGCGCATTTAGCACCGGCTGCAACTGCATCTGATACCGGCGGCTCAATTCGCCAGCCAGCAGCACTCTGCGGATTAACCGGCATTAAACCGACTTATGGCCGCGTATCGCGCTGGGGCATGATTGCGTTTGCCTCCAGTCTGGACCAAGCGGGAATTTTGTCGCGCACCGCTGAAGACGCTGCGATTTTGTTAAACGATATGGCGAGCTTTGATGCAAAAGATTCCACCTGCGTTGAGCGCGATGTGCCGGATTACACCGCTGATTTAAATAAATCCTTAAAGGGTTTACGCATCGGCGTACCGAAAGAATATTTCGGTGAAGGTTTGAATCCACAAACCGCAAAATTAGTTGAAGACGCAATTAAAGTCTACGAAGGTTTGGGCGCAACAATTCACAGCGTCAGCTTGCCGCACACGCATCTTGCAGTACCCGCTTACTACGTGATTGCACCTGCAGAATGTTCTGCCAACCTGTCGCGTTTTGACGGCGTGCGCTACGGCCATCGCTGCGAAAATCCAAAAGACTTAAATGATCTTTATATGCGTTCACGCAGTGAAGGTTTTGGTGCAGAAGTGAAGCGTCGTATTCTGGTTGGCGCTTACGCGCTCTCTGCGGGTTACTACGATGCTTATTACAGCAAAGCGCAAAAAGTGCGTCGTTTGATCAAGCAGGATTTTGTCGATGCGTTTGAAAGTGTCGATGTTATTCTTGGCCCAACCTCGCCCTCACCCGCATTCCAATTTGGTTCAAAAACCAAAGATCCAGTGGCAATGTATCTGGAAGATATTTACACCATCGCAACCAATCTCGCTGGCCTGCCCGGCTTGTCAATTCCTTGCGGCCTGGTGGATAACAAACCCGTTGGCTTGCAATTGATTGGTAACTTTTTCGCTGAAGGTCAATTGCTAAATGCAGCGCACCAATTCCAGCAAGCGACTAACTTCCACCAACAATCTGCACCTGGCATTGAGTAAGGAGCCATAGCATGCAATGGGAAACCGTAATCGGGTTGGAAGTTCACGTACAACTCGCGACCAAAACCAAAATTTTCTCCGGCGCCAGCACCGCATTCGGTGCTGAGCCAAATACCCAGGCCTGTGCAATTGATCTGGCACTGCCCGGCACACTGCCTGTCGCTAACGAACAAGCATTTCGTTTTGCCACCATGTTTGGTTTGGCCGTGAATGCAGAAATCGGCAAACGCTCGGTGTTTGAACGTAAAAATTATTTTTATCCCGATTTACCAAAAGGCTATCAAACCACGCAGCTCGCAGAGCCAATTGTCGGCGCGGGTTTTGTGGATTTGGAATTGGGTGAAGGCCGTACCAAACGCGTTCGTATTCACCACGCACATCTGGAAGAAGATGCGGGCAAATCCTTGCACGAAGATTTCGCTGGCATGAGCGGTATCGATTTAAACCGCGCTGGCACCCCACTGATCGAAGTAGTAACAGAGCCGGATATGCGCAGCGCGGAAGAAGCCGTTGCCTTCGCAAAAAAATTGCATTCGATTGTGACCTCACTGGAAATTTGTGACGGCGACATGAGCCAAGGATCGATGCGTTTCGATGTAAATATTTCCGTGCGCCCCAAAGGCCAGGAAAAACTCGGCACGCGCACCGAAACCAAAAACTTAAACTCATTCAAGTTTATGGAAGAAGCCATAGCACTCGAAGTTGAACGCCAGATTGATGTACTCGAAGACGGCGGCAAAATTCGTCAGGAAACGCGCCTGTATAACGGCGACACCAAAAAAGCCCGCTCCATGCGCAGCAAAGAAGACAGCAACGATTACCGCTATTTCCCCTGCCCTGACTTGCTACCAGTGATTCTGGATGATGCGTACATCGAATCTGTACGCAAACAAATGCCGGAATTACCGGAAGCCAAGCGCGCACGTTTTGTCGAGCAATATGGTTTGAGCAGTTACGACGCTGGCCAGATCACTATGGATAAATTCACTGCCACATTTTTTGAATCGTCAACGAAAATTTCCGGCGAAGCAAAACTCACCGCCAACTGGATCATGGCTGACCTGGGTGCTTTTTTAAATCGCACCGAACAGCGCATCGATCAATCGCCTGTTACACCAGAGTTGTTGGCCGGTTTAGTCGTGCGCGTAAAAGACGGCACTCTGTCGAGTAAAATCGCCAAACAAGTGTTTGAAGCCATTTGCAACGGCGAAGGCGATGCCGACACCATTATCGAAACCAAAGGTTTAAAACAAGTTTCCGATACTGGCGCGTTGGAAAAAATCATCGACGACATACTTGCCGCCAACGTCGCGCAAGTAGAAGGCTACCGCGCCGCCGCCGAAGACAAACGCGCAAAAATGCTCGGCTTCTTTGTGGGTCAGGCAATGAAAGCATCAAAAGGCCAAGCGAACCCGCAAGCGCTGAATGAGTTATTAATTAAGAAATTGAATGGTTGAGAATTGAAATGAGCCTACGCAAAGACAAAGAAAAAGTCCTCGGCGAAATCTTCGACGAAGCCCGCATCGCCACCTTTTTGGACTACCCGGCACCTGCTGGCATCAATGCCGATTACCATCTATTGGAAAAAGCCTATCGCGGCATGCGCGGCGAAAACTTCGGCACTTTCGTGAAATTATTTATTGAAGCCGGTAAAGATGTAAACGCAATCGGCCCGGAGGGCAAAACCTTCCTGCAAGTCGTAAAAGCCCATCGCAACGGCGAGGAGTATGCAATTGCTTTGGAAACGGCTGGCGCGAAGTAATCACCACGCATGGACAAAGCAAAAAGGCAGCCCTCATCGGCTGCCTTTTTATTTTCAAGTTCCCATTGCCAACTTATCAAGTACTCCATATCGTCACTATCATAATATTAATGGCAGAGAATCATGGCACTAGATGATTGCGGATTTGAATTAATTTCCGATTTTTTATCGGCAACTTGTATTAATAAAATTCATGCAGAAATAGACCAACACCCCGAGCATAATGCCGCAGGACTGCGTAATGCTGAACAAAAAATGTCGTCTATTGCTGAACTAGTTGAGGCGGCCAATATGCTTGTATTAGCCAAGCATTATCTTCAAGCAGAACCCCGGTTGGTACGTTGCATTTTATTTGACAAGACAGCGGACAACAATTGGTTGGTGACCTGGCATCAGGATAAAACATTATGCGTTCCGGAAAAATTTGAGCGTGATAACTGGTACCCCTGGAGCGTTAAAGATGGTGCGCATCATGTGCAACCACCAATTGCTGTATTAAATCGCATGTTAACCCTGCGCATTCATTTGGATGATACTACCATTGAAAATGGATGCCTGAGGGTGATACCCGAATCACATCATCTGGGGATTTTATCGAGCGAGCAAATACAGCAGGTTAGCAAATCTAAACAAGCTGTCGATTGCTGCGCTGCCTCAGGTTCAGTTCTAATAATGAAACCGTTATTGCTGCATGCATCGAGCAAGGCAACAACACCCAATCGGCGACGCGTTGTTCATGTGGAGTATATTGATCCCGCAGCTTTAGAGCTTTAAGTACAGCCAGCTTCCCAAGGTCATCCTCGACCTCTACTATGTCATAACCAACACTACGCCAAGCAATTCATGATAAAAATTAACGTCACCCCCAACGTCTGCTTCTGCATTTCCTTGAGTATCCTGATGCTCTTGTTAACTGCGCTTGAAAATCCACTATTCCCCCTACTTAGCCTCGAACCCACATATGTCTCAGGGGGCGAATTCTGGCGCTTACTCACTGCGAACCTTGTGCATTTTGGTTGGCTGCATACGCTGATGAATGCAGCGGCGCTATTGTTATGCGCGTTGGCTTTTTTTATGGACTATCCACTTAAAAAATTCTCGCTGTTAATGTTCTGGTGCTGCGCAGGTGTGGGGATTGGTATTTATGTATTAAACCCTGAGTATTCACCCTACGCAGGTTTGTCTGGGGCGATTCATGGATTGATTGTTGCGGGGCTATTGCAAACCCGCGCTTACCCTATTTGGATTCGCGTGTTGGCACTGGGTTTAGTGACGGCGAAGTTAGTGCAGGAAAATAGTGTGGGCTATCAGGCAAGTGATTTGCAGGCGCTGCTGCCTGTAGCGGTTGCAGTCGAGTCGCATTTATATGGTGCAATTGCCGGATTGGTATTTGCGACTATTGACTGGTTATTACAACGATTAAAAAGGAAAGCGTAGATGCAAGGTTCTCCGGGTGTTGCTATCGATTATTTTTTGGCGGGTGCGCGACTGATTGTAAAACCCGGCTTCCGCCGTTTTATTTTGATTCCACTGCTTATCAATCTGGTGATATTTGTCGCTGTGACGATTACGCTGTTCCACGCCTTTGGCGATTTTTTTGCCCAGGTGTTGGAGTGGTCACCCAGTTGGCTGGATTGGTTTGCCTGGATTTTATGGCCGCTGGTGGGGTTTGTGTTTTTAGTTATCTACGGCTATAGCTTTAACATTATTACCAATTTTCTCGCCGCACCTTTTTTCGGATTGCTGGCCGAAAAAATAGAAACCGAACTCACTGGCGTCGCACCACTTGATGAACCCTGGGGGCAATTGATTCCACGCACCTTACAACGCGAGGCCGTAAAGCTTTGGTATTTTGTGAGCCGCGGTTTATTGGTGATGTTAATTTTTGTGGTGTTGTTTTTTATTCCCGGTGCAAATTTATTGGGATTATTGATCGGGGTAATCTGGAGTTGCTGGTGTATGGCGGTGCAGTATTCGGATTATCCTGCCGATAACCACCAATTGAGTTTCCGTGAGTTGCGCCGCCGCTTGAACAAGCAGCAGTTAACCAGCTATTCCTATGGCGGGATTATTTTATTGGGCAGCATGGTGCCGGTGTTGAATATTTTTGTTACACCGATTGCCGTTGCCGGCGCGACGCTTTATTGGGTGAAAGAAGTAAAACATCTTTCATCGCACTAATTAACTCCCATCTTGGTTTGTAAAAACAATAAGGGCGCCAATCGGCGCCCTTATCGATTTCAACCAAAGATAACGATTTACTCCTCCGCATCACCATCATCCACAATCATATTGCCGCCCGCTTCTTTGGCGTGGCGCAGATATATATTCGCTTTGGCAATTTGATGATCCAAACTTTGGCACATTTGGCTGGTGATGCCCGCACTAAAATAAAAGTGCATAGTTTCGCCGTTAATAACATAAGCTTCGGCGGCCAATAATTGTTTGACCTTGCTCAGTAGGGCCGCGGCCTTTTCATGATCAAGGCCGGGCATGAGTACATAAAAATCATCGCTATCGGCGCGTGCAAATAAAAAGCGCCCCAACATAGTATGCAAACTGGTGGCGATATATTTGAGTGCAATATCACCCCAACCATTGCCGTGCTTCTCGTTAATATCACTAAAGTGATCGATATTGATAACGGCCATCGCCAGCGGCGCGGCTTTTTCTTCGGCGCTTTTATACAACTCGCGCGCAGCATTAAAAAAATAGGAACGATGGAATAAACCGGTAAGATGATCGCGCTGGGCGTTGTAGGTGATTTGTTCAACCAGTTCGAGCGATTCAATATTATGGATAATGCGACAGTAAAATTCTTCCGGGTGGAAAGGTTTGCGCAAAAAGTCATTGGCGCCGTGTTTGATAAATTTAGCGGAGAGTGCTTCGCTACTCTCACCCGAAACACCAATCATAATCAAATCGGTCTTGTCGTATTTGTAACGCAAGTTGCGCACCAATTCAAAGCCATCCATTTTGGGCATATTGTAATCGGTGATTAATAATTTAGTGTCCGGATTTTCCAGCAACACTTTAATGGCATCTACACCGTCAACTGCTTCAACCACATTGAACAAATGGCGACGGAATAAATTGGCCATATGCTTGCGCGACATATCGGAATCATCCACTACCAATACTTTGATGTGCTGGTTTTTTTCCAGTCGATTGATCATGCCGACGGCTTTGCTGTAAGCGTAGCGACCCTCTTTGGTCACATAATCGACTATGCCTTTATTGAATAATTGCTCGCGCCGTTTTTCGTCATAACTGCCGGTGAGCACAATGGTGGGGATTTTTTTGCTGAGGGTAAAATCCACCACTTCGCCGCTAGGGGCATCAGGTAAATTCAAATCCACCAGCGCGGCAAAAAAATCCTGGGGGAATTGTTCGTAAAGCGCCGCGGCCTGTGCCAGGGTAGTTGCGTAAACCGCTTCATAGGCTAGCGATGAGCTTTGCACCAGATGGCGCATGATCTTCATCACCATCTCACTGTCTTCGACGATTAGAATTTTTTTCATGGACTATCACTCAACGACTTTGTAAGTATCCATTGAGTGTAGCCAATGATTAGGAAAAGTTTAGAGAAATGCGCCAAGCCCCTGATTAGGCTCAATGTTTAGCGCCAGAGATAACCGGATATCGCAGTATTGAACAGCACACCACTGAAGGTTTGCTCTGCTACTGATGCGCCTTCACTGGCAGCTCCCCAACATACATGCAAAGGTAGCAAGTGCTCCTCGCGAGGATGGCAAAAACGCCCTTGTGGTGCAGCAGCCCAAGCGCGCAGACGCTGTTCGCGGTCTAGATTGGTCAAGTTGGGTGCACAGAGCGTTTCGGTTAACCAATTATCAAAAGCCTCGCTTTTACCTTTGATCGATGGATCATTGGAAAAGAACGCACGCATATTGTGAAAGGACATTCCCGAGCCAAGAATCAACACACCCTGCTCGCGCAGAGGGGCGAGCGCTTTACCAATGGCGATATGCGCAGCGGGGTCAAGCGAAGCGAGCAGCGATAATTGCACAACCGGAATATCGGCAGCGGGGTAGATCAACATTAGCGGCACAAAGGTACCGTGGTCGTAGGCGCGCTGATATCCAAACGTGCGTCGATATTGTTGTCCTGCAATAACTGTTGGACGTGTTTTGCGAGGATTGGATTGCCCGGCGCGGGATAACTAAATTCATAACTCTCGGGCGGGAAACCGTAATAGTCATACAGCATGCCCGGCGCCGCAGAGTGGGTGATGCTGACCACCTCTTCCTCCCAATGCGCGGTGATTACCAGAATCGCTGTTGGGCGCGGTAATTCAGTTGCAAGCGATTGCATAAAGTGGGTGAGTTCACGGTGATTCGCATCGCCCAATAAGGGCATAGGGCCGCCGCCGTGGGGAACAAACACTACTGGCATTAATGATTGGCTCATAGATCCCCCCGATAAATTAGTTGCTGGGCTTACAACAATGCAGCGGCTTTATTGTGCTCACGCACCGATTCGTAAATTGCCGCGGCCATAATAATGCTGCCGCCGATAATGGTGCTCCAATCGGGATAGGTATGCAGCACCGCAATTTCATAAATCACTGCATATACCGGCTGCAAACAGGCAACCAAGCCAACGGTTTTCGCTTTTAAATAACGTAGCGCATAGCCCAGTAATGTATGGGTAAACGCAGTGAACACAATGCCCAAGCAGAGCAGCAACCACCAATCGTGAGTGCTGGGTTGGTGCGATGAGAAGAATAAAATCGGAGTCATCAGGAGTGCGACTATCAATACCTGATAACTCATCGAGCGCGCGGCCGTTTGGTCGCTGAACCAATAGCTCAACAATAAATTGCGCACCGCAAATGTGAGTGCGGATATCACGCCCCAAATCACGCCTTGGGTCATGTTGTTGTCGATATCAAATTCGGGCACGAGACAATAGATCCCAACCAGCACCAGAAAACCGCTCACCACATCGCGCCAATCGAGCTTGGTGCGTTTGATCCAGGGCTCAAGAAAGACGGTGACGACCGGGTAGGCGTAGAGCGAGATCATGCCCACTGCAATATTCGCGACCTGCATGGAGTAGAAGAAAGTTACCCAATGCAGGGCGAGCAAAATACCGAGTACCAACATGCGGCCATAATCGCGCGATGATTTAAGCCCGATACTGCGCTCGCGCCAATACACCCATGCAAAGAGCACCACTGCTGCAATCCAGGTGCGGTAGCCGGTGATATCCCATGCGGGCAATTCGATAATTTTGGAAAAAAGCCCCGTCGCGCCCATCAGGAACGCGCCCAAATGCAGGGTTAACAGGGCCGATTTAGCAGAGGACATAACCATTCCAGGGAAGGGAGCGCCCAGCGACTGCCGGGCGGAATCAAATCAGTGGTTATTACTTACGGAATCTAATTGCGCGGTCTGCGGCTGCGGTTGCCACCCGGGCGGTTACCGACAGAGCGATTGCTAAAACGCTCATTGGTGCGCGCACGCGGTGGAGCTGGTGGACTGTCCGGTGGCGTCAGCAACAGATATTCCGGTGGCTGCTCACATTTAATCGGCTTGCCCAACAACTGCGCGATAGGCTCAAGTAACAACGCATCATCTTCGCAGGCAAAACTGATCGATGTACCATTTTTACCCGCGCGACCGGTGCGGCCAATGCGGTGCACATAATCTTCCGGCTCTTCCGGCAGGGTAAAATTCACTACGTGGCTGATGCCACTGATATGGATTCCGCGCCCGGCAACATCAGTCGCCACCAACACTTTTATCTCACCGGATTTAAACGCATCCAAAGTCGAAACGCGCTTGTTTTGCGCAATCTCACCAGAGAGCAGACCGGCTTTAATCCCATGGCGCTGCAGCTTTTCTTGCAGATCGCGGCACTCATCGCGACGGTTGGCAAACACGATCATGCTCTCGGCATGCTCCTGTTGGATCAGGTTATACAACAGCGTGTATTTCTCTTCTGTCGAAACCAGATACACATGTTGGTCAACGCGTTCGTTGGCAACGGATTCGGGTTCGATATCAATGGTGACTGGTTTGTAAGTCCACTGCTCTACCAAGGTACGCACTTCATCGGTAAAGGTGGCGGAGAAAAAGAGTGTCTGGCGATCTTCGCGCTTCGGAGTTTGGCGTACGATTTGACGCACTTGCGGGATAAAACCCATGTCGAGCATGCGGTCAGCTTCATCGATAACGAGGATTTCCAACTGATCGAGATACACATCTTTGTTGCCGCAGAAATCGAGCAGAC
>Ga0307408_100001772_pt1 | contig 15752 bp, 10 predicted proteins | sample 322Cmetagenome_FD_202116 | JGI IMG/M metagenome (GOLD analysis project Ga0307408, IMG submission 202116) | Maize rhizosphere microbial communities from greenhouse at UC Davis, California, United States - 322HYB-C-3 | ecosystem: Host-associated > Plants > Roots > Rhizosphere > Soil | place...
ACGCGCTGAACACATAGTCCTGTGGAACCAGATGCAGGTCGGCGACCCGCATCGGCATGCGGTCCGACGTCAACCAGAGGCCCTGCGTCGGATAGAGCATCACCGTCGCCGCGAGCGACGCGTCCCCACCGGCCGCTGGCGCTACCATGCCGAGCGTGTGGAGCGCGGCGAGAACGCGGGCACCCAGGAGGCGCTCGACCAGCGACGTCGGCAGCATCTCGCTGTCGATGAAGAGCCTAACGAGCACGGCGTTCGCGTCCTCGGGCGCCGACGCGAGCGTTGTCCGCCGATCGACAAGACGCTTGACATCGTAGAGCGACGGCACGCCAAGCCGAGCCGAAACGGTGGATTCGTCGAACTTCGCCGCCGCGAGCGCATCGCGGAGGACGGCGAACGCATCAGGCGGCGCATCCAGCGCGCCGGGCGGCGGCGGGGAGGCGGCGAGGCCGGCAACGGTAGTCATGATCCGCGTACGATCCGTGCGCGACGCGTCGCGGTCAAGGCGGCCCGTCACCCAGAGCGCGCCGCTCGCGACACGCCAGGTGACATCGCGCCATCCACCTTCTGGCGGATGGTCAAACGCTCGGTACGTTGTACGCCATGTCATCTCTCGATCTCGTCCTCTGGAGCAAGGGGACCCTCCTCACCCCGCAGCATCTCCAGGCGCAGGACCGCTACCTCGACGAGCTTCTGCGCCTGCAGCTTGGCGCGCTGACGTTTTGCCCGTGGGGCATCACACGACTCGAGATCGACCGCGAGGCGCTCGCCGGCGGAACCGTCGTCGTGCGCGCCGCCGCCGGCCGCTTCCCCGACGGCCTGCTGTTCGACTCGCCTGCCTCTGATCCATCGCCGCCACCGAGAGCACTCGATACCGCGTGGCAGCAGGATCAGCGCGCGCTCGTGGTCTCGATCGCCGTGCCCGAATACCGACCCGGCGCGCGGAACATCGTCGGACGCGACGCGCGCGCGAGTGGCGCCGCGACCACCGCGCGCTGGCGTGGCGAGGACCAGCTCGCGCGTGACGAGACCACCGGCCTCGCCGAGCGCCCTGTCCAGATCGCGCGACCCAACCTTCGGCTCCTGCTCGAAGGCGACTCGGCGGAAGGCTATGTCGCGATGCCACTGGTCCGCCTGGTGCGCACGCCGGCGGGCGAGGTGACGGTCGATCCATCGTTCGTCCCGCCGTTGCTCGACATCGCGGCGAGCCCGTTCATCATGGGGATCGCACATCGCATCCTCGAGCGCGCGGCGGCGAAGGCGTCGTCGCTCGCCGGGGCGCGGCGTCAGCGTAACCAGGGACTCGCGGATTTCTCCGTCACCGACGTCGCGAGCTTCTGGCTCCTCTACACGCTGAACACGCACGTTCCGCAGCTGAGGCATCTGCACGAGGTGCGACGGGGCCATCCGGCGGATTTGTGGGAGGCGCTCCTCGCCCTCGCCGGCGCGCTCACCACCTTCGGGTCAACACCGCGCGGGTTTCCCGTGTACGATCACGCCCACCTGGGCGATTGCTTCGCCGCGCTCGAGGCGCAGCTGCTCGAGCTGGTGGACACCGCGGTTCCCGAAGTGGCGGTCGCGTTGCCGTTGAGGACCGTGCGACCAGCTGTCCAGGCCGTGGCCGTGGAGCAGGAGCGGTGGCTGTCGGCTCCGTCCTGGTATCTCGCGGTGAGCGCGTCGATTCGCCAAGCGGAGCTCGTGACGAGGGTGCTCGCGGGGTGCAAGGTCGGCTCGGCGGACGTCGTGGACACGCTCATCCGCCAGGCGTTGCCGGGTCTCGAGCTCGCGCACGTTCCCCAGCCGCCGGCGGCGGTTCCGGTGAAGCTCGACTTCATCTATTTCGTGCTCAAGCGCTCCGGCGGCGCGTGGGACGCCGTCGCGCGCGCGCGGAACCTCGCCGTCTATGTGCCGGCGGAGCTGGGCGATGCGCGGTTCGAGCTGGTGATCGTGCTCGCCTAACGACGTGACGCCCTACGGCTTGACCGGGGGCGCCGGCACCGCCGGAACCACGGGCGCCTTGACCGCCGGGGGCGCGACGGCGGGCGCCTTCGCCGCCGGAGCGTTCGCTGCCGCGGGCAGCGGGCCGCCCGCCTCAGCGTTAGGCGGCGCCGGCCGGAATACGAAATAGAGCACCAGCGCGATCGCCAGCACCAATACCACGTTGAGCGCGATGATGAGACCGAGCGGGACCGCCCGCTTGGCCGGAACCGGCGGCGTGGACGGGGTGGGCTGCGAGGCCTTCGGCGCTGGCGGCGCCGGGGTCTCGGACTGCCGGATCAACATCGTATAGTCGCTCGGTCCGGCCTTAGCCGCGCCACGACCGGGTAGCGGCGACTGCGGCACACCGCTCGCGCCGGCGCCCGGCGTCGCGAACACCGGCGGCGGGATCACTGGTGGCAACGGGGCCATCCCGGCGTCACCGGCGATGAGTGGCGACGGCGCGGCTCCGGCCGGCGATGATCCAGGCGGCGCAGGGGACGCGGCGGACCCGGAGGGCGGCGAGGCCGACCCGAGCGGCGAGGCGAGCGGCCGCGGCCCCGGACCGACCGGTGGCGGCGGGAACGGCCGCGACGCCGCCGGGTCGGGCACCGCGGTGTACGCACCTAACGCCGAGTGCGGTTCCCGCGCCGGCGGTATGGGCGCGGCAAACGCCGCCGACGGGGAGGCACCGAACGATGGAGCAGACGGTCGCGCAGGCGGCGGGGCCGCCCCGCCCACCAGCGGCGATGGGGCCGGGTCGCGCGACACCGGCGCGCCCATCGGCCGGAACAGGGCCGTGAACTCCCCTGGCGCCAGCGGCGGCGCCTCGCGGGGCGGCGGCGGCGATGCCATAACCGGCGGTGCCGGTGGCGCGATGGGCGCCGCGTTAGGCGTCGGCGGTGGCGGCGCTGGGGCCGGTGGGGCCGCGACTGGCGCAGACGGTGGCGATGGAGCCGCCGCCGGCGCCGCTGAGGCCGGAGCCGCGACGCCATCGGCCGCACCGGCCGCCCCTTCGAACAGCCGCGTGAACTCGCCGGGCGGCTGCACGCCTTTGGTCGGGCCGCCGCGAGAAGATTCGATGCGGCCGATCACGAAGCTCCGGGTCAGCTCCGGTGGGACGGCTTCGGCGCCAGCCGGCATCAGCTCCGTTGGACGCGACGCGGGGTCCGCTGGCTCCGCGGCCGGTTCGGCGGGCGTCGGAACGGGGTCGTTGGCTGGAACCGGAGCCGGTTCGGCACGAGCCGGAGTTGGCGCGGGCACACGCGCGGCCACCCATTCGGGGAAGGTCGTCAGCCCCGGAAGGAACTCGCTCACGACGGCGAACCCGTTAGGCGTCGCCGCCAACTCCACGATTCGCGACCGCTCGGCTGGCGGGAGCGCATTCACCTGGTCGCGCAGCCGCTCGACGACATCGGGATCCGGTGCGTCGACGATGTGCACCATCACCGGCCGTCCGGTCGACTTTTCCTGGGCGTTGTGCGTTCGCATTCCGCCGCCCAAAGCGACGCACTTGAGCAGTCGGTAACGGTCGTCGAAGTTCGTCATCGGGGGGCGGCAGGGTACGACCCGCCGGCCACCTGATGCTTCCGCGACGAGCGGACCGGGACGGCGAGCAGCGCGGACGTATATTGTTCACTCCGCGCTGACGCGGCGCAATCACGGGAATGACATCGCGCGCCAATGCGACCTCTCACGCCGCACCACCTTTTTCTGCAAACTCCGTCATGCGCCTTCCCCTCCCTCCTCGACAAGTGAACCGCGTCGTCTGGGAAGAGGGCATGTTCCTCGCGCCGCAACATTTTCAGGCGCAGCGCCAACATTTCGAGGAAACCCTCGGCCACACCATCGAGGCGCTCTTTCCCTTTGGCTACGGGGTGTCCGGCGCAGCACTCGACACGGATGCGCTTGGCGGCGGCACGCTCGTGCTGTCCCACGCTCGCGGAATTTTCCCGGATGGAACGCCGGTCGCTGTGCCGGAGGCGGACCGAACACCAGCTCCGTCCTCGCTCGCCGAGCGCTTTTCGCCAGCGCGAGATACACACACCGTGCTGCTGACGTTGCCCGGTTGGCGGAGCGACGGCCCGAACGTCAGTCCGGCCAACGGGGTGGCGAGCGAGCTCACGGCCGCTTCATACACACCGTCCGGCCGCGATGCCGACACAGACACCACGCGCTGGGTCACGACCGTCGCCACCGTCCGCGATGAAACGTCGGGCGAGGATGCCGCCGATATTCATTTCGCTACCAAGCGTCTCGCGCTGCGTCTCGATTCCGAGGTGACGTCGACCGACGTCGTTCTTCCGATCGCCCGCATTCGGCGGGATGGAAGCGGACGCTTCGTTGTGGATCCCGACTACGTCCCGCCGGCGCTGCAGATCGGCGCCAGCGACCGATTGCTCGAGATCCTGCGCGCGGTCATCGGGATGCTCGAGGCGAAGGGGGCGTCGCTGAGCGCAACGCTCGGGCCGGCTGGCGCACCGCGCGCCGGCGCCGCGCCGGCGGCGTACGTGGGGAACGAGCTCGCGACACGATGGCTCCTGCATGCGATTCGGTCGGCGGAGGCGCCGCTGCGTCACCTGCTCGCCACGCGACGCGCCCACCCGGAGCGGCTTTGGGCGGAGCTGTCACGCCTGGCCGGCGCGCTTTGCACGTTCTCGCTGACGACGCAGGCGCGCGACCTCCCCGCGTACACACACGATGACCTCGGCGCGTGCTTCGGTGCGCTCGAGCAGCATCTTCGCAAGCACCTCGATGTGGTCGTGGCCGCGAAGGCAGTGGTAGTTCCACTCCCGCGCGGCGACGACACACTGTTCGGTGCGACGATCGCCGACCCGCGCTGCTTCGATCGCGGGGCGCGGTGGTTCCTGGGTGTCCGCTCGTCGCAGTCGGTCCGCGACACGATTCTGGCGGTGCCGCGACTCTCGAAGATCTGCGCCCGAAAGTTCGTGGCCGAGCTTGCGCGCCGCGCGGTTCCCGGCTTCACGCTCGAGCACGTACCGGCGCCGCCAGCCGGACTCGCGCCGCGCAACGAGCTGACGTACTTCGAGATTTTCCGCGCCGGCCCGTGCGACACGGCGCTGACGGCGACGCGTGAGATCGGCGTCTACCTGCCGGACTCGTTCGATGACGCCGTTCTGGAGCTCGCGGTACTCGTCGACGGGTAAACGCGAAGCACATGGCGCGTGAGCGCCGCGCGCTCTACCTTCGCGGAAACTGTCTTCGCGCTTTCCGCTTCGCCCGCCCGTTGCCATGACCAGTGCCATCGGTTCTGCTGTCACGCCCGCGCTCACGCCGGTATCTGTTACGCCCGTCGGCGCGGGCCGCCTCGCATTGATCCTCCAGGAGCTGCTCACCGCTGTCGCTCGACTTCGTAGCGATCGCCAACCCGTGCCGGACGCCTCCGCGTTTCGCGCACAGCTGCTAGAGCTCGTGCGACGAGCGGACCAGGACGCGCAGGCCGCGGGTTACGCCCCTGCCGATGTTCGGCTCGCGATCTTCGCGGCGGTCGCGCTGCTGGACGAATCCGCGCTGAACTCGCGCCAACCGGCGCTCGCCGACTGGTCGCGTCGCCCGCTTCAGGAAGAGCTGTTCGGCGGGCACATGGGTGGCGAGTGGTTTTTCCAGCACGCCGAGCAGCTTCTCGCGCGACCTGATTCGCCGGCGCTGGCGGACCTGCTGGAGGTGCACCACCTCTGCCTGTTGTTGGGGTTCCGCGGGCGATATGGGCTCGACGACCGCGGCGCGCTGCACGCGATCGCGGCGCAGCTGGACGACCGGGTGAAGCGGTCGCGAGGCACCCCGGGCGACCTCGTGCCCGACTGGCGGCCGCCTAACGATGCGATCGCCGGCCGCGATCCGTGGATCCGTCGTCTCGTCATTGGACTCGTGGCCAGTGTCGTGCTTGCGGCGGCCATCTGGGGCGCCGCGGCCCTCTCGCTTCGTGGCTCCGCGCAGGGGCTCGACGTGCTCGCGGCGCCGCGATCCGCGACCAACTGACCGACTTCCCGCACGCCTTCCCCCGCCTAACGCACCATGGCTCGCGCCAAATCCACCCGCTGGTACGCCGCCCTCGTCGTGCTCCTGGCGTTCATCCTCCTCGCCTGGCTGCTCGGTGCGGTGTTGACGCTCTCGGACGGCGAACGCGTCGCGCTGCGTGTCGGTCTCGTCGTGCTCGGGCTGGTCGCCGCCGGTGCGCTGCTCTGGTTCCTCCGGCCAGTCGACGATCCGGCGGCCGCGCCCGCGGCATCCGGTCGCGACGAAGCGCTCGCCACGATTGCCGCCGCGCGAGCGCGACTGCAGCGCGGCACCTTCGACGCAAAGCCGATCGTGCTCGTGCTCGGCTCGCAGGGGAGCTGCAAGACGACGGTCGTCATGCGCTCGGGCACGGACCCGCAGCTGCTTGCCGGCGACGCCCCGCCCGCGCAGGGCGAAGCTCCGAAGTCCACACCGAACGCGAACGTCTGGCTGGTCCGCGACGCGGTGCTGGCCGAGCCGGGCGCCGACGTCCTTGCCGACGCCGCGCGCTGGCGGCGATTCGTTCGCGCCTTGCGTGGTCCGCGCGTCGCGGCCGCCTTCGGCCGCGGCGCTGCGCCCCCGCGGGCAGCGGTCGTCTGTGTGAGCTGCGACCACTTCTACAGCGGCGCCGCCGGTGAGCACCTCGAAGGGCTCGGCCGCCTAACGCGTGAGCGGCTCGCCGAGGCCGCCAGGGAGCTCGGCGTCGCGCTGCCCGTCTACGTGCTGTTCACCAAAGCCGATCGCATCCCGCATTTCGAGGACTGGGCCGCGCCGTTCACGAGCGAGGAGATTCATACCCCGCTCGGCGCCGCCCTGCCCTTTGACAACGCCGCCGCGCAAAGCGGGGCCGCGCGCTCGAGCGCGGCAGGCGCGTATGCCGAGCGCGTCACGCCGCGACTCGACGCGGCGATGGCCGGGATCGTCTCGGCACTCGCGGCGCGACGCGGACAGCTGCTCGGCCGGGAGAGCGTGGCCGAGCGCCGCCTCGCCGCGTACGAGCTGCCCCGCGAGATGGGAAAGCTGTCAGCGCCACTCTCGCGCTTTCTCATCGACGTCTGTCGGCCGATGCACCTGGGCGTGAGCCCACAGCTTCGCGGCTTCTACTTCGTTGGCGCGCGGCCGGTCCTCGTCTCGGATGTCGCGCCGCCGGTCGCCGCGAAACCCGCTCCTGCGCCAATGGGAGCTCCGGACGCGACGCGGGTGTTCGCCTCCGTCGGCGTGGCGGCTGCGCAGGCCGCGCCAGCCTACACGCGGCAGGCGTCGCGCCGCGTCCCACAGTGGATCTTCCTCGATCGACTTTTCCCTGAGGTCATTCTTGCCGACCGCGGTGCGGCGACCGCAGCGAGCGGTGGACTGCGAGTCGCGCGCGTTCGTCGCACGCTGCTTGGCGTTGGCATTGCGGCAGCACTCGTCGTCGCGGGGGCCGTGACTCGCTCGTGGCTGGGCAATCGGTCGCTCGCGAACCGCGTGACGACGGCCGCTGCGGGTGTGGCGGCGCTGCCGGTTGTCGCGTCGCCGGGAGGCGCGTTGACTTTTCCGTCCGTCGACGCGCTGAATCGTCTCGACGCGCTTCGATCGACTCTGGATACGCTCGCTACGTACAGCACCGGCGGCGTACCAACCAGTCTCCGTTGGGGACTGTGGCGTGGTGACGCGCTGCTCGCCGGCGGCCGCCGCGTTTGGCTCGATGGCTACCGCCGCCAACTGCACGCGGCAGCGTGGAGCGCGCTCGTGGATTCGCTGCGCGCGCTGCCCGACACGCCGCGAGCGACGGACGACTACGGACACGATTACGCCATGCTCAAGGCGTATCTCGTCATGACGAATGAAGCGCCGCGAAGCACGCCGCGGTTCCTCGCGCCAGTCCTGTTGACGAGCTGGGCTCGCGGCCAGTCGCTGGACGCCGACATGACCGCGCTCGCGCGCCGCCAGTTCGAGTTCTACGCCGCGGAGCTCGCGCGGGCGAATCCGTGGCCCCAGGCAGCCGATGGCGGCATCGTGCGTCATTCGCGCGACTTTCTGCGCCGCTTCTCCGGCGCCGACCAGATCTATCAGAGCATGCTCGCGCAGGCGAACCAGTCCGCGCCGCCGGCGAAGCTCGTGGAGGTGGCGCCGATGGCGGCGGGCGTGATCGCGGCGCCTAACGAAATGCCGGGCGCCTTCACGACCGCCGGCTGGGCTCAGATGGAGAACGCCTTCCGCAACGCCGACCCGTACTTCGAGGGTGAGCGCTGGGTGGTGGGCGACTCGGCTGCCGCGCAGACCCAGGATCGCGAGGCCGTGCTCGCCGAGCTGCGGCGGCGGTACCGCGGTGAGTACGTGCAGCGGTGGCGCACGTACGTGCGCGGCACGTCGGTCGTCCGTGGCGCATCGGCCCGCGATGTCGCGCAGAAGCTGGGAATTCTCGGCGGCCCACAGTCGCCGCTGCTCGCAACGCTCGCGCTGGTCGCGCGCAACACGGCGGTCGACTCGGCCATGGCCGCAGCGTTCCAGCCCGTACATACCGTCACGCCGCCGGGCCCTCCCGACAAATTCGTCTCGGACGCGAACCAGCAGTACGTCAGCGCGCTGGTGGGCGCGCAGACGGCACTCGAGCAGGTGGCCAACATGCCGCCCGTGGTGGACACGGCGAGCGCGCAGGCGATGGCGCAGTCGGCGCAGCAGGCGTTAGGCCCCGTGACCCAGGCGAAAGTTGCCGCACGCCAGCTGGCGCAAAAGTTCGCGGTCGACACCGCGGCTGTGCAGGTGGGATCGCCGGTGGCAGCGCTGCTTCTCGCTCCGGTCGACGGCGCCGAAGCCGCCCTGCGCACGATCGCCGCCACGCGGCCTCCAGCCGCGAAGCCGCCGGTTGCCGCCGTCAGTGGAGGCGGAGCTGTCGCTCCACCGCCCCCGCCCCCAGCCGGCGGTGGCGGGGCGGCCCTCGCCGCTATCCTCAACGAGCGTGGACGAGCGCTGTGCGCCGCGATGACGCCGCTGCTCGCGAAATTTCCGTTCAGTCCCGACGCGTCGACCGAAGCGTCGATCCCTGACGTCGCCGCGATGTTGGCGCCCGGAACCGGCGCATTGTGGGCGTTCCATCAGGAACGTCTCGAGCCCCTGATGGAGAAGCAGGGCCCCCAGTGGGTCGAGAAGGCGGGCGCGCCGGTCGCACTCTCCGCTCCGTTCCTCGCCTTCTTCAATCGAGCGGCGGCGGTGTCGGCAGCGCTGTTCGGTGGCGCCGCCGAGCCTCACATCGAGCTGACGGCGCGGGGCGTCGTGACGCCGCAGGTCTCGCAGATCACGCTGTCGCACGGGTCGTACGTGGCGCGGTTCATCAAGGACACGCCACCGGCGCAGCTCCTGTGGCCACCACAATCCGGCCGCGAGGCGAAGCTGATTGCCAAGGTCGGGAAGCGCGATCTCCTCGTGGACCAGGTAACCGGCGACTGGGCGCTGTTCCGCCTCGTGTCGCGCGCGACGCGCTCGGACGCGAATGGCAGCTCGGTGCGCGCCGAATGGACGAACCAACAGACGAGCGGGGTCCCGGTCGCGGTGGAGTTCGTGGTCCGCGGCGGGTATCCGGTCCTCCAGCGCGGGGGGCTCGGCGGAATGAGCTGCGTCGCCCAGGTGACGCGTTAGGGCTTCGCGGCCGCAGCCGAGCCCCCGGCCTCCAGCGCGCGATCGATCTCCGCGCAGAGCACCCGCACCTGGTCGCCCTGCCGAGCTATCGCAACCGGCCCGCCGACGGTCACGTTGCGCAGCAGGCAGAGCTGGGCCCACAGGCCGCGGAGCAGGTAGAAGAGATGGCCGCTGCGCTGCGCGGCGAGCTCATGGCGTCCCTGCATTCGGCGAACGACGTCGAGCTGATGTCGCACGAGCTCGCGCAACTCGCCGCGCTCGGTACCGTCCCCGTCCGGCGATTCATCGAGCGCGGACAGCTGAAGCGTTAGGCGCTCGATCTCCGGAGGGCTCGCGTCCCGGGCGAACAGCGCACGGTCCCGGTCGCATCGGTCGATCTCGCGAGCGAGCCGCTCGGCGGCGCTTCGCGCGATCGGTCCCACACCGCCGGCATCCGCGCCGAGCAGCGCGACGACATCCTGGATCGCGCGGAGATGGTCCCCCGGAGCGTTGCGGTCGGGTGGCCTGATGCCCCCCGTGCGCGGGTCGAGCAGGCGGTCGACGCGAGGAGCGTCCCAGATGGGCGCAGGCGACGTTGGGCCGAACAACACGCGCGCTCCCTCCGACACCGTGAGCTCTCGGCGTGACGTCCACCAGAAGCCACCAGCCACCGCGAGCGCAGTGCCGACGACCAACGCAACCTCGCCGGCGACGAACACGTCGATGCTCGCCACACTCCCTGGCGCCAAACCGCGGACCGCCAGCCACTCCCTCGCGAGAATCAATCCCGGCACGCCGACGAAGAACATTGTTAATGCCAGCCTGACGAGGCGAGCAGGTCGGGGCAGGCGTGGCCATATGTCATTCGGGCGGCGAAGCGCGCGCGGCCACCAGAGTCCCCACCATTCGGGTGGCCGTGAGGCAATGCGTGCGAGCTCCGGCAGCCGAAGTCCATCGTGACCGGTGTTCCACACGTGCAGCACGAGACCGACGGGAACGAGTAAGGCGACGAGCAGGACCAGCGCGCGATCTCGCGCCGAGCGGAGCGCCACGAGCGCCAGTGCGCTCCACACGACCGCCCATGTGACTGCGTAGGGTGCGAAGCTCGGCAGATCGCGCACCGACTCCGGCAGGTTCTGCGATCGATCATCGTTGCCGCACCGTGCGATGGCATCTTTCAGCTCCCGCGCCGACGACCAGCGCAACGCCGGATCCCGCGCCAGACAGCGCATGACCACCGACGCCAGATCCGTCGGAACCGTGGCAGCGACCGAGGACAGCGCTACGGGATCCTGCATGAGCCGTCGCGTCATCAGCTCGGTCACGCTCGTGCCGGCGAACGGCTCGCGACCGGCGAGCATCGTGTACGCCACGGCGCCGAGGGAGTACAGATCGCTCCGCTCATCGACGTCAGCGGACGCGACGGCCTGTTCCGGCGACATGAAGTGGGGCGACCCGACGACGATACCGGTGAGCGTTAGGCTGTCACTCCCGCCGGTGAGCTTCGAGATGCCGAAGTCGGCGAGAATCGCCCGGCCTGACTCGTCGTCGATCAGAATGTTCGACGGCTTGATGTCGCGGTGGACCACGCCGTGGCGATGTGCCCAGTCCAGCGCGTCGGCGAGCTCGGAGAGGATACGACGGGCGTCGCTGGCTGACAGCCGACTCTCGAGTCGCAGCCGGTCGGAGAGTGACTGGCCGCGGACGTAACCCATGACGAAATACCAGATGCCGCTACTCTCGCCGAACGCGTGCAGCGGCAGAATCCCCGGATGAACGAGGTGCGCAACGATTCTCGCTTCACGACGGAATCGCTCGCGCCCCTCCGCCGCCTCGGCCAGATCCGGTCGCAGCACCTTGATGGCGACGAGCCGGTCCAGGGCGCGCTCGCGGGCGAGAAACACGGCGCCCATCCCTCCACTGCCGAGTGGGCGGATGATCTCGTAGCGATCACCGAGCGTCTGCTCGATGGCACCGCGCAGGACCGACTCGGCGTCGATCGCGTAGCTCTGACTTGCTGCAGCCACCGCGGCGCGAGCGGCGGGAAGACTGTCAGGACCCTGCGCGGCGACGAGCAACGACTCGACTTCCCGGCGCAGCTCGGCGTCTGTACCGCACGCGTCATCGAGATACGCGCGGCGATCCGCGGTCGGCGTGTCGAGCGCGGTCGCAACGACGGCCTTTATCTCTGCCCAGCGACCCGCCGTCACGATCGGGCCAGTTCACGTCGCAGCCACGCACGCGCCACCGCCCACTCGCGTTTGACCGTGGCCGGGGAGATGCGCAGCGACTCGGCGGTGTCTTCGATGTTCAGGCCCGCGAAGTATCGGAGCTCGACGATCCGCGCCTGCCGCTCGTCGAGCTCGGCGAGTCGTTCGAGTGCGTCGTTCAGGACGAGCACATCGACCGGCTCGCGTTCGTCGGGCGCACCCGCAGCTACGGCGGCATCATCGAGCGCGAGCGGCCGCACACCATCGCCGCGCTTTCGTGCGCGCCGGCGGCGTGCGTGATCCACGAGGATCCGGCGCATCAGCTGCGCCGCGACGCCGAAGAAGTGCGCACGGTTCCGCCATTCGACGCGACTCTGGTCGATGAGCCGGAGATACGCCTCGTGCACCAGCGCCGTCGCCTGGAGCGTTACCTCATCCGACTCGCGCCGCATCGCCCGGGCTGCCTGCCGGTGCAACTCGGCATAGACGGCGGAGAGGAGCTGCTCGCCGACATCCTCCTCACCGGCGCCCCATCCGATGAGGAGTCGAGTGACGTCAGGCGAGGGTGCTGCCGACGGGTTCGAACGGGGGAACGTCGCCATGATGCACCACCGCAGGTATGGCGAGCCGCAGAGCGCCTTACGCCGACGATAGGGACGATCCCCCCGATCGTCAAGAAACCACTCGACGGCCCTTCAGCTCGAGAAACCGACCGCGGTGAGCCGGTTTCCGGCGGTCCTGCGCGTTCCGGGACGAAGCGCGAGGCATACACGACCTGTCCGCCTCGCCGCGCTGCCTTGTTCCCGGAGTCCGTCATGTTCCGACCCAGCCACAACCTGCTCGCGGCGGGCCTCGCGATCGCTGCATTGCCGGTTAGCGCGCACACACAGGACAAGCCTTCGGTACCCGCGATCTCCATCTCGGGTGACGGACCCGAGACGGTCGTGCTTCTCTCGGGGCTCGTGGGTGGAGTGGCGGGTTACCGCCGGCTCGAAGCACGGCTCGTCGCGCAGCACCGACGGGTCGTCATCATTGACTCGTACCTGTTGTCGATCGACTCGACGGACGTGTCTTTCGCCGCCCAGGCACGGCGGGTCGATCGTGTGCTCGAATCACTCGGCGTGACGAATGCCGAGGTAGTCGGGCACTCGCACGGCGGCGGCGTGGCGCTTCGTCTCGCCGCGAGCTCGCCCCGGCGCGTGCGCGCTCTGTACCTCCTCGACGTCGCTGCGCTCCCGGATCATCGGACGCCCATCCTTTCCGGTTCGCTGCGCCTCGCGCCGTTCATCACGCGCCTCCCGGGCGGGCGAAGCCTCGTGCGACGACGCCTCATCCGAGGCCTCCGCGAAAGCAGCGGACCTAACGCATGGCTCGACCCCGCCACCGCGCGGGCCTACACGGAGCCAATCCTGGATGGAATTGACCGGGCGATCGCGCTCGCCATCCGCCTTGGGCGAGCAGACGAGCCGGAGCCACTGGCCGCGGTGATCGCGCGGGTCCGCGTTCCGGTCACCGTGCTGCTCGGAGGGGCCCCTCATACCGGCGGTCTGGTTCCCGGCGAGCTCTCCAGGCTCGAGACGTTAGGCAACCTGTTGCGAGTCGAGACCCTGGCGGGTGTCGGCCACTTCCCGCACGAGGAGGTACCCGACGAGGTCGCGCGTCGCCTGCTGGAGTCGCACCGCGAGCTCGTCGCTGTCGCTCCGGGGCATGCGCGATGACGTGGGACACGGTGGTCATCGGCAGCGGATTCGGGGGCGCCATGGCCGCGTACCAGCTCGTGGCCGCCGGTCAGCGTGTGCTGATGCTCGAGCGCGGCAGCTGGGTCGCGCGCGGGCCGCAGAACTGGGGACCGAATGGCGTCGGGCTCGTCACTCCGCATTTCACGGCCGAGTCGCCATACGATGTGACAGCGGATGGTCGCCGCTATCGCGCGGCGTCGTGGCACTGTGTCGGCGGCCAGTCGGTCTTCTATGGCGGAGCCTCGTTCCGCTTCCGACAGCGTGACTTCGAGGTCGCACCGGAGGTCGTCGGCGGGTCGGGTGCGGTATGGCCGTTCGGCTACGAGGCTCTGGAGCCGTTCTACACCCGCGCCGAGCAGTTGTTAGGCGTCGCCGGCGATGCAGGCACGGATCCCACGGAGCCGCCACGCGGCGCACCGTACCCGCACCGCCCTCCCCCACTTTCCCGCTCGGCAGCGGTCATCTCGAGTGCGGCTGGCCGCCTCGGTCTCAGCCCGTTTCGAATCCCGCTGGCCATCTCGTACGCGGGGGCCGAAGGCCGGCACGCCTGCGTCCGATGCGGCACCTGCGATGGATACGCCTGCGCGGCCGAGTCCAAGAACGACATCGCGACGGCCATTATCCCCGGCCTTCTACGTCGTGGGATGGTGCTCCGTGCCAACACGGTCTGCGTACGACTCGTTCGCGAACGCTCTCGCGTCACCGCGGTGGAGTGCGTGGACCGCGTCACGGGCACACGGTCCCGGATCGCCGCAACTCAGATCGTGCTGGCCGGCGGCTCGCTCGCGACGCCGCATCTCCTCCTGGCATCCGATCTCGCAACGGCGAACAGCGCGCGCGACGCGGTAGGCGCATACCTCACGCGACACCGCAACGTCGTGGTCTTCGGGGTCTTCACGCATCGGCCCAATCCGGAGCGGGAGTTCGACAAGCAGATCGCCGTGCACGACTTCTATCATGGGTTCCACGGCGATGGCGTGCCGTCGGGTCCGCTGGGAAGCATCCAGCAAATGACTCCTCCCGAAGGACTGGTGCGGGCCTACGTGCCCCGTCTGGCGCGTGACCCGGCAGCGGCCCTCGTGGCGCACGCGTTAGGTCTGCTGGTGATCGCAGAGGATCAGCCGCGCGCGGCGAATCGGGTCGAGGTCGACTGGTCGGCCAGTGACCGGTTCGGGTTGCCGCGGCTTCGCGTCCATCACGCCTACACGCCGCGAGATGAGGCCGCCGCAGGGGCGCTGATCCATCACGCAAAGCGGATCCTTCGCGAGGCCGGCGCGCGCCTCACGTTCGTCCAGCCCGTCGAAACATTCTCGCACGCGTTAGGCACCGTACGCATGGGCAGTGACCCGCTGGCCGCACCGCTCGACGAACACGGCGCCTATCGCGGCATCGACAACCTATTCGTGGTCGACGGGAGCACGCTTCCGCGCTCGGGTGGAGTGAACCCGAGTCTGACCATTGCCGCAAACGCGCTCAGGATCGGCGCGCACATGGCCGCGGCCAAACCCCCGACGAGTTCCCCCCATCGGCGAACACTCGCCGTCCTTTCCCACTCCGCATCCAAAAGCCTATGACAGTCGGCTCCCAACCAGTCCTCGCCATCGCCGCAGGTGTCGGCGCGCTGTCCGGTACGCATGCCGCGATCTGGGGGATGTACAAGGACGCAATCCACGAAGGCTTCGCGATGCGGCGCTTTGCCCGGAGCGTGTGCGTTGGCGCTCTCGCCGCGGTCGCGATTCAGGCCGTACTCGGCCTGCCCTTGCCGCAGGCTCCTGCGATGGCCCTGTTGTTCGGTTTGGCCTACGGCACCGAACGCGGAATCGTGGAGGTGTGGAAGACGTTCATCCGTCACGAAGATCAGTCGAAGTACACGATCCCGATGCAGTTCAGCGTCCGCGCCGTACCTGTCGCGAGCCGACGCGTTCGACTCGCTGCCGGCCTGGGGTACGTTGCCATCGTCGCGATCTGCCTGCTCGCCATCTCGGCTCTGCCACATCGCCACGACGGATTCGCGTCGATACTCAGGACGTGCCTGGTGGGACTCGTCGTCGGTGCGATCACGGCTTTCGGCGGCGCCTGGAAAGATGCGCCCACCGAAGGCTTCGATCGCCTGAAGTTTTGCCGCAGCCCAGTCATGACAGTCGCGTTCGCATTGTTGCTCACCCGGATGACCGACAGCTATTTCCTCGTGGCTGTCGCGGTCATCGGATACGAG
>Ga0307408_100001774_pt1 | contig 15745 bp, 9 predicted proteins | sample 322Cmetagenome_FD_202116 | JGI IMG/M metagenome (GOLD analysis project Ga0307408, IMG submission 202116) | Maize rhizosphere microbial communities from greenhouse at UC Davis, California, United States - 322HYB-C-3 | ecosystem: Host-associated > Plants > Roots > Rhizosphere > Soil | place: USA...
CTGGTCAACCAGATTGCTGAATATATCATCAGCGCGGGCGGCAAGCGTATCCGACCAGTCCTGGTCCTGCTGGTAGCGAATGCATACAACTACAAGGGCGTCGGCCACCATGAACTGGCCGCCGTGGTGGAGTTCATCCACACCGCGACCCTGCTGCATGACGACGTGGTTGACGAATCGTCAATGCGCCGCGGCCGCCAGACCGCCAATGCGCTGTTCGGCAATGCCGCCTCCGTGCTGGTGGGCGACTTCCTGTATTCGCGCGCCTTTCAGATGATGGTGTCGCTGGATTCCATGCGCGTGATGCAGATCCTGTCCGATGCGACCAATGTAATCGCCGAGGGCGAGGTGCTGCAGCTGCTGAACATGCACGACCCGGACGTGACCGAAGAAAGCTACCTGCAGGTGATCCGTTCCAAGACCGCCAAGCTGTTCGAGGCGGCGGCGGAACTGGGTGCGCTGGTGGCCGGCGCTTCCGACGCCGACATCGCCGCCGCAGGCGAATATGGCCGTTCGCTGGGCACTGCCTTCCAACTGATCGACGACGTGCTCGATTATGCCGGCGATGCAAGCGAAATCGGCAAGAACGTGGGCGACGACCTGCGCGAAGGCAAGCCTACCCTGCCGCTGATCTGGCTGATGGAAAACGGCACCGAAGAACAGCGCGCCCTGGTCCGCTCCTGCATCGAGAACGGCGACGAACAGCACTTCGATACCATCCTGGCCGCCATCACCAACAGCGGCGCACTGGATTACACCCGCCGCGCCGCCGAAGTGGCAGCACAGCGCGCCATCGACGCGATTGCCGGCATGCCGGACGGGGTCTACAAACAATCCCTGCTGCAGCTGGCCCGCTTCTCGGTGGACCGCAGCCACTAAAGGACAAGGCGCCAATCGGCGCCTTTTTTCTTATTGCGCCTTGATTGCGGCTATGCGCCGCTTGGCAAAGTATGCCTTCCACGCATGCGGCGCGACCGCCGGGTAGCGCAGCTTGCCCAGCGCCAGCCATGCATCGCGGTAGGCCAGCCAGCTACGCTGCTTCTCGGCCGGGATCTTCATCTGGCTCATTTCACGCTCGGCTGCAGCGGCATCTTCTGAAGTGAAGGACGGCAGCTTGCCGGCCTCGAAATCCAGCAAGGCGTTGAGGATTTCCTCAATTTGCGCCGGATCTGCCCCGTGGCGCCGCACCTGCTGCAAAGCGGATTTCCCGGCATCGTTCCAGCGTGCCGAAATGGTGTCGATGCGTGCGTTGCGGTCCTGGTCGGCCAGGTCCAGCCGGATCGCGGCGCAGCGCGACAGCAGATGGCTGTTTGCCGCGTCGTCACACATGTCGATCTTCGGCGACGGGCCTTCCTTGCCGGTCTGCATGCGAGCCAACCGGGCCAGGCGCGCTTCGATCTCGGTGGCATCGGAGCGGCAGGCCGCCATCTTCGCCACCGCATAATTGCGCGGCACGCCCAAGCCGTTCGCATACAGCATCATCAGGACGTCCTGGCTATCCGCCGCAAAGGCGCAGTGGCGCGCTTTCACATAATCGAAATGCACCCCGATGCCGTAATACAGCTTGTCCGCATCGCAGTCCTTCAAAGCCGCAGCCTGCTCCGCCGTAGGGCGATGCGGGAATGGATAGGTGGCCAGCTTGTGGATCTCGCATTCCGAGGTATCGGCATGCGCACTGGAGGCCAGCACAAGCAAGGCGGTAACGAAGGCTTGTCGCACTTAGAGGATCTCTTTGACCGTCTCCGGCGGACGGCACAGGCGCACGCCCTTCTCGGTCACCACGAAGGGACGGTTGATCAGTTCCGGGTGCGCCATCATGGCGTCAACCAGCTTATCGTCCGGCAGCGATTCGTCGGCCAGGCCAAGCTGGTCGTACAGCTCGCCCTTGTTGCGCATGGCGCCGCGCGCCGTCAAGCCGGCACGCGCGATCAGGTCGACCAGGACTTCGCGCGATGGCGGCGCCTTCAGGTATTCAACGATTTCCGGCTCGATGCCCGCCTCGCGGATCAGCGCCAGCGCGCCACGCGAATTGCTGCACGAGTTGTTGTGATAGATGGTGATTCCCATGATGCAAATGAAGTTAATTCAAAGCCGCACTATATCACCGGCAAGGGAGTTGATAAATCCACAAAATTATGTGTAGAATTCACTCACACCAGTCGGGGTGTAGCTTAGCCCGGTAGAGCGCTACGTTCGGGACGTAGAGGCCGGAGGTTCGAATCCTCTCACCCCGACCATCCAATTCTCCCCCACCGCAGTTTATTTTCCTCGTTTCCCTCCGCTCGCCCGTCCCTTGCACAATCATTCACATTGCGAATGACGATTATCAAAAGATTGAATTTGAGTTATATGCTGCACTGCGACATAATGTTTCCAGCGAATTACATTTCATGGAGAACAGTATGGAACTCAGTAAGCACATGGAATTCATCTTCCTGGGCGCTCTGGTATTGATCGGCGTATCCGCTGCAGCCACCGCCGCCGTGCCAAAATTGCTGGCCCCGGCCGCGCACGTCGCCGGCGTTAAGCAAAGCTCCACGCCGGTCGTGGTCGTGAAAGCGAAGCGCCTGAGCGCTGAAGAAAAAGCAGCGCTGGCCGAATAATCCCGGCCGCGGCGAATACAACAGCAAAAGGCCGTACCGCTGCAAAGCGGAACGGCCTTTGTTCTTTGACGCGCGCCGCCCTTCACCGGCCACTTGCTGGCGAGTTAGAAATACATTACGATTCCTGCCGAGAAGGCTTAGGACGGGCTTCCTTCTACCTCTGAATCAGCTCGTCCGCTTCCCTTCTCCCCGAATTCCATGACCTTCACCGCCTCCCACGCGATTCTCCTGCGCCGGCAAGGCTTGCTGTTTGTTGAAGCAGGCACGGCCTCCCTTCCAAGCAGCTTCATCGACGCATTCGAGATCAATCTCGCGAAGCTGGGATATGCGGTGTCCACGCGCCTGCGCCAACAGCTGCAAACCATCTCCGCCGAAGCCCTTACCATGCTGCAGGCGCAAGCCTGGGGCGTGCTGGCGGAGAACCTGGGAGGGCATCGGGCTCACGTTCCGCTCTACCCTCGCTTCCCGGACGATGTTCCGGCCGATACGTTCCGGCTGTGGCGGCAGCGAGTCCTGTCCCATTTCATGCAAGGCGAAGGCCAGCCTTGCCTGCATTGCGGACTGACGGGAACCACGCACGTGCTGAATCCCTGCATGCACGTAGTTTGCGACCACTGCTTTGACGGCAGCAGTTACTCGGCTTGTCCGATCTGCGAACGACAGGTTGATCGCCAATCCGCCTTCTTCAAGCCTGCGCCAGCCAGCGACATGCCGAAGGAGACCGTCAACCTCAAATTGCTGGACCTCGGCACGTCCGCCGAGCAGGCTGCACGACAGCTGTTCGTCGGGTTCTGCCAGCGCACGCAGGCAATGTCGCCGGTGGACGTTGCGGACCTGTCCGCCATCGTCGCCGAATACGGGGCCGCAATCCTGTCGTCGCTGCCGGCGGCCATTCCAGTCCGCGAAAACATCGCCCATGTTTTCGGCACGCTGCTGCGTCATTGCGGCCCTGCCATCACAATGCCTGCCGCGGCGCCATACATGAACACCGCGACTGACGTGCTGCGCCTGGTCGCCAGCTATTCCGGCGCAGACCCTGGCTTGCTGCCGCAGACCGTCACACGCGAAATCCAAGTCGTGGAGGCGAAAAAGAAGAAGAAGTTTCGCGCGCTGTTCGAACATCGCAATTTCGACAGGTACGCCTCGCTGCATCTGCCAGTGGAGATTTACCGATTCAAGGTTGCGAAGCTTGGCCGCCCACTACGGCGCTCCTTGCTGGAGTTCCTGGAAAGCCTTTCGCCCGAATCAATGACCGACGACATGCTGCGTCATCGTTCGCATTGGTCCTGGCTCGGCGAGTTCCTGCATCCGGCCGAATACAAGCAACGCTTTCCAAATGTGGCGCGGGCCTTCGAGATTGTGCGCCGCAAGGCGCCGGACGGAAGCCGCGCACCGGCATGGCAGACCTATTACGGCAAGCTGGAGGCCGCGATCAACCTCGGCGATGCCGGCAGCATGACTTCCCTGCTGTTGCAGCGGCCGGGCGAACTGGCGAGAAGGTTCGACCATGCACTGCGCATTGCTGGCGACGACGACGCGGCTATCGAAACGCTGCTGGCTGGGTTCGCGCGCTGCGCGCCCAAGTTCTCCACGCCCGTCCTTCTGACGCTACTGGCCCTGCTGCCGACAAGGCGAGCGCGAGCGAGGTCGCGCGTCTACTGGCCCAAGGGCTCGGTAGTCAACGGCATATTCGCTCAGGACAAACGGCCCGTGCTTGCACCTGCTGTCATCGCGCGCAGCGTCGCCATCGTAGAACGGGAATTGCTGGGCCGGTTCGAAAGCAAGCCAGGCGTCGGCGATTTCGTGATCGACGCGGCACTCAAGACGATCATGGTTCCGTTCAACGAACGAACCGCCTCGCCGGCGGCGATCCAGCTGCCGCGCGGCTCGACCATCAGCGTGGCGCCCGAGAAGACCATCCGCCTGTTCCTGCATTGGTGCGAGCCGGAGAAAGCACACTTCGAAACAGACCTCGATTTGTCGATCGGATTCTATGACGCGCAATGGCGGCATGTTGGCACCTGTTCCTATTACCAGCGCGTGCTCCAGGGCGCGTTCGGGCAGATCGCCGTCAGCGCCGGCGACCTGAGAAGCGCTCCCTACCCCGATGGCGCATCGGAATTCATCGACCTGGATTGCGCCATGGCGGAAAAACATGGCATCCGCTATGCGGTGGCTGTCGTGAACAATTATTCGGGCCAGGCTTTCGAACAACTGGAGCACGCCTTTGTCGGCATGATGCTGCGCAGCGATACCCAGGGCCATCATTTCGATCCCCGCACGGTCGAAATGAAGTTCAACCTGCAGGGCGCCGACGGCATTTTCATGCCGATGGCCATCGACCTGGAACAGAAATCACTGCACTGGCTGGATGTCTACTCGCGGGGACAGCTGGAGTTCAACAACGTCGCCAGCTCCAACACCGCGATTGCCGGTATCTGCCCGACGATGATCGAATATTTCGCCAGCGGTATCCGGGCGAATATGTTCGACCTCTCGCTCCTGCATGCAGCAGCGCGGGCGGAACGCGTCCTGATTCGCGATCAGCAGAATATCGTTGTCGAGCGCGTTGCCGGAGAGTCAAGCATGCAATTCCTGCAACGCTTGCGCGATGGCGAAGACACAAGTGAAGCAGCTTTCGAAGTGCGCCAGGACCGGCCGGCGATGGCTGCCCTGCTGGATGGCGACATGCTCCTGCCGCCGGATACAGTGGCCTATGTGCTGAAACCGGGTGCCATAGCGGGAACGATATCCGCGAGCGATTTCCTGTCTTAATCGGGTGGAAGCGTTTCCTGCCCACGCCGCTACTTTTGTGCTATTTTCCTGAAAACCCGCCGTAAGTATCACGCTGTAAGAATCGGTTTCCCCGCTGTGCAACGCAGTTTGGAAGGTTCGAGCTATGAATACGCTGGCAGCACGTCTTGTCCCCTTTGCCGTCCTGGCACTTCTCGTCTCTTGCGGCGCCAAGGAAGATCCCTCCAAACAGGCCGGACAGCCGCCTGCTGTCTCGGTGGCGCCGGTGGTCAAGCGGCAGGTCCAGGAATTCGATGAATTCACCGGCCGGCTGGAGGCGCCGCACACTGTCGACATACGGTCGCGGGTAACCGGGAACCTGGTCAAGGTCCATTTCAAGGAAGGCCAGGTCGTCAAGAAGGGCGAGCCGCTCTTCACCATCGATCCCCGTCCGTATGCCGCCGAAGTGGCGCGCGCCGAGGCGCAATTGCAATCGGCGCGCACCCAGTCCGACTTGAACAAATCCGAGTTTGCGCGCGCGGAAAAGCTTGTCGCAGTGCGCGGCGTCAGCCAGCAGGAGCTTGACCAGCTTCGCGCAGCCGTCGCCAACTCGCAATCATCGATCCGTGCCGGCGAGGCGGCACTCACCCAGGCGCGCCTGAACCTGGAATTCACCAACCTTACCTCACCGGTGGATGGCCGCACCTCTCGTGCCAACGTCACCGAAGGCAACCTGGTGAATGCCGGCGATCCGGTGCTGACGACTGTCGTCTCGACCGACAAGGTCTACGCCTACTTCGACGCCAGCGAGGCGCTCTACCTCAAATACATGCGCGCCGCCCGGGACGGCACGCGCGCTTCATCACGCGACACGCCGAACGTCATCTATCTTGGCCTGGCCAATGAGGAGGGGTTCCCGCACGAAGGCAAGATGGATTTCGTGGACAACCGCCTGAATCCCGCTACCGCTTCACTGCGTGGGCGAGCGGTGTTTGAGAACAAGGACGGCCTGTTCACGCCTGGCCTGTTTGCTCGCCTGAAGCTGGTGGGCAGCGGCAAGTACATGGCTACCGTCGTTGCGGACCGCGCGCTGACGACCGACCAGACCCGCAAGGTCGTGCTGGTAGTCGGAAAGAACAATATCGTCGAACAGCGGGAAGTGAAGCCGGGCGCACTGATTGACGGCATGCGCGTGGTTGAGGGCGTGAAGGAAGGCGAACTTGTGATCGTGGACGGTTTGCTGCGCGCCTTCCCCGGCGCCCCCGTCGCGCCGCAAGTGCTGAAAGTGAACGAGCAAGGCATGCCCATCCCTGCCCCGCCGCCCGGAGCCCCTGCGCCGGCCAAGGGTTGAGGAGGAGCCATGGACTTCTCAAAACATTTCATCGAGCATCCGCGCCTCGCGACCGTCATTTCGATCTTCATTTTCCTGACTGGCTTGCTGGCGATCTTCCAACTGCCGATATCGGAGTATCCGGAAGTGGCGCCGCCACAAGTGGTCGTGCGGGCGCAGTTCCCCGGCGCGAATCCGCGCGTCATTGCGGAAACGGTCGCCGCGCCGCTGGAAGAGCAGATCAACGGGCTGGAAAATGTGCTGTACTTCCAGAGCCAGGCCACGGCCGACGGTAGCATGAGCATCACGGTCACGTTCAAGATCGGGACGGTGCCGGAACAGGCCGAGACGGCGGTGCAGAACCGGATCAACCGCGCCCTTCCCCGCTTGCCGGACATTGTGCGCCAGATCGGCGTAACGACGGAGAAGCAATCCTCCAGCCTGACCATGGTTGTGCACATGGCCAGCCCGGACAACAGCCACGATACGCTTTACCTGCGCAACTATGCCAACCTGTACGTGCGCGATGAACTGCTGCGCATTCCCGGCATGGGATCGGTGCTGTTCTTCGGCGGCGGCGACTACGCAATGCGCATCTGGCTCGATCCGCAAAAACTCGCATCGCGCGGCATGACTGCGGGCGACGTCATACAGGCCATTCGCGAGCAGAACGCGCAGGTTGCGGCGGGCGTGGTTGGCTCTCCGCCGGCAGTGAACAACACGGAATTCCAGCTGGCGGTCAATGCGCAGGGACGACTGGTCAAGGAAGAGGACTTTGCAGACATCATCGTCCGCAGCGATACGCGCACCGGCGCCGTGGTGCGTATCAAGGATATTGGCCGCGTCGAAATGAGCGCCAGCACATTCGCCCTGCGCAGCCTGTTGAACAACAAGGAAGCTGTGGCAATCGGTATTTTCCAGGCGCCAGGCTCCAATTCGCTGGCCCTTTCGGACAATGTCCGCGCCACCATGGCCAGGTTGAAGCAGGGCTTCCCGCAAGGGGTCGACTACGATATCGTCTACGACCCTACCCGTTTCGTGCAGACCTCGATTGAAAAGGTGGTGCACACCCTGGTGGAAGCAATCCTGCTGGTGGTTCTTGTGGTGATCATCTTCCTCCAGACCTGGCGAGCATCGGTGATTCCCCTGCTGGCGGTGCCCGTATCGATTGTCGGCACTTTTGGCGTGCTTCTTCTGCTTGGCTATTCGATCAATACACTGACGTTGTTCGGACTGGTGCTGGCAATCGGTATCGTGGTCGACGATGCGATCGTGGTGGTGGAGAACGTCGAACGCAATATCGCGGACGGCCTGACACCGCACGCGGCGACGCACAAGGCGATGAGCGAGGTCAGTGGACCTATCGTGGCGATTGCGCTGGTGCTGTGCGCAGTGTTTATTCCGCTGACCTTTGTGCCGGGCCTGTCGGGGCAGTTCTACAAGCAATTTGCCGTCACCATCGCGATTTCGACTGTCATTTCGGCCATCAACTCGCTGACGCTGTCGCCTGCGCTGGCGGCACTGCTCCTTCGCCCGCATGACGCGCCGAAGGACACGCTGATGATCTGGATGGACAAGCTGTTCGGCCGCTTCTTCCATTGGTTTAACTGCTTCTTCCAGCGCCAGAGCAAGAAGTACAGCCGCGGGGTCGACGGCATCCTGAAGCGAAAGTCGGCGGCATTGATTGTGTACGGCGTGCTGCTGGCCCTGACCGCGGCGCTGTTCGGCGCAATCCCCAGCGGCTTTGTGCCGGCGCCTGACAAGCAATACCTGATCGGCGTGGCCCAGTTGCCGGCCGGGGCGACGCTGGACAGGACGGAAAAGGTGATTCGCGAAATGAGCGATATCGCCCTTAAAGTACCGGGCATCCGCGATTCGATCGGTTTTCCTGGGCTTTCGATCGCCGGTTTCTCCGCGGCGCCGAACGAGGGCATCGTGTTCTTTGGCCTGACCGAGTTTGAGGAGCGAACCTCCGCTGCATTGTCGAAGGACGGTATCCTGGGCAAAGTCAACGGCGCCATGCAGCAGATCCAGGGCGCCCGCATTTTCGTCGTGCCGCCGCCGGCCGTTGAAGGCCTTGGCGCAGCAGGCGGCTTCAAGCTGATGGTGCAGGATCGCAGCAGCCAGGGCGAGCAGGCCCTCTATGGCAGCGTGTGGGGCATACTCGGGCCGATCTATGGCAACCCCAAGTCCACCATCGCCACGCCATATTCGACCTACGACATCAACGTGCCGCAGCTGTTTGCCGACGTGGACCGGACCAAGGCCAAGCAGATGGGGGTTCCATTGCAGTCGATCTACGACACGCTGCAGATCAACCTGGGCTCCTTGTACGTGAACGACTTCACCCGCTTCGGCAAGACTTACCAGGTGGTGGTGCAGGCGGACGCTCCATATCGCGCCAGTGCCGACAACATTGCCCGCCTCGAAACACGCAACGACGCAGGGCAGATGGTGCAGCTGGGCGCCCTCATGAAAATCGAACCGACGTTCGGCCCCACGCGCGTGACCCGCTACAACGGTTTCCCCGCGGCCGATATCAATGGCGCGCCGAAGCCGGGCTTCTCCAGCGGCCAGGCCGAGGCGGAAATTGAAACGATGGTCAAAGGCCTGCCGCGCGGCATGGGCTTCGAGTGGACCGACCTGACCTACCAGGACCGCCTGACGCGCGACGTGACCTTGCCGGTGGTCGGCGTGAAGATACCGACGCTGGCGGCCGTCCTGTTCCTGTCCGTAGTGCTGGTGGTGCTGGTATTGACGGCGCAGTATGAAAGCTGGAGCCTGCCGCTGGCCATCATCCTGATCGTGCCGATGTGCATACTGTGCGCGCTGTTCGGGGTCTGGCTGTCGCACTGGCCGCCCTTCCGGCAGACAGGTGACCTGAACATCTTTACCCAGGTGGCACTGGTGGTGCTGGTTGGACTGGCCTGCAAGAATGCGATCCTGATCGTGGAATTCGCCAAGGAGCTGGAAGAACGCGGCATGCCAATGATAGAAGCGGTGCTTGAGGCCTGCCATCTGCGACTGCGTCCGATCCTGATGACCTCCATCGCATTCTGCGCCGGCGTCATACCGCTGATCCTCGGCAGCGGCGCCGGCAGCGAGATGCGCCGGGCCATGGGCATTGCGGTCTTCTCCGGCATGGTTGGGGTGACGTTCTTCGGCATTTTCCTGACACCGGTGTTCTACAGCATGGTCCGCAAGGGCACGGCCAAGCGCCGGGAGCATGCGGCCGAAGTGCGTCGTGCGGTGGATGCATCCGCTCATGCCTTCCACGCCGGCATCGACGATGCCAACCAGCCGCCGGAGGGAAAATCATGAAACGCGCGATATCCGTTCTTGCCGCGCTGATGCTGGGTGCTTGTTCCCATGCGCCGCAACTGGCGCGCTATCAGCCCCCAGCACAGGCGGGATTCGTCAACGCTCCCGATCAGGCGGCGGGCAGCGAACCGGTGGCCGAATTCTGGACCCGCTTCGAAGACGAGCAGCTATCTTCCCTGGTGCAGCGCGCATTGAAGGCCAATACCGATATCCGCAGCGCCGCTGCCAGCCTGGCGGAATCACGTGCCATCGGACGCTTTGCGGATGCGGACCTGTGGCCGAGCGTGAACCTGAACGCCGGCGCCGCACGGGTGCGGGCCAAGGATGGCAACGGCGTTCCCAAGACCGACAATGCCTATTCGGTCGGCCAGGATGTATTGTGGGAAGTCGACGTGTTTGGGCGCCTGGGCGATGCCCGGCGCGCGGCGCAAGCCGGCGTCGTGGCCGGTGAAGCCGGCTATCGGGCGGCACAGCTCAGCGTTGCTGCCGAAGTGGCGCGCAACTATTTCAACCTGCGCGGCTTGCAGGAACAGTTGCGCGTCGCTGTCGCCTCCCTGGAAACCCAGCGCGCAGCCTTGCAACTGGTGGAGGCGCGCGAAAGCGTCGGGCGCGGCACCGCGCTGGATACGGAGCGCGCCCGCTCGCTGGTCAATTCGACTGCGGCCTCCGTTCCGGCTTTCGAATCGGCGCTGGCCCGCACCCGCTACCGCCTTGCCGTGCTGTGCGGGCTGCCTCCGACGGGCCTGGATGGAGAGCTGAACGACCCGCGTGCCCTGCCCGGCCTCAAAGCATTCGATATCGGCGGCGTCGGAACGCCGGAGAACCTGCTGCGTCGCCGTCCCGACATCCAGGTGGCCGAAGCCCAACTGGCCGCCGCTGCAGCCAATGCGGGCGTGGCGCGCAGCGCATGGTTCCCGACCATCACGCTGGGCGGAACGCTTGGCCAGAACGCCGCGCATGCGGGCGACCTTGGCAAGGGCGCCTCTTATGCCTACAACCTCGGTGCACAACTGGCCTGGAACGTGCTGGATTTCGGCCGCATCCGGGCCAATATCGCAGCTTCGGATGCCCGCGCCGATGCGGCAGTCGCGAACTACGAGCGTGCCGTGCTGGCAGCGCTGGAAGAAACGGAAGGCGCGTTCATCAGCTATACGCGCTCGCAGCAGCAGGCTGCATTGCTGTACGACGCGGTGGTCGCATCCGAGCAGGCGGCCCTGATTGCGCGGGAACGCTTTGCCGTCGGCTCGACCGACTTCCTGGTGGTGCTGGACGCCGAGCGGGAACTGCTGTCGGCACGCGACCGGCTGGCGCAAGCGCAGGCCGGTGCGGCCGGTTCGCTGGTGGTGGTCTACAAAGCCCTGGCCGGCGGCTGGGGAGGTCCCTGAGCGTCGCCTGGTCGCTATCGGCTGATTTCGACGGCACCGCTGGCCATGTCCGGCACCAGGATCACGGCAGCATTTTGCGCCCGGTCCACGGATGCGGCCAGCGCCGCGCCAGCGGAACTCACTTGCGGCGGCGTGTCTGCCTCCCAGCCGTGAACGTGAAGCGCCAGGCCATTCCACCAGGGCTTCCAGCTCCCGTCGCGCTGTTCGAATACTATTTTCAGTCCCGATGGCGATTCTTCGCAGCGAATACTCTGCCGCAGGAAGCTGCCTCGCTTGTATGCCATGCTGACGCCGTCGTCGGCATAGATCTCACCGCGGCAGTCCGCTCCCGGATAGACGTGCAACTCAAGCCGTCCTTCGGGAACGAAGGCGGTGCTTTGGACCAGCGGCTGCTTTGGGAGGATCGCGCCGGGACGAACGTAGACAGGCAGCTGGGCGATATCCGGCTTGACGGTGAGGCTCTTGCCGTCCAGGCGCCGTCCGGTCCAGTAGTCGTACCAGCTTTTTCCGGGCAGCTCCACCGTGTAATCGCCTGGCGATTCAAGCGTCGGCGATGGCGCCACCAGCAGGTCGCCGCCGACCATGAAATGATCCTCCGAGCCGCCAAGCCTGTCGCCGTTCGCCAGCACTAACGGGAAATTGAGGAACACCGGCCTCAATATGGGAACGCCGCTGCGGCTATTTTCCTCCGCCGCCGCGTACAGATAGGGCATCAGCCGGTAACGCTCGGCGATGAATCGCCGCCGGATTTCGACTTGCGCGGCGTCGCCCACCCACGGTTCCTGGTCGGGACGCCCGGTTTCTGCATGGGCGCGGAACAGCGGCATGAAGGCGCCAAGCTGGAACCAGCGCGTCAGCAGCTCCGGCGACGGACGCTCGCCGGCATAGCCGCCAACGTCATTGCCGGCGTATGCAAAGCCGCTCAGGCCAAGATTCACCAGCTGCTGCATGCCCATCTTGAGATGCTGCCAGCTCGATACGTTATCGCCGGTCCACGTCGCCGCGTAGCGCTGCCCGCCGGCATAAGTGGCGCGCGTCAGCACGAACGGGCGCACGTCCGGTTGCAGTCGTGTCAGTCCTTCGTATGTGGCGCGCGAATTGAGCTGGCCGTAAGCGTTATGCATTTCGGCGTGAGAAGCGCGCCGTGGCGCGAAATCGTTGCTCTCGATCCGGTGCACGACATCCAGCGGCATGGTCTTGCTGGGCACGTTGAAGATCGATGGCTCATTCATGTCGTTCCAGAAGCCCGCCACGCCATCGCCAACAAAGCCGGCATACAGGCCGCCCCACCAGCGGCGGGCCTGCGCGCGGCTGAAATCGGGGAACACCGCCGCCCCGGGCCATACGTCGCCGGAGTAATACTGGCCGCCCGGCAGTTTCAGGAACAAGTCCTGTGCCGCGCCGCTGTCGTAGGCGGCATAGCCCTGGCCCGGCGCCTTGGCGATATGCGGATCGGTGATCAGCACCAGCCGGATCCCTTCGCCGCGCAGGTCGGCGGCGAGCTTGCGCATGTCGGGAAACGCCTCCCGGTTGACGGTGAAGGGGCGCGAGCGGTCCTGGTAATCGATGTCCATGTAGATCACGTCGGAAGGCAGCCGTTCGCTGCGCAGCCGTTTTGCAATCGCACGCACCTCAGCGTCGCTTTTGTAGCTCCATTTGGATTGCTGGAAGCCCAGCGCCCATTGGGGCATCAAGGGCGGCGTTCCGGTCAGATGCGCGTATTGCCGCAGCACGTCCTTCGGCGCGGGACCGGCCATTACGTAGTAGTCGACCGGCCCGCCCTCGCCGCTGATTGACAGAATCCCTCTTTCCGTCTTGCCGAAATCAAAGGTGGTGCGCCAGGTATTATCGAGGAACAAGCCAAAGGCCTGGCCACGGTCGCTGACCGTCATGAAGAAGGGAATCGTCTTGTATAGCGGATCGGTCGCCTGCGTGAACTTGTAAGTATCCGAGTTCCACATGGTATAAGCGCCGCCCTTGCGGTCGAAGGTGCCGGTCTTGTCACCCAGGCCGAAGACATGGTCGTCGCCGCTCAGGCGCCCCCGCATGCGGAAGCCGCCTTCTCCCAACACCGCGGTCCGCCCGGCAAAGTCGGCCAGCAGCAGCTTGCCGCCGCCATCCAGCACGTCTGCTTTCAGTGTGCGCAAGTTGATGCGGGCGCCGATATGTGCGGCACGCAACTGCACCACTTCGGCGCCGCGCGTCACGCTCATAGGCAGGTGGGCGCCCCGCTTCTCCGGCGGAACTGCCCATGAAGCATCCTCCGGCAGTTTGCCGCGTCCCACACGGATGCGCATGATGCCGCTGGACGGCGCGGTAACTTCAAGCACCACCCCGCCACGCGACAAGACCATGCGATCGACGGTCTCGGCATGCAGCGCACCCGCCGCACACAGCGCGAGTACCGCTACTGCGTTACTGCACCGCATACATGGAAGAATACTTCGCGCCAAAGTACAGGATGAAGGCATAGCAAGCGGCGGGCAGCATGAACGATGCCTGCACGCCGATGGCATCCGCCAGCGCGCCTTGTGCAAACGGCACCAGCGCACCGCCGACGATGGCCATGCACAGGATGCCCGATCCCTGGCCGGTGTACTTGCCAAGGCCGTGCAGCGCCATGCTGAAAATGGTCGGGAACATGATCGAGTTGCACAGGCCAACCGCGAGGATGGCCCACATCGCCACGCTGCCTTTGCCGAAGGTGGCCGCCAGCACCAGTCCGATCGCAAGCAGCGAGTTGACGGCCAGGGTCTTGCCCGGGCTGGCCACGCGCATCACGACGAAGCCGATGAAGCGGCCCACCATGGCGCCGCCCCAGTAGATGCTGACGTACTTCGCAGCGTCGGCGTGCGACAGGCCGGCAATATGCGACTCGCCGAGGAAGTTGATCAGGAAGCTGCCAATGCTGACTTCAGCGCCAACGTAAAGGAAGATGCCGATCGCACCCAGCACCAGGTGGCGGTGGGCCCAGGCCGAACCATGGCCCTCGCCCGCCAGCGATAAGTCTTCGCTCTCGGCGATCTGCGGCAGTTTGGCGACGAAGAACAGCACCGCCAGCAAGGCAAGCGCGCCGGCCAGTGCAAGGTAGGGACCGCGCACGGTCGCCGCGTCTGCTGCCGCACCTGCCGCGGCGCCGGCCGTCGACAGGATCAGCAAGCCGCCAATCGAAGGGCCGATGGTAGTGCCGAGGGAGTTGAAGGCCTGCGTCAGGTTCAGGCGGCTCGATGCCGTGCGCGGCGGACCAAGCACGGTGACGTACGGGTTGGCTGCGACCTGCAGCACCGTGATGCCCGATGCAAGCACGAAGAACGCCAGCAGGAAAAGTCCATAGCCGCCGAACGAGGCCGGATAGAACAGGACGCAGCCGCTTGCGGCGATCAGCAGGCCCGTGACCGCGCCCTTCTGGTAGCCGATGCGGCGGATCAGTGCTCCCGCCGGCATCGAGACGATGAAGTAGGCGCCAAAGAAGCAAAGCTGTACCAGCATCGCCTGGAAGTAGGACAGCGTGTAGATCGCCTTCAGGTGCGGGATCAGGACGTCGTTCAGCGAGGTAATCAGCCCCCACATGAAGAACAGCAGTGTAACGATGACCAGCGCGCCGGTATTCGTCCCGTTTTGAGCGCTGCCCGCTGCTTGCGGCGGCGCTGCCTGCGCGGTGTTGGGTGCCATGTTTGCCAAGATTGTCTCCTCAGTTTTTGTAGTTACATACCGGCCGGCGCGCGCGGCAGGTCGCGGCCGTGCGTGCCCCAGCCAGCCGTGTCAGGCTGCGGGGCAAGCTTGAACGACAGGGTACCAGCATCCTGCAGTTGTTCCCAATCAAGCCACACGCGCGACAGCGGCCGGCCAGCCCACTGCACCGACTGCACGAAGCGGCGTTCACCCGGCTTTGCCTCGGGCGCTTCGATACGCAAGGTGCGGCCTTGCGGCAGGTCGATTTCGGCGCGCGCGAAGCGTGGCGCGTGCAGCAGGAAGCGGCCGCTTCCCGGCGCGTCCGGATACAGGCCCAGTGCGCTGAACAGGTACCAGGCCGACATGGTGCCCAGGTCGTCGTTGCCGGTGACCCCGCTTGGGCCATTGCCGAACAGGGTTTCCGCCGCGCGCAGCACGGTGGTGGTTTTCCATGGTTGTCCCATCAGGGTGTACATCCAGGGCGCATGCAGGTCGGGTTCGTTGTTCGGGTTGTAGCGGAACTGGCTGTAGTAGCTGTAGGCGCCTACCACCCACGACTTGCGCACGGCCGCCGGATCAGCCAGCAAGGCGTCGTAATCGAAGAACTGGTCCAGGCGCGCCAGGGCCTTGGCCTGGCCGCCCATTGCCGCCGCCAGGCCGGGAACATCCTGCGGCACCAGCCATTGGTACTGCCAGGCCGT
>Ga0307408_100001775_pt1 | contig 15744 bp, 12 predicted proteins | sample 322Cmetagenome_FD_202116 | JGI IMG/M metagenome (GOLD analysis project Ga0307408, IMG submission 202116) | Maize rhizosphere microbial communities from greenhouse at UC Davis, California, United States - 322HYB-C-3 | ecosystem: Host-associated > Plants > Roots > Rhizosphere > Soil | place...
CAAGTATTCGACCCTACATCTACCTATGAAAAACATGCCCTTTGGGAGGGCATGACAAATATATATATAAGCAAATCATCTTCAAAAAAAATTAGAAAAATAAGTTGAAACACATTTCATCGACACAAACATTTGAAAATCAATACAAAAGAAATTCACTTTTTGTAAAACCTTTCTCTTTCACCACTGTTATAACTTGTTAATCAAAAAAACAAGACAATAAAACCGCCAATAAACGCGTTAAAATTCGTTTTCTAAACAAAAAAGGAGCTTCCTTTTGAGTAAAGCTCCGTCTTCAAATCGTTGAAAACCTACCAATAATTCTGACTTGACGATTGTTATTAGTTGTTATTGTTTTTCACAGGCAGATGCATTTACCATTCCACTAATAGATATTCCTTTTTCGGAAAGGATAAGATCTTACTTTCTTAAGACTTTGACGCCGGAAATGGATTCGAACCATTGTTTAAGGTTTTGCAGACCCTTGCCTCTCCTCTCGGCCATCCGGCTAGATTAAGGATGCTCTCAAATTGTAGAAATCATTCGGTTGCACCCTCGATATTTATGCCAATTCAAGCGCTTCGCTGGCAATGGCGGCAAAAGCCTGCTCAAAATCCGCTTTGATATCGGCAATATGTTCAATCCCAACAGATACTCTTAATAATGCTGGAGTTACGCCTGCAGCCAATTGTTCATCAATGCTTAACTGCTGATGGGTAGTAGCAGCCGGCTGAATAATCAATGATTTCGCATCCCCTACGTTAGCAAGATGACTTATCAGTTTTAATTTATCCACAAACTGAACAGCCAGTTCTTTACCTCCTTTTATCTCGAAGGAGAGTACAGCCCCAAAGCCATTTCTGAGATATTTTTTTGCATTAAGATGGTAAGGACTGCTTTCCAAACCGGGATAATTTACTTTCTCTACCTGCGGATGGTTTTCGAGCCATGTAGCCAATTCCAAAGCATTGTCTACATGCCTTTGTACACGTAAAGAAAGAGTTTCCAGTCCCTGTAAGAACAAGAAGGAATTGAACGGAGATACGGCAGGACCGAAATCGCGTAAACCTTCCACCCTTGCCCGTATAATGAATTGGATGTTTCCAAACGGTCCGCCGATTCCAAAAACATCATTAAATACCAAACCTTGATAGCCTTCTGACGGCTCAGTAAACTGCGGAAATTTGCCATTCCCCCAGTTGTAATTTCCTCCATCAACAATAACACCGCCAATGCTGGTTCCATGACCGCCAATCCATTTCGTTGCCGACTGTACCACCACGTGAGCACCATGTTCTAATGGCCGAAACAGATAGCCAGCTGCTGCAAAGGTGTTATCAACCACTAATGGCAGATCGTACTTACGAGCCAGGTGAGCAAACTTTTCAAAATCTGGAATATTAAATCCCGGGTTTCCTATAGTTTCCAGGTAAAGTGCTTTGGTATTACTATCAATTAAACTTTCGAAACTTTCAGGATTATCGCCTTCAGCAAAACGAGCTTCGATGCCCAGACGTTTAAATGATACTTTAAATTGATTATATGTACCTCCGTAGAGAAAAGAAGTGGTAACGAAGTTATCGCCAGCCTGAAGAATATTGTTGAGAGCAATAAATTGAGCTGCCTGCCCGGAAGCAACAGCCAAAGCAGCCACCCCGCCTTCTAATGCCGCTATTCGTTTTTCAAACACATCTGTAGTTGGGTTCATTAAACGGGTGTAGATGTTTCCAAACTCTTTCAGGGCAAACAGATTTGCTCCGTGTTCTGAGTTGTTAAATACATAGGATGAGGTTTGATATAAAGGTACCGCCCTTGAATTTGTTGTGGCATCTACCTCTTGTCCTGCATGAATTTGTAGGGTTTCATATCGAAAGTTTTTCTCTGACATTACTTTAATTTTACCAGGGTAAGACATTAAGATTATCCCGTTCAAAAACTGATTTGGATTGGGATAACGACACAAAAGTAATACTTTTCTATAATTATCCTATAGATTTAATAGATTTTAATATTTTTTCAAAATAATAGCCCCTGAGGATATTTCAGGGGCTATTATAAACTTCGGTTTGTCTATAATTTGAAAGGTGTGACCTTCAAATATGCCCGGAAGCCTTTAACCATGCCGGCGGTTTTCTTATCCGAACGCGGTAGATATCTGAACCCTTTTACACCTACGATTTCGCCTAAATCAATTACAACCTGATGCGGATGAACTGGCTTGGCTCCTATCGCCTGGCTTTGCCAGAAAGTAGATTCCTGCGAATCAAATACTTTGTCGGCAGAGCTGTTACTTGCAGTTGTTTCTTCACTATCGGCATACAACACTTTCCACTTAAGGCTGGATATGCTTTTTCCATCTTCACCAATCAGTTCGAGCTCTGCAATGGTAGTTAAGGGATCATTTGCCTGTTGCGCACTGGTTGCTTCAAAACAGAAATAACGCCCTTTGGTGGCTTTGTTAAATGATTGTTCTTTCCACTCATCCGTAGCAGGGAACTCACCTGAAGCAATTGGAATTTCTTTACTCAAATCCAGATTTTGACCTTTTAAGCGATTTAGCATCGATGCATCGGGATTTATCTTGTCGAGAATTGGAGCGGCAAGACCGGCTACTTTAGTGGCAGATGGCTTATCTACATCCAGCACTATAATTTCATTTGCTCCTTTTTTCAACCATACTCCAGGAACAAATAAAGTTTGCTGAGGACCGATTTTCCAGAAACGGCCCAGATTGTAACCATTAATCCAAACCATTCCTTTTCCCCAGGTGCTCATATCTAAAAACGTATCTCCGGTTTTATCAATATTAAAAACGCCCCGGTACCAGGCTTGCCCGTTAGCGGACTTTACTGAAAACTTTGCCTGTTGCTTTTGAAACGAATACTCTACAGGGAAGTTGAAAACTGTCCAATTTCGTAGTTCTGTTGTTGTATTTCCGTCCAGCAACTCCACTTTTTCCGTAATACCTTTCCGATCAATGATCGCTTTGCCGTAATTTACTCTTCCGGTTGCTTCAACTAAAATGTCCAAGCGTGCAGCTTTTCTTAAACCAGCAATTTCCACGGTATTATCGCCGCGTCGCCTGTCTAATTTGGCTATTTGTTTTCCATCTATAAAAACTACTGCCCAGTCGTGCAGTTCAGTTATCACCAGTTTTCTTCTGGCAGCTCCTGCTGGAATTGTGGTTCGGTAAAGAATGCGGCCCCAACCCTGATCAAAATCTTCCATCGGTAAAATCTTCTCTACCTTCTTTCCTTCTGGCAGGTTTTCAAACAAAGGTGCAGTTTCCTTTAATTTAAACTCAGGAATAGTGATAACCTGTTTTGCTGCAGGTGCATCAGGCAACACCTCTCCTTCCTGAAGGTAGTTTTTCAGCAAATCGCGAACAGCATAGAATTTCTCTGTGATATTTCCCTGCTCGCCAATAGGGGCATTATAATCGTAAGATGTTGCCATTGCCGAATATGGAGGAGCATTTGCGCCGCCCCACTGTCCGAAGGTGGTTCCCCCGTGCGCCATATATAAGCTGAAGGAAATCTTCCGATCCATCATATCTTTAAGACTCCCGATGAAACTATTTACTGAACGTGTTTCATGCGGTTTTCCCCAATGATCGAACCAGCCAGTCCAATATTCGCTGCACATTAAAGGAGCTGATGGATATACTTCCTGAAGTTTTTTAAATTGATTATCAATATTGGAACCGGCACCAAAATTTAGCGTAGTTGCCACACCATCTAACTGATATTTGGTGAAATTGGAAGCCCAGTCGCAACGAAATAGCTGCACCTTATCAAAACCAGCTTCCCTAACACTGTTGCGTATAGTCTCCATATACGGTTGTTCACCGCCAAAAGCGCCATACTCGTTTTCAACCTGGACCATAAGGATATTTCCACCATTCTGAATTTGTAATGGAGCCAGTTGCTTTGCCGCTTCTTTTAAAAATTTCCCTGTGCGCTCAACAAAATAGCTATCGTTTAATGTTCGCACCCGTAAGTCCTTTTTCTTCAATAACCACCAGGGCAAGCCTCCCATATCCCATTCGGCACATACATACGGGCCCGGACGTACAATGCAATACATTCCGTTCTTTTGGATAAGCCTTACAAATTCGGCAACATCATTTTGGCCCGTAAAGTCGTACACATCAGGTTTTTGCTCGTGTATGTTCCAAAACAGGTAAATGCAAACGGTATTCATACCCATTGCCTTACAAAGCTGAATTCGATGCTCCCAATATTCTTTTGGAATTCGGGAATAATGCAATTCAGCTGCACGGATTACATAAGGTTTTCCGTTAAGCAAAAACTCCTTATTGCCAAGAGCAAAGGTTCCGGGTTTTGATTGCGCCATGCTGGGTTTGAACCCCGAAATAAATAAGATAAGAAGCAAAAGGCTTCGAACGGCGTTTTTTAAATACCTGCCGCTGAGGTAACTCTTTAAATTAGAAAGCATAATAATGGTTGAACAGGTGTGTTATGGGGGCCAAATATAGCATTCTGATTAAAGCATCTAATGCCTGGATCATCAAACATTTTATAACATTCACCAATTAATAACTATAAGACGGAGCTCCGGCGCTTTTATACTCAAAAAAAAATTAAAAAAGCAGTATTTCTTATCTTACATCAATGTAAGGCACAGCTAGCCATTCTACTTTTGAGCAACAAATTAATCACACAAAACTTTATATAAAAAACATTACATGAAAATAGCAGCTCTACTCGGAAGCTTAAGAAAGGGATCGTACAATGCATTACTATTGAAAACCGCTGAAGGCTTATTACCGGAAGGTGTCACTTTAACTCTTGCATCTATTGACGGATTGCCTTTATATGATGGAGACCTGGATTTACCAACTGCACATGAGCGCCCGGCATCTGTAAACACTCTTCGCAATACGCTGGCTGATGCTGATGCAATTTTAATTGTGAGTCCGGAGTATAATTATTCTATACCCGGAGGTCTTAAAAATGCTATCGACTGGGCTTCCAGAGGCGCCGATTCTCCCCTAATGCATAAACCGGTAGCATTAATGGGTGCCAGCCCTGGTCTAATGGGCACCGTAAGAATGCAACTTGCATTTTTGCCGGTTTTCCAGTTTTTAAACATGCAGGTGGTGAGCAAGCCGGAGGTATTGATAACACAAGCAAATACTAAGTTTGACGAACACGGAGAATTGACTGATGCCAAAGCGAAGGAGCTTATTGCCCAGAAACTACTCGGACTGAAAGCGCTGGTTGACGCAAAAAACCAATAAATATTCCCTATGAATTATAAACTTTTTAAAGCAGCCGACCGTGGTGTAAAAGACATCGGCTGGCTGATAAGCAATTTTACATTCAGCTTTTCTAACTATTACCAGCCTGAGAAAAACGGCTTTGGCTTACTTAAGGTTTTTAACGACGATTTCGTAGACCCGGGGAATGGCTTTGGCTTACATCCGCATCATAATATGGAAATCATTTCTATTATGCTACAAGGTAAGATGAATCATAAAGATACTATGGGCTACACCGAAGTGGTTGAAAAAGACTGGGTACAGATTATGAGCGCTGGCACCGGACTGAGGCACGAGGAGCATAACGTAGGCGATGAAGAAGTCAATTTCCTCCAGATCTGGATTGAGCCTAAGCTGCAAAACATTTCTCCCCGATACCAGAAGCGTTGTTTTCCTGAGGATAAACGAAGAAATCAGCTTAAAACAATCGTTAGCAACGAGGAAGGCACTGAACATTGCTGGATTAATCAGAATGCGAGGCTTTCTTTAGGATACTTTGATGAGGGTAAAAGTGTTCAGTATCTGTTTAAACCGCTTAATAAACTGGCTTTTGTTTTTGTTATAGAAGGACAAATATCGGTTAATGGAAAAGCTGTTGATAATCGTGACGCAATAGGTGTTTGGGATACTGATTGTATTGATATTGAAAATGTTGCAATGAGTAAGTTTTTGGTTATTGAGGTGCCGATTAATCATTGAGGATGTTTAATTTTTAAACGCAAAGTGGGATGAGATGGCGCAAAGTGCTCAAAGGCTTTCTAATTTATAAAAGGGAAGCTTAAAGAGAGATCGCAAAGCTGGGAGCATAAAGAGTAAAGAGTCTTTCCTCCAGTGTCCTCTCTCTGTCCGTAGACTTTTGCGAAGCGGTGTCTACGGATTAACAAATGGGTTGGAGTCTTCAGACTCCCTATGAACAGTCTTTGCGCATCGAGTCTGAAGACTCTTTTCCATTCATTCATCCGTAGTGACGCTAAACGCTTAACACTACGGATAGAGACAATTCCATAACCTGTAGTCATTCCTATTCAGCAGATTGAATCACAGCCGCCTCTTCGTCGGTGATTTCAAAACCTTCGAAAAAGGTATTTCGTGAATCGGCATCCTGCAAGGTTGTGCTGTTCAGGGTGATAAAATCAATGGCAATAAACGTACGATTAAAAAAGATCGCCCGGCGGTAAACATGTCTTGGCACATCGTTCACTTTGTAGGTAAAGTCGAATTCTATCCATTTCAAACCCTTTATTTCAAGTTCGGCTTTCGCGTTAAGCTTTCCTTTTACCTTTGACACACTTTTTTTAACATATTTTGAATAGAATGAAGGCAGATCGCCCGCATCAAGCTTGAGTTTTTCTTCAGGCGAATAGGTCTTGGAATCCACTTGATATTCAACAATCCCATTAGTTACTTTATAAATATCCTGAAGGAAAGTATGACGCTTTTCTATGAACTGGTGCTGCGGTTTTCTTGTGAATAAAATCTCGGCCTTACCTTGTATAATTTGCCTGTAAGAGAATTGCGCTTTTGCAGAACTTAGTATCAGAACGGAAAGAAAACAAATTATCAGTCGCATTGATTTTAGGAGTTCAGGAATGTGCTAAGGTAGTTATTTTCCATAAGGTGTGCGTTAGAATTCACTCATAAACTAATGATTTATAACGAATTGCCACCTACTTAATAAATCTTTTTATCGGCATAAAATGTTCCGAACGGAATTAATGATGCTACAAATGCCAGAACAATTTTCCCAAATTTCCAACGAAGCTCAAGGGCAACCTGAATTAAAAGCAAAACATAAGCTACAAATAAAACGCCATGCGCCATTCCAACGATACGATTGGGTAAGGGCATTGCATATTTGTATTTTAAAATCATGGTGAAACCCAATAATAGGTAGGATAATCCTTCTAAAAAAGCTATTGCTCTGAACCGGCCAAGAGGCGTTTTAATGTATGCTGACATTCTTTTAAATAATGGCAAGTTTACGGATAAGTGTTGATTGCATTGCTGAGTATGAATAAACGTGAGGCTGAATTGACAAATTCCAGAAATAATATGAGAAACGCGGCATACCAATATTGGCCTGATTTTAGTTATTTTGCCCTGCACTAACTTTTATGCCGATGAATGTACAGAGAGCCCTCAATATCATCCAATAAGGGCGCCTTTTCTTTTCATTAAAAACCAGACGGACGTTTCGTCTATTGTTTCATTCATATTTATTGCAGCTATGCAACAATCGGAAACCCTTCGAGAAGGAAAACTATCTCAATTTTTTTCCGCAATTAAGTTTGCGTTACAAGGTAAAGAGTTCAATTATACTACCGGAAGCATTCGCAGATCAGTGATTTTACTGGCCATACCCATGATGCTTGAGATGTGTATGGAATCTGTTTTTGCATTGGTAGATCTGTATTTTGTTGGTCACCTGCACAACAGTTCTGAGGCAATTCAAACGGTTGGCTTAACCGAATCTATCTTAACTATAATTTATTCACTGGCAATTGGCATCAGTATGGCAGCAACGGCAGTGGTTGCCCGTCGTATTGGCGAGAACAATCCGGGGGCAGCTGCTAAAGCTGGAATGCAGTGTATACTGATTGCTTTTGTTATAAACGTTTTGATTTCAACTGCAGGACTAATTTATGCAACTGAAATGCTTCAACTAATGGGAGCATCGGCCGAAGTAGCTCGAAATGGCAGCTTGTTTATGCGCATAATGTTGGGCAGCAGCATTGTTATCATGCTTCTTTTCTTAATTAACGGAATATTCAGAGGAGCTGGAAATGCAGCTATCGCCATGCGGAGTTTATGGATTGCAAACATCGCCAATATCATTTTATGCCCCATATTAATTAATGGCCTGGGCCCGATCCCTGCATTCGGTTTAACTGGCGCAGCCGTTGCAACCGCTATCGGCCGAGGAACAGGCGTTTTTTATCAATGCTATCATTTGTTTAATGGCCGCGGCGTTTTGAAAATGAAGATCAACCAGTTAAAACCAGATTTTGAACAAGTTAAAGCACTGATTAAAATTGCGGCTCCGGGCGTTTTACAGTTTGTGATTGCTTCCTGCAGCTGGATATTCCTGGCAAAACTGGTAGCCACAACGGGCGGCGATGAAGGTTCGGCTGGTTATCAGACAGCTCTTCGTTTAATGATGTTTTTTATGCTGCCTGCCTGGGGATTAAGTAATGCCGCAGCAACACTGGTTGGCCAAAACCTTGGCGCTAAAGAGCTTAAACGTGCCGAGGAGTCAGTTTTAAAAACGGCCAAGTATAACGTAATTTTTATGCTGGTGGTAACGCTTTTTACACAAAGCTTTGCTCCCTCGCTTATTTCCTTTTTCAGTAATGATAAAGGCGTACAAGACGTAGCCGTTACTGCTATCCGAACCATGAGCTTGGGTTATGTTTTGTATGGGATTGGCATGGTACTTATGAATACTTTTAATGGTGCCGGCGATACCTGGACTCCTACGAAAATCAATTTCTTTGGTTTCTGGCTGTTTCAAATCCCTCTGGCTTATATCCTTTCAACACATTTGGCGATGGGGCCTTTGGGCGTATTTATTGCCGTGCCGGTTTCTGAAACGATAATAACCATTACAGGTATTATTCTCTTTAAAAGAGGTAACTGGAAGAGGGTTGCGGTATAAAAAAGGCACACAGAGGACGCAGTATTTTTGATAATAACCTGGATCTGATTCGCCGAACAACTGGGAATATTAACGGATCAGTTTTTAAGGTGAGGGCACAAAAAAAAATCATGAACGTTAAGGGCCAAATAAAGGAGCAACAGATTTCAGGGCGTGTTAATTTTAACACAGAGAGCAAGGAGGAGGCACAAAGGGCACAGAGAATTTCTGACACAAAGGGTTTAAGCGAAGCTTAAAAAGAGATCACAGAGAGCCGGGCGCTTTAATGGGCAGGTTGTATAGAATTCACCCAATCTCGATAAACGAGCTAACAATAAAGGAACAACAGATTTCAGGGCGTGTTAATTTTAACACAGAGAGCACGGAGGAGGCACAAAGGGCACAGAGAATTTCTGCCACAAAGGGTTTAAGCGATGCTTAAAAAGAGATCACAGAGAGCCGGGCGCTTTAACGGGCAGGTTGTATAGAGTTATTTTTAGTTTGTTAAATAATTTAAAATAAGCACTTTGCTTTCCCCTCACCTTGAGGAGAGTCCGCCCGGACGGTACGGACGGGGGATAGGGTGAGGTGATAATAAGCATAGTCTTATACCCTCTCTCCGCCGCGGCGGATCTCTCCCAGAGGGCGAGAAAAGTCCCACACGCACTACAAACTGCATATTTATAGTCGAACTCAGGTTAATAAGTTTTATTAGCAAGCTGCAAATTCGGTAAGGGTTTTTAACTTATTCATCAAACCTAATGCTCTCAAAACCTGTTCTATTCAAATAAAAACATCACTATGGCAACATTTAAATTTGGAGACAGGGTTAAAATGAATGATGGAAGGGAAGCCACTGTTCAGGAAGATCAGGAGAATGGATCTTCAGATGTTAAGGTTATGTTCGATGAGGACGACTTTGCACATGTAGTTGAGGATTTCAAACTCGAAAAAGTGGAGGAAGAGTTCCATTGATAAAACTGCAAATGGCTCAAAGCTTATGATTTTAATCAAAGGTTTGAGCCATTTTATTTCTTAAACAGAACGCCGATTACAGATTTATTTTACCATGCTCTCCGTGATGCAATTCGTCGTCGGCTATGGGTGAGGAACCTAATATTCCCATAAATCTCAACATTCCCTCGTCATGATGATTAGTCCAGTATTCGGCTTCATGAGGTCTTACTTTAAGCAAAACTAAACCAGGTTCATCCAAACCTCCCGGAAAAAAAGTTTTAACGTTGGAATTGAAAAGCTCTTCCATTTTTGTTCTGTCTGCAACCACGGTAGCCAGTCCATTTATAACTACGTAGGTACTTTTTTCAGGATCAGAATAAGTGAGGCAAACTTTGTGTTCTTGCTCCAGCTCATCAACCTTTGGAGAATATCCATCGGTAAAAAACCAGATATTTCCGTCGTGGCCTACTTTGGTTGTAGCCATTGGCCTGGATTTTATTTCGGAGCCGGTATAGGTCGAAAGCATAGCAACTTCCACATCTTCAATAAGCCCCTTCAATTTCTCAATATGTTCATGATATGTAGTTTCCATAAATCCTCTTTTTTAATGAAACATACAGCAAATGAGATGGTTTCAGCTCCTGCTGATAAACTTATTTCCAGCGAGATAAAAACGCCATGGGATACTTTTGTATGGCTCGGCAATATTTAAACCAATACGGGAAGCTGCAACAATTTCCGTATCCGGATAGAATTGCCCCTTATCTTCAATCCAAACTAAGTCACCCAACAGCGATAAGCCATTGTGATTTTTATTCAGCCCCATTGCTTTACCCAAGGCTCCGGGCCCCTTACAAAGCCTGCGATCGTTATCAAACACCTTTCGTCTGGCACGCATATACTCCTGTCCAACAATAGGTTCTAAGGCCCGAATGAGCACCGCATGAGATGAATCTTCCGTGCCAGTTACAATGTTCAGCATATCATGGATGCCATAACAGATATACATATAAACTACACCACCTGCCGAATACATTATTTCGTTTCTTGGGGTCCGGCGATTATTATAAGCGTGCGATCCCAGATCTTCGGGCCCTTTGTAAGCCTCCGTTTCTACAATTACACCCCCGGTTAAAACACCGTGTATATAGGTGTACAAGGTTTTTCCAAGCAGCTCGCGTGCTATCTGCACCACATCTTCTCTCTGGTAAAAGGATAGTGGTAATTTCATTGGTGCGAAGCTTTTTGCATTCCCGGCATTTTTATGGATTATCGTTTTACTCTTCGCGATTTACTGTTTCTGAAGAAATCATCAAACTGAGTGGTGGATTTTTTTTTCAAAACACAGAAGGCGGCAATGACATCGAAGTGCGTAGGCGTCACCCTGAGCTTGTCGAAGGGCGTGCGGTGGGTAACGTCATCTATGCTTTGAACCCGCTTTATGGTTCGACGGAGCTCACCATGACGCTGCTTTGGGTGCCTATTATCGCCAATCTCATTATTTATTTTACATCTTCAAAATTGTAAACTCTGTTCTTCTGTTAACCTGGTGCTCCTTTTCAGAGCAGGGAGTTTTGGCATTGCATTTATTAATCAGCTTAACTGCACCATACCCTATTGGTACCAAACGCTTTTTGGCAATACCTTTGCTAATCAAATAATTCACTGCCGATTGCGCCCTTCGCTGAGATAATAACAGATTATCAATTTCATTACCGCGACTGTCTGTATGGGAAGAAAGCTCGATGTTTATAGTAGGATTTTCACGTAATAGCTGCTCTAAGCCATCCAGAACTTTTGCCGCATCCGGACGGATATTATCTTTACCCATATCATAAAAAATATTGTCGAGACGTACGGTTTTCCCCAACGTCAATGGGTCTAGCTTCATCACCACGTCCAGGGTATCAGATTTTGCTAAACCTGCTGTACTTAACGTTGTAGAATCAGGCAAATAGCCTCCTCTCCTTCCCAACAAGGTATATTTTATGTCCTTTTGCAATGTAAAATAAATCTTGCCATTTATATTGCTATTTCCCTTTTCTATCAACTTCTTACCATCGGCATATAAAGTTAAACTTACATTTGAAACAGGTTCATCTGAGTTTTTATCCAGAACCATGGCATCTAAAGCAAAAACGATCGGTTTTGGAGTTACTATCGGGGATGTATAGGTGTATGAATAAATATCGTCTCCCCCCTTTCCACCTTTACGATTAGACGAAAAGTAGCCTGTTGTACCGGTAGCCTCCACGAAACCAAAATCGTCCTGCGGGGAGTTTAAAGGATAGTGCAGATTTACCGGTTCAGACCAGGTATTGGCATTTTTTGTACTGCTGAAGATATCCAGGCCCCCCATTCCAACCCTACCTTCGGTTGAGAAATATAAGGTATTATCAGATACGGTTGGAAATAGCTCATTTTGAGCGGTATTAATTGCTACCCCGCAATTTTTTGGAACACCCCAGCTAGCGTCGGCTTGCAATTCGCAATACCAGATGTCTGTTCCCCCGAAGCCGCCCGGCATGTCAGAAACAAAGTACAAAGTTTTTTCATCGGCACTTAAAGCCGCGTGCCCTACCGAATATGCATTAACTTTGTTGTATTTAAAGGCTTCTTCCAACCATTCACCCGACTTTTTATCCTTGCGATAAATCATCAGCTCCAAATTTTTAGTATAGTATTTTCGGGCGCCAACCCGTTCAATATCATTTTGCTTACCGGCAAAAGTGCGGGTAATATAGAGCACATTTCCCTGTTTATTACTTGTAATAGGTCCTACATGATAAGTGCCCGAGTTAAACTTATTTTCAAGCAGAAGCGGTTTGTTCAAGTTTTTTTCCGGGTTTATATAAACACTGAAAATACGAAGAAAGCTTTTGCCGGTCCAATCGTAAGTTTTAGCAGACTCTGTTGGGGATTCGGCTGCGAGATAATTCACCATCCCGTTATTAAAGATGGAAAACTCGGATAAAGGACTGTTAATGTTCTCCTGATTTTTAACCAAATGACTGGTTGGTTTGCCCATCCATTTTACGGCCGAATCGCAGGAAGCAACCTGGAGATCCTGATTTGTGCCTGTTTTAGTGGCATATTCCCTGAAGGCATTTTTGGCATCCTGGTAAAGGCCATTTTTTTTAAGCACTTCGGCATAAGCCAAAATATTTTCATCGCTTCGATTGGGATCCGTTATCACCAATGCGTACCATTTTTCGGCATTGGCGTAGTCGTTCATTTTGTCGTAAGAATCGGCCAGTCGTTGCAGATCCTTCAGGTAAGGGCGCTTTGTATTAAGCGCCTTCTGATAAAAAACAACGGCTTTCGAATATTGAAACTGATTATAATATTGATTGGCCTTATCACGTAAGCTAAGCTGCTCCTGAGCTTTAGCTTCTGAACGTAACAAGCAGGCAGTCAACAAAAAGTATACTGTCTTTAATTTCATAGTAGGCGTTTATTATCGCAGAAAACTGCTTTTTCGTTTATGCATTAAAAGAACCGGGGACTAATCACCCTAAAGACTTTTCGCGGAATGGTTATTCCGAGACTAATCTCATGAGAACCATTTTCAATAGATCGTAGCCGGCTCATTGTATAATCGTAAGAGTATCCGAAACGAAACGAATCGCTTACATAAAACTGAACCACTCCCGCCATCGAATTAGCCCGGCTTACTTGACCTTGTCCCGCATCTTTCTTCCATAACTCCACTCCTGTTCGGTAAGATGCTCCTATCCAAAACTTGTTATTGAAGATAAACATGGAGTTAAGATCCAGGCTTGTGGGGCCTTTGAAATCCTCTTTAATGAGGAAACTGGGCCTGAGTTTTACTTCCGGATTTATATCTAACAGTAAGCCCGAAATTAGATAAAAGTGAGTTCGGTGCCTGATAGCCCTGATCGTGTTCGGATCGCTGGTGGTAGACACCTTTGAATTACCGGAAACCAAATCCATCGCCGATGCACCGACGTACCATTTGGGCGAATAGTAATAGATTCCAAAGCGCACATCGGGAACAAAATCAGTACTCCCAGCTTTCGGCAGATATTGGTCTGAAGCCGAAACAGGCGTCAATTTAGACTGATCAACAGCATTTTGTGATATTCCAACACCAAGACCGAAAGCCAGTCGCTTCGTATCCTCATCGTTTATTCGCAGCCTATAGGCGTAATTAAGATACAGAGAATTTGAAGTTTGTGGACCCAATTTATCCGAAGCCATCTGAACACCCAGTCCCATGCGCTTTTTTTCCGGATCGAGCACACCGTCGAGGGAAATTTGTCCGGTTTGCGGAGCATCCTGAATACCGGCCCATTGGCGCCTTAAAGCCATTTGTCCAAACCATTCTTCCTTATAACCAGCATAAGCCGGGTTCACGCTAAGTGAATTAAAAATATATTGAGTGAACTGAATATTCTGCTGCCCACAAACAGACAGCGCTGAAATAAACAGCGATGCGCCCAACAATACTCTTTTGCAGATGATTCTTTTCATAGTATTTTTATTAGAAGTATTTGCCATTTTGCCAATTATCGTTGAAGTAACACCCATCCTTTTCTCACATCCTCTGCCCCCGCCTTTTTAAGCTTGACAACGAAATAATACGTGCCGCCGTTTAAACTGCCACCGTCCCATGAATTATCGTATTTGCTGTTACGATATACCTCGTTTCCCCAACGGTTAAATACAGTAAGCTCTCCACTTTCATAATTTTCCAACCCGGTAATTACGAAAGCATCGTTCACGCCATCGCCGTTCGGTGTAAATACATTCGCCGCATTTGCACCTTCAATAAGCACAACCAGCGAATTGGTAGCACCATATACGTCCTTAACGGTGATAGTGTAAGTACCCGGAAGAAGGTTTTGAAATAACTCTGAACCCTGATAAGATGAGTTACCCATTTGAAATGAATAAGGACTAACTCCCCCTGCAGCCTTCACTTTTACTTGTCCCGAAACGCTTTCACCCAACACAACGTCTTTCTTAAAATCGAGTGTAAGCACAAGCGGATCTGGCTGACTAATAGTAAAGCTTACGGTCGCTGTGACGTCATTGGCATCTTTCACCATCGCCAGATAAGTTTTCGCGACAAGCGAATTAAAACTGGCCGAAGCCTGATAACTACCATTATCCAGTTTATATTCGTAAGGCGCAGTTCCACCGGCAACAGTTAGGGTTACTGCTCCCGTAGAGGCGTTATTAACGGTAACATCTGATTTGTTGGTCGCACTTAAAACAAGCGCGGCAAAAGGCTGATTAATTGTAACGTTTACGGTGCTTATTATTCCATTAATATCCTTAACGGTGATGGTATAAGTACCAGCCGCCAAACCTGCAAAACTGCCGCTGGCTTGATATGCGCTGGTTCCTATTTTATACTCGTAGGGAGCGGTTCCACCAGAACCAGCTACGGTTACCAAGCCGGTAAATGCACCAAACTCAGCAACATCTGTTTGGCTGACTATTGAAATAGCTAATAACGCCGCCGGTTCAATGATAGTTCCGCTGGTGACAGCTGTTATCCCATTCGCATCTTTAACAGTAATGGTATAAATGCCTGCCGACAAATTGCTGAACGTTTTGCCTGATTGGTAAACACCACTGCCTATTTTATATTCATAAGGGCTTGTTCCACCAGAGCCCGCTACGGTTAAACTTCCGGTAAATGCACCCTTTATCGTAACATTTATTTGTGAGCTTATCGAAACGGCAAGCGCTGCCGATGGCTGATTGATCGTAATATTTAAGGTATTCGTTATCCCATTAAAATCCTTAACGGTGATGGTATAAGAGCCTGCTGCCAACCCAGCAAAGCTTCCACTGGTTTGATATGCGCCTGTTCCTATTTTATATTCGTAAGGAGCCA
>Ga0307408_100001776_pt1 | contig 15744 bp, 16 predicted proteins | sample 322Cmetagenome_FD_202116 | JGI IMG/M metagenome (GOLD analysis project Ga0307408, IMG submission 202116) | Maize rhizosphere microbial communities from greenhouse at UC Davis, California, United States - 322HYB-C-3 | ecosystem: Host-associated > Plants > Roots > Rhizosphere > Soil | place...
TCCGCAGATCGCGATGGCGGAGAACTTCGACAAGTCCACGGCACCGGGTTTCAAGGGTTCATCTTCGGGGGGACTGCCACTTCCAGCGCCATTGTCGCCGGTCGTCTTATTGCCACCAAACAGGTTCTTGAAGCCGCTGCCGATCGACTGAGTCACCGTTTTCTCCTCCGCGGATCCGTCACTGCGACCGTCGAGGCCGTACTTCACCTCTGGCCGGAAGGGTGAGAGTCCATGTGCGGCACCGGAAGCGGTGAGCGCTTTCTGGAGGAAATACCCCTGGCCCTCGAAGGGGGTGCTGCCGGGAAAGCCGTCGAGGATCAGCACCGGCTCCGGCTCCGCCCACTGCATTGCGAAAGGCCGGCGGTCGTCGGCTCGCCACTCGTCCTTGCCTTCCAGCGAAACAAAGCCGCGAACTTCCTCGCGAGGCGGGCGGAAGGAAAATAGCACCCGTTCCACTCCGGGCGGCACCGTTTGCTTCAAGTTGATCCCTTCGGACGACAGGGTGACTTCGCGTGGCTTGTTAGATGATGTAACGCGGGCCTCGATCTCCATGTTGGCCGCGGCGAACGGGGTGAGGAGTTCGACGGCCTTCACCGCCTCGTTGTGCAGATCCGGCGGTTGGATTGCGATCGCTTCGACCTGCACGCGAGGCGGCCAGACCCGCGGTGGGGCGGATGGCAGCGCGGAGGAGGCGAAGTGTCCGACGATCACCACCCGGGCATTCTCGACGCCCTCGCTGCGCAGGTGATCGAGCGACCAACCGAGCGCCTTGTTGAGATCTCCCGATGCACCTGCCATCGGCCGGTAGTCATCGAGCGAGGATAGCACCTGCACGCCATCGGTGAACTGCGCGATGGTCACCGCTCCGTGCTTCTTGATCGCCTTCTTCGCGGCGTCGCTCGCCTGCTCGGCCATCTCCGCGGTCATGCTTCCGGAGCCATCCAGCAAGAGCAGCGTTTTCTCCTGAGCTGCTTCCGTCTTCTCGCGATCGGAGAGGAAAGGTCGCGCGAACATCAGTGCGAGCAAGGCCACCGCGGCGATCCGCAGCATTAGGAGAAGTAGTTCCTCGATTCTCAACCGGCGATGGCGCTTCTTTTCGGCGATCTGCAGGAAGCGCAGCGTCCCCACATCGAATTCCTTGAATTTCCGTCGCTGGCTGAGGTGGATAATCACGGGGATGGCCGCGGCCGCCAAGGCAAACAGGAAGGCTGGATGAAGGAGGGGCATCTGGGGTTCGATTCAGCTACCAACTTTGTCTGGCATAAGCAAAGGAAGAGTTGCGTCTTCGAATCGTCTTGTTAGCGTCCGCGACCATGCCGGGAAGCCCTGCCTTCATGTGTCATGCAAAACGCCGCCGCACCGCGCGCGTGTCGCTACTTTCCTTGGCGTTGCTGGCTTCCACGGCGATTGCGGGGCCGAAAGTTTGGATTTTCAGCGGCGATCCGGGTGATGATTTACATCATGAAATTTATCAAAAGAATCTGACGTCGCTGCGAAAGATCTTCACCACGACATACGGTGTCGCCTCGCAGGACCTAAAGATTTTCTACGGACCGAAAGACGCCGGTTACGATGGTGTCTGCTCCAAAGAAGTGTTGCTCGCGGAGTTGAAGCAAGCCGCAGCGGCCACCAAGGAGAAGAAACCGGTGTGGATCATTCTCCAAGGGCACGCAAACTCGATCCCCGGCGGCGTGCTTTTCAATCTGCCCGGCGCGGATGCTTCGGCGCGTGAGATTGGCGAAGCGCTTGATGGCGCAGTGCCGGAAACGCCGCTCGTCATTTTCGCCACGACGGCGGCAAGCGAGCAGTATCTGCGGCCACTGGCGGCCCCGGGTCGGATTGTAGTCACCGCGAATTCTTCCGGCGATCCTGAGAACCAGACCGACTTCCCGCTCGCATTGACTGCCGCGCTTGAATCCAAGGAGACAGATACGGACCACGACGGCGTTGTCTCGGTGACCGAGTTGTTTGTCGCCTGCCATGCGCAGATCGAAGCAATGAGTGCCAAGGAAGGTTACATGATCCGTGAGCATTCGCAGATGGATGGCAATGGCGATGGCCGTGCCACCCGTCGTCCTGCCATCATCGATGCCGAGCCCGCATCGAAGACCGGCCTGCGGATCGGCGGCGAGAAGACCGATGGCCCGGTCCCCGGCTTCGATTGATTGCATTCTATTCTATCCCTTTACCCAAGACATGTCCACAAACCCCGCCCAAGCCTTGTCCGCTGCGCGCGAATCGCTGCGTGCCGAATTTTCGAAATGCATCATCGGCCAGGAGGACACGGCGGAGATGCTCTTCCTCACCTTGCTCTGTGGCGGCCACGCGCTGCTCCTCGGCGTCCCCGGCGTTGGCAAGACCCTGATGAGCGCCACGCTGGCTCGCGCGTTGCACCTCGATTTCCACCGCGTGCAGTTCACACCTGACCTGATGCCGGCGGACATCACTGGCAGCGAAGTCCTGGAAGAAGATCCCGCCACGGGTCGCTACAAGCGCGTGGTGATGCAGGGCCCGATCTTCGCAAACGTGCTGCTCGCTGACGAGATCAACCGCACGCCGCCGAAGACCCAGGCCGCGCTGCTGCAGGCGATGCAGGAGGGCGAGGTGACGATCGGCCGTGAGACTCACAAGCTGAAGCCGCCCTTCCTCGTGCTCGCCACGCAGAACCCGATCGAAATGGAGGGCACCTATCCATTGCCGGAAGCGCAGCTCGACCGCTTCCTCTGCTGCATCAAGGTGGGTTACCCGACGATCGATGAGGAAGTCGCTATCGCGACTACCGGTCCGGCAGGCGCGCTTTCCGAAGTGAAGGCGGTGCTCGGGCCGGATGAAATTCTATCCTTCCAACGCGCCGTGCGCAGCGTGCCGGTCGCCAAGGATGTTGCGCGCTATGCGGTGAAGCTCGTCGTTTCCACTCGCGCCGGGCAGGCTCCGGAAGGGATAGCGGAGTATATCGAGTGCGGCGCCAGTCCGCGTGCCTCGCAATCGCTGGTGCTCGCCGGCCAAGCCCGCGCGCTGCTGCATGGCCGCGTGCATGTCGACTTCGCCGATATCCGCGCACTTGCCCCGGCGATCTTGCGCCACCGTCTGGTGCTGAATTTCCGCGCGCGCGCGGAGCGGATTGATGCTGATCAGATTGTCACCCGCCTTTTGGAGAAGGTGAAACCTGACTGATGCATCCATGACTGCCACGTCCGTCATGGATCCCGAGGTCTTCCTCGCGGTGGACGATCTCGAACTCGTCGGCCGCGGGCTTGCCGAATCTGTCTGGCATGGTCGCCACGGCGCGATGCGCAGCGGCTCTGGCACCGAGTTTCATCGCCACCGCGGCTATCTCGCCGGCGATGACTTGCGGCGGGTCAACTGGGCGCTCTATGCCCGCCACAAAAAGCTCTACACGAAGGAGAGCCGGCTTGAGGCGCGGCGTCCACTGTATCTGCTGATCGATGCGACGGGTTCGATGGCCACCGCGCATGGTCCGTGGACGAAGTTTCACTATGCAGCCCGTGTCGCCGCAGGGATCTCGTGGCTCGCCGAATGCCAAGGTGACTCGACTGCGCTGGCATTGCTACGGAAAGGTCTCGAAGGCGTCGTCGAGCGCGGCAGCGGCCAGCGTCACTTTGCCGGTATTTGTGCAAGCCTCGCGTCCACCAAGTCAGGCGGGGAAGGGGATTTCTCGAAGGTTTCCGATGAGATCCCGATGTTCTGCAAGCAGCCCGGCTTCGTCGTGCTGGTGTCGGATTTCTTCGACCGCGAGAATGAGCTATTAGGTGATCTCGCCGGTCTCAAGGCGCGCGGTCATGATGTGATGGCGCTGCAGCTGTTAGATCCGGCCGAAGCCGAGCTGCCGGAGAAGGGCGACTACGAATTCGTGGACCTTGAGTCCGGCTCGCGGCTCAAGACGAGCGTCGAGTCCCTTCGTGCGGAGCACAAGGCGACGGTGGCCAACTGGCGTGCGGGCTTGAAGACGGAGGCTCACGCCAACGGCATCCGCTGGGCCAGCGCGACGACGGCTGAAGGTATCGTGCCGCTTCTGCGCACGTGGCTGGATGGGCGGGGCTTGTAGCGGTGGTCTATGACCGTCGGAAGCGGGCGGCATCAGCTGCATCTTCGCGCGTTTGAATCGGGAATCTCACGATGCGGCGGGTTGCCGCTGAAGTGCGACGGTCATAGACGGCCGTTACACTTCCTCATGAAGATGAACTTTTCTGAAATTCGGCGTTGACCGATTCGCATCGGATGCATATCTACCCGCAGCTTCATTCCACGCCGATGCGCCTTCACCGATCCAAACCCGAAAGCCGCGAGGTCCTCGTTTCAGAGGTCTCCTCCCTTTGGTGCCGGGTCATCGGTTCCGCGATTACAGGGTTCGCAACGCTGTCGTATCAAGGAATGACCTTCGCCGATAATCCGGCACCCACCCGAAGCAGGTTCAGGCACTGATGGCCTGAGACGCCGCCTAAATCCTAGGATTTTCCGCCGCCCTGCTTCCACTGGAAGCGGGGCTTTTTGTTTCGCGATATTTCGTTCCCGACTTCAACCCCAACCTCTTTTCCGAATTGATCACCTCCACCTCGTGTCCCGACTAGCCCGGTTCGCCTGAGCGAACCACTCCGTCCTTTTCGACGGTTCTCTTTCTTTCCGGTCCTGAAGCCGACTTTAACCTGATGCTCGCGAGTTCGCGATCTGGTTTAAAAGGCATATCTCGGTTCGTTGGAGAATTGTTGTCTTTTTTCGGTGATCGCGACGCGATCCCGAATCGATGGAGGGCGTCACCGGTTGGCTCCATTCCTCTTCAGAAGCCCACGACCATGACCTTCCCTGACCTCCAACGAACGACCGTCCTGGTGCTGAACCGGCACTGGCTCGCCATCGACGCCGTCGCGCCTGTCGAAGCCTTCGGCCACCTGGCCTCGGGCACCGCCCGGGCGCTGCAGATCGGATGCGATTCAATGCAGCCCTTCGATTGGGAGGACTGGCGCGAGCTGCCGGTGGATGATGGCGTGCCTGTCATCGGCACTCCCCGTGGTCCGGTGCGGATTCCTACGGTGATCGTGCTGACCCGCTTCGATCGCGTGCCTCTGCACCGCCCGAAGTTCGGCTTCCGGGCTCTCTGGGAGCGGGACGGCGGGCGGTGTCAGTACACCGGTCGCAAGCTCACCCCGGCGGAAGCGAACATTGATCACATCCTGCCCCGATCTCGAGGCGGGCGTGACGATTGGAGCAACTGCGTGCTCTCGGATCGGGCCATCAATAGCCGGAAAGGTGCGAAGACCCCCGCGGAAGCAGGCCTTCGCTTGCTCTCCCAACCCCGCGCTCCACGAGCCATGCCGGTCACATTGCGGATTCGCAACGTCTGGAACATCCCTGACTGGAATCACTTCCTACCTCTCGCGGACTAACGGACCAAGCAGCCATAAAGGGTTTTCCCGGAATGGTCCCGCGCATCGGAACCGGAACGTCTGCTCCAACAACCAGTAGCTCATTGGTAGAGCAGTCGACTGAGAATCGATTGGTAGCGGGTTCAACTCCCGCCTGAACAACCACTGAAGTTTCCGCTCCAGCCTCGTCACCGAGGCCGCCGGAACCGGGCCCTGCGAGGGCCGCCTCTCGTCCCGCCTCCGCTCATGATGTGGGACGATGCGAACCCTCCCGTCCGGAACCGGCGGAGCGGGGGCTTCAATGCCTCTTCCCCCTCCATTCAACAATTTTCCCATGTTTCCCATCATTCTCATTTCCGTTTTCGTGATTGCCTGTGTGGCGTGCATCGCTTGGCAGCGATGGGTGACCACCGTCGTCATCCAGCAGCATGAAGCGTCGTTGCTCTATCGGCATGGCCAGCTCGTAGGTCCACTGGCTGCTGGCCGTCATCGGATCTTCGGCTCCGGTCACGAGGTGAAACGCTTCGATCGTCGTCGCGTCGATTTCCAAGTCGGCGGGCAGGAGTTTCTCACCGCCGACAAGGCTGGCATTAAGGTCAGCGCCGTCGTCGAGTATCGAATCGTCGGCCCGGTGACCTTCATCGAAGTGGCGGCAGACCCGCTCAAGTTGCTCTACAACGCGGTCCAGATCGCGTTGCGCGATGCGATCGGCGGGCAAGAGCTCGACTCGATCATTGATCGCAAGACGGACCTTTCCGCGACCTTGGTTGCACAGGTCCGGCCGATTGCTGAACGCCTCGGTCTCTCGCTCGATGCCGTTCATGTGAAGGACATCATCGTTAATGGAGAACTCCGCAGGGTCTTCACCGAAACACTCACCGCGCGGCAACAGTCGCTCGTTGTCTTGGAGAAGGCACGGGCGGAAGCCGCCGCGATCCGGACGCTGGCAAATGCCGCACGGGTCTTCGAGACCCACCCGGCCTTGCTCCAGCTCAAGTTCCTCCAAGCCATCGAAAAGGCCGATGGAGGAATCGCCCAACCAATGGCGCTCGGCACTGCCGGCCATTGGCTGGAATTCCTCAAGAAGTGATCCGGGGTGGGGGAATGCATGCGCGTTCCCTCACCCCTTTCCTCCAATTCAAACCACACACGACCATGGACGTCGCAACACTCATCCTCGCCTTTCTGGCCCTCGCCTTTGCTGCGCGGTTCGCCTGGCTCGAACTGAGCGGAAACTGAAACCGCGCGCTCCAATCCACACACCCCAACCTTTTCTCAATTATGAAGACTCTTGTTACTGCCGTTTGCCCCGTTCTTGAAACCGAACGCTTGCACCTCCGAGCTCCGCAACGCGGGGACATCGAAGCTGTCGTCCGGCACGTCGGCGATCCGCGCGTCGCGTTCAAGACCACCCGCATTCCCCATCCCTATCGCCTCAGTGATGCGATTGAGTGGTTTGACGCGATTGAGCAGAGCGATGAAACCGCCTTTGCCATCGAGCTGAAGTCGCAGCCCGGGCAGCTGGTGGGGTTGATCGCGTTGCACCCCCGCGAAGACCGTGTCAGCGCTGAGATCGGATATTGGCTCGGCGTACCGTATTGGCGCCGCGGCTACATGACCGAGGCCCTGCGCGGCGTGCTTCGCCACGCGTTCGAAGACCAAGGACTGCTCTATGTCACGGCCAATCATATGGCCGGCAACCCGGCCTCGGGACGGGTGATGCAAAAGGCGGGTCTGAAGTTCGAAAACATCATCGCCGGAGGCCTGGTTCGCGAAGGCCTACCACATGACCAAGTGAACTACGGGCTTTTTGCCGATGAATGGAGAGCCCTCCACTGTTAAAGTACCTCATTCCATTTTGTGAAACTGGAGACGGAAAGATTGATCCTGAAACCACCGGCGGCCGAGGACATCGACGCCATCGTCGCGGTCGCGAATGATCCGTGGATCGCCGAGATGACGCTGATGCCGCATCCTTACCTGCAACGCGATGCCCTGGCGTGGATCGCGAGGGCGAAAGAGAGTTGGGAGACGCATGGTCACGGCGGCTTGGCCGTGTTCACCCGGACCGGCATGGCCTTCATTGGGGCCGTCGGCCTGAGGGCGACTGAAGAGCCCGGTGTGGGAAGCGTCGGCTATTGGCTCAGTCCCGTCGTGTGGGGCCGAGGCTTTGCGACCGAGGCGGTGCGGGAAGTCCTGCGCTATGGTTTCGAAGTCGTAGGTCTCCACCGGATCGAGGCACGGCACGTCGTCGAGAATCCCGCGTCCGGCCGGGTGATGGCGAAGGCGGGCCTGCGCCACGCGACTCCCCAGGATCTGCCTGCCTACGAAGGGGATGGCATGGTGCCGGGCATCGTCCGTCATCTCACCGCCACGGAATGGCGGGATCTCCAACTCCAACTTTCCTCCTCTCCATGAAGCAACCCATTCTTAAAACGAACCGACTCATCCTCCGGCCGCCCGTGCCGGAGGATGCGCCGGCGATGCAGCAGTACGTCAGTGACCGACGGATTGCGGAAACCACAGCGCTCATCCCGCATCCTTATCCGGATGGCGGTGCTCTCGAGTGGATCCGTCGCTCGGAAGTGACGCTGCGCGAGGGCAGGGGTGTGGACTTCACCATCCTGCTCCGCGATAGCAACGAACTCGTTGGCGTGGTGGGTTTGATCGATCGTGATGTGGAGTCGTCGCTCGGCTACTGGATCGCAGTCCCGCATTGGGGGAATGGGTATGCCACGGAAGCGGTTCACCGCGTGATCCGCCATGCCTTCAATGCGCGCCGGATTCCTTCGCTGCACGCCTGCCACTTCGCCCACAATCCCGCTTCCGGCCGCGTGATGCAAAAGGCCGGCCTCCTTTATGAAGGCGTCGAGCCGCTCGGATCCTCTCGCGAGGGCGTGCGCTACGACCGCGTCTGCTACGGCATCACTGCCAAGCAATGGCGCGACAACCTTCGCACCTTTTCTCTAGTATGAACTTACTCTCCTCCCAAGACCTGATCGACGCCGGCTATGAGCCCGGGCTTCAAATGAAAGCGCTGCTTGAGAAAGTGGCGGAATACGAAGCCCGCGGCATTGCCGACCCGAAGTATGCTCTCAAGCTGCTGAAACGCGATGTCGCACCGCCTCCGCCGAAAGGCGTGATGCGGGAGAATCCCGCGCCCCTTGCCCAAGCGATCGTGCCGGAGACCAAGGAGGAGAAGGTGAACGTCGAGGCGGTGAAGCGGCAGATGCACCAGCTTCTCAAGACTCCGGTCATCGCTCGTGGTGTGATCTTGCCGGATGCGTGTCCGTCGGGCCTCCAACCGGCGGTTATTCCAGTGGGCGGGGCGATTGCGGTTGAGAATGCGATTATCCCGTCCGCTCACTCGTCGGACATCTGTTGCTCGATGTTTGCCACGTTCTACGATGAGCGTAGTAGCGTGGCGAAGGAACTCGATGCATTGATGTCCGCGACCCGTTTCGGGCCGGAGCACCGGCATCTCGATGATCTTGTCCACGATCCGGTCAATGACGAGAATGTCTGGCAGAACCGCTTCCTGAGTGGCCTGCGTGATCGGGCTCGCACCCAGATCGCCGATCAGGGCGATGGAAATCACTTCGCCTATATCGGCGAGGTGGATGTCGATGACACCTTCCTCGCACTGCTGCGGCTGACAGGCTATGGCGAGCTCGCGGACCGATTTGCACCGCGTCGATACCGGGTGCTAGTGACCCATCACGGTTCACGGAGTCTCGGCGCGCACGTTTACAAGCGCGGCCAGATCGCGGCGGAAAAGCACGTGGCCCGCACCGCACAACACATCCCACCGGCTGCTGCGTGGATCGACGCGAATTCCGACACCGGTCGCGATTACTGGCATGCGCTCCAGTATGTCGCGCGCTGGACCAAGGCGAATCACCGTGCCGTTCACCGGCGCTTTTTGGAAAGGATTGGTGGTGAGATCGTGGCGGAGGTTGGCAATGAGCACAATTTCGTGTGGCAGCGCGGCGACATGTTCTACCATGGCAAGGGCGCTACGCCTGCGTGGAAGGACGAGCAAGGCAGGCCGCAGCTCGGCTTGATCCCGCTTAATATGGCGGAGCCGATCCTACTGGTGCTCGGTGGCGACCGGGATGAGTTCCTGTCTTTCGCTCCGCATGGCGCTGGAAGGAATCTCTCCCGCACGGCGATGCGACGGAAGTTTCCCGACGAGGCTTCACGGAGGACGGCGATCGAGCGAAGCACCAAGGACATCGATGTCCGATGGTTCTGCGGGAAGCCGGACCTCAGCGAGACGCCGCTGGCCTACAAGAACGCCGCGCAGGTGAAGGCCCAGATCGGCGAGTTTGGTCTGGCCGAGGTTGTTGCGGAGATTCGTCCTCTGGGTTGCATCATGGCCGGGAGTTCCGGGCGCTCATGGCGCGACCGCGAGGAAGAACTAACACCGAAACAAAAGCGGCAGATTCAGCACCGCTCCGAACGTCGGCGAGTGAAGCAGGATTTGATGGATGAGTTTTGAGAAGACTGAGAAGCTCTAGAAATCCTCGTTGGGAGTGGACTCGTGGGATTCGTGGTGAATCACCTGTCGGGTTTCCGGATCAACCCTGATGATGTGGATGGTGGAGCCTGTGGAAATTGTGCCTCTTAGGGTGGGGCGGTTGCAGTAGGGCGAAAGAGCTGCAAGACGAAGAGTGAGCACCTCCGTCCACACGACGCCTCTTGCTGCCAAGCCGATCTGCTCGTGGAGAAAGTCCAGGTAGCCTTTGTCGAACGTGACGCGTTCGCACGATTGCGCTGCCGATGCCTCTTCCCGCACGGCGGATGGAAGTGAATCGGCAGAAAGGACCGCTTGGATGAAGATGTCCCGATCTTCCGTCATTGGGCTCGATTGAATCCCGCCATCAGCTTCGCGACGTGCTTGGCGAGCATATCGGCTTCGAGGTTCACGCGAGCACCGGCCTTCAGTCCGGGCAGGTGAGTCACATCGAATGTGTGCGGAGTGATCCAGAAGCGGGCGCTGTTTTCGGTGAGTTCCGCGATCGTGAGCGAAATCCCGTCCACGCACAGCGAGCCCTTGTCGATGCACAGGCGTGCGATCTCTGGAGGCAGGGAGACATCGAAGATGTGATCCTGGCCGCGCTGGTCGAGCGAGAGCACAGTCCCAGTGGCGTCGACGTGCCCTTGGACGAAGTGTCCGCCGAAGCGGTCGCCCGCGCGCAAGGCTCGTTCGAGGTTCACGATCGACTCGTCTGTTAGGTCGCCCAGCGAGGTGACGGCCAGTGTTTGTCCGAGGAGGTCGAAGCTTGCGCCAGCGGCATCGATGTCCGCGACGGTCAGGCAGCAGCCATTGACGGCGACGGATTCGCCCATCTCGAGTTCGGAGGCGAAGGGGATCTGCAGTGAAAGGCGGGCTTGCTCGCCGCGGGGCTCAAGCGAGCGAACGCGGCCGATGGCTTCAACGAGTCCGGTGAACATGATCAGATCGGTTAGTGAGCAGGTGATTCAGCAGCAGCTTCCTTGGTAGGCGGCGGCGGGGCGGCAAACATTTCGTCGATGCCGCGGTCGGGGAAAAACATCATGCAGGTCGCCACGATGATCGTGGGGATCAGCGCGCCGGCGGCGAGCTTTGCGGGTGATACACCGTCGCCGAAGAAGCGCCCGAGCAGTGCCTGGCCGGCGGGATTCGGAGCATTGGCGATGACCGTCAGGCCTCCGCCGGTCACGGCACCGGCGAGCACGGCGTATTTCAATTGTGGACCGAGACCTTCCACCTGGCTGGCGAGGAAGGTGATGGCTGCGTTGTCATTGAAGGAGGTGAGGAAGGTTGAGCCGATGAACAGCGGCCATTCCGTTAGGCTGGTGATGATGGGACCCAGCCACCAGCCCTGCAGGCCGCCGTGGACGACCAGTCCGCCAAGGAAGAAGCCGACCAAGATGGGCCCGCGCAAGATCATGGCCGACTGGTGGTGGGCCGTGGCCTGTGAGAAGGCGAGGAAGAACAGGAAGCCACCGATGAACAGCGGTGGGTAATGGGCAAAGGCCACCGTCCACGCCATGAAGGCGAGGTGGGTGAGGGTGACGAAAAGCGGCACCGGGCGATCCTTGGAGATCAGGTCGCCCTTGCCGTCGCCATCATGATCGACGGCACGCGCGGCCATTTCGGCCAGCTCCTTGCGGAAAATCGCAAAGTAGAGGAAGGAGGAAACTAGGATCGAGATCACCGCCTTGTCGCCGTAGTGAAGCAGCATCTCGGGCGTGGTGAGTCCCCATTTCGTCGCCACCATCAGCACCGGCGGCGCGGCGAAATTCGTCAGCACGCCGCCGACCGAGACGTTCACGAAAAGCAGGCCGAGCGTGGCGTAGGCGAAGCGTGGCGTGGGCTTCAGCTTGTAGAACTTTTTCGCCAGCAGCATCGCGGCGATGGTCATGGCACCGGGCTCGGTGATGAAGGACCCTAGCACCGGTCCGATGACCATGATGGAAAGCCACCATGCGGCCGGACTCTCTTTCCCGAATCGAGCGAAGAAGCGCAGGCAGGCCTCCGCGAAACGCAGCACCGGCCGGGTCGAGGCCAGGGCCATGATCACCACTACAAACAGCGGCTCGGTGAAATTCACCCCGCTCAAATAGCCCGTGACCGTGTCGAGGTCGTAGAACCAGAGCATCGCGCCTAACAGAACGACGACCCAGATGCCGAAGATGGCCTCCACCTCGCCGAGGAAGTGGAGGATCGTGGCCTTGAAGCTGACCCGGTCGTCCGCATGGGCCCCGTCATGCTCGTGCTGAGCCTTGTGGGCCAGCTTGGTGATCGGGACCGCGACGAAGGTGTGGACGATGGCGAGCAGGAAGATCACCGTGGCGACCAGTAAGAAGGGTTGCTCCTTCGCACGGAAGGAGAGCTTAGCCCCGATATCCTGAAGCCCTGCGGCAGCCTCCTGCTGCGGAAAGGCCTCCATGCGGGTAAGGAACTCCGGTACCTTCAGTTCATGTCCGCCCGCCGCGTGCGTCGCCTGCGGCAGGAGCAGGGCGAAAAGGACGGTGAGCAGGAAGATGACGGCCTTCACGGGAAGAAAAGGAGAAAGGGGAAACGTGGGGTGCAGGAGTTTCTCCGTAGAGCCCCCCGTCGCAAGGGAAACCAGCCGCATTGCATCCGCGCCGCGGACCCTTTAGCGTCTCCCGCATGCGCTGGTCCCGAGTTATTCCCGTCCTGTCTGTCGTACTCCTGTTGCCCGGTTGCGGCGGGCTCGGATCGAAAAAGGACGAGAGCGCGGAGGCGGCGGGTGCGGGTAGTACGCCCGGTTCCTCCGGGGTGCCGCTACGCATGCAGGGGCCGAACTCCTTTGGAGGCACCCCCATCAAGCCGGGCGGAAATGCCTCCCCGGAACTTCAGAAGAGGGCGCTTGAAAACTATGACCCGGAAGAAGTGGTCTGGACCGATGCGGATGATCCGGACGCCGAATTGCCCGAACTGGACGGCCTGCTGTCGGGTCCCAAGCAGAAGGGACCGTGGTGGGAGAGTGAAAGCGAGGCGCTTCGCGAATCGAAGCGGACCGGCAAGCCATTGCTGATCTGGTTCACCGACAGCTTGCGGAGCACTTCCTCCAACAGTCTGCGCGATAACTTGTTCTCACGCAAAGATTTCGAGGAATGGGCCAAGGAGAACACCGTCCGCCTGGTGGTGGACCAGTCCGTGAAGGGCAAGACCATCCAGGACACCACCGTGAAGACCCTTCACGTCCGGAATCTCAAGGAAAAATACAAGGCTACTGGTTACCCGTCACTGCACCTCCTCGCGCCATCGGGCGAGGTGATCGGCCGTTACAAGACCTACCGCACCGGCCAGGAGGACTTCGTGTGGGGCCAACTCAAGCAGGGCGTCTCCCTTGCCAACGAGCGCCAGAAATCGTGGAGGGCCTCCCTGGAAAAGAAGGGCTACCGCGATTGGTCCAACGACAGTGGCAAGGTGATTTTCGCCAAGCTGGGTGCTTACCACGAAGGACAAATGATTCTCGTGGAGCCGGATGGCCAGCGGGTCCGCACTCATGAGAAAAGCCTCTCGGCTGGCGACCGCGTGTGGATCCAGGACGAGAAGAGGAAGAGGGGAATCCAGTGATGGGACGGAAGGTCCAAGTGAAAAGTTCCCAATGTCAAATGAAGCCTGGGAACCTCACTGGCGCCCTGTGTCGGGCGGTTCCTTGGCACTTGTGACTTTTTACTTCGCACTTCCGGTGTCCGGCGGTTGACGCGGAGAGTTTCCACCCCGAATACTCCGCGGCCTCGACTCCCGAAGGACCATGGAAAACGTCATCATCATCGGCACCGGCTGCGCCGGCTACACCGCAGCGATCTACACCGCCCGCGCCAATCTCACCCCACTCATGCTGACCGGCACCCAGCCGGGGGGGCAGCTTACCACCACCACCGAGGTCGAGAATTTCCCGGGCTTTCCGGAAGGCATCATGGGCCCTGAGCTGATGATGAACATGCAGAAGCAGGCGGAGAAATTCGGTGCCCGGATCGAATACACCAACGTCGAGAGCGTGGCCAAGAACGGCGACGGCTCCTTCACGGTGAAGACTTCTTCCGGTGAACTGCATTCTCGCACGGTCATCATTGCCACCGGCGCGGCGCCGAAGCACCTCGGCCTGCCGAATGAGCAGAAATTGATCGGCCGCGGCCTCACGTCTTGCGCCACCTGCGACGGAGCCTTCTATCGCGATGTCCCGGTGGCCGTCATCGGTGGTGGCGACAGCGCTGCCGAGGAAGCGACCTTCCTCACCCGCTTCGCCAGCAAGGTCTATCTGATCCACCGCCGTGAAGAGCTGCGCGCCTCGAAGATCATGGCGGATCGCGCCTTGGCGAATCCGAAGATCGAACCGGTCTGGAACTCGACCGTCACCGAGTATCTCACCGATGAAGCGGGTGAAGTGCGCGCCGTGAAGCTCCAGAACCTCGTCACCGGCGAGGAGAGCGAGCTGGAACTGAAGTGCGTTTTCGTGGCGATCGGCCACGTGCCGAACAGTGCTTTCCTCGGCGACCTCGTCGACAAGGACGAGAACGGCTACATTATCCAGAATTCCGGCCGCACCTCGACCAAAACGGAGGGTCTTTTCGCCGCTGGAGATGTGGCTGACCACTACTATCGCCAAGCCGTGACCGCCGCCGGACAAGGCTGCGCCGCAGCGCTTGAGGCCGAGCGCTACCTCGCTGAGCACGTTTGAGACTGCCGGATTCGGGGCTGGACGCCCTATTTCCGGAAGTTATGTTTCCCGTCTCATGCGTTTCAAATCCGTCGTCGCCGCGTGTGGCTTGCTCTTGGCAGGTCTTCAGGCGGTGTCGGCGCAGGACGGCTACTTCGATTGGGCTGAAGCCAACGGATTGGCCGGCCCTTTTTCCGAGCCGGATGCGGATTTGGACACGGACGGGATCACGAACTTGATGGCGTATGCCTTCGATCTCGCGCCGGTGAATGATCCGGATGCTTGGGAGAAGCTGCCCTCGCTCGCGTTCATCGGCGATCCTCCGGAACCGGTAATGACCTTCGTGCTGCCGCGGGAGATCCCGCGCGACGTCAGCTACGTGGTCGAACTGGTAAAGGAGGACGGGAAGCGCGTGGAGATCGCCCGCAAGAACGGCCGGGGCCCTTGGAAGGGCACTGGTGAGGTCTTCCGCCGCAAGCTGGAGGACGGCTGCACCGAGATCAGCGTGGAAGCGCCGCTTGACCAGCCGATTCCAGAGGGCGAAAGCCCGCTGCGGTTGCGGGTCGAGTTCTTGCCGTGAGGTAAGGTGAGGGGAAGGGCGAATTAGCCCAGGCACCGGCGATCTTCCGCCGTTAGCTCTCGCCACGTCCCTGGCTCGATGCTCTCCAGCCTCAGCCCTCCGATCGCTGCGCGAATCAGCCGCAGGGTGGGGAAGCCCACGGCCGCGGTCATCCGGCGGACCTGGCGGTTCTTGCCCTCCGTTAGCACCAGTTCGATCCAGCGGTCCGGCACGCTCTTGCGAAACCTCACCGGCGGGTCTCGTGGCGGGTAGCCCGGCTCGCTAAGTTGCCGGGCCTCGCAGGGTAGGGTCCGGTGGCCCTTGAGATCGATTCCTCCGGCAGCGAGCTTGCTGAGCGCCTCATCGTCCGGTTCGCCTTCCACCTGCACGTGGTAGGTCCGCGGATGACCGTGGCGCGGATCGAGCAGCCGGGCGACCACTCTCGGCTCATTTCCCAGCAGGATCAGGCCTTCGGAATCTTGGTCGAGGCGTCCGATCGGAAAAATTCCCTTGGGGAATTGGAATTCGGCGAGCGTCCGTTGCCCCGGGTGGTCTGGCGTGAATTGGCTCAGCACTCCGTAGGGCTTGTGAAAGGCGACCAGCATCGAATCAGTAAAGCGTA
>Ga0307408_100001778_pt1 | contig 15735 bp, 15 predicted proteins | sample 322Cmetagenome_FD_202116 | JGI IMG/M metagenome (GOLD analysis project Ga0307408, IMG submission 202116) | Maize rhizosphere microbial communities from greenhouse at UC Davis, California, United States - 322HYB-C-3 | ecosystem: Host-associated > Plants > Roots > Rhizosphere > Soil | place...
GGGCCTCGTCTTCCTCGATGAAATAGACGCAGGTCTCCACATCGAGCCGCTCCGACAGCCACTGGAACAACAGGGCGAGAAAGACGACCGGATCCTCCGCGGCCAGCAGCCCGGTGGCCGCCTTCGAGAGGAACGAGAGCCGGCGGTTGGCGCGCATGAGCTGCTCTTCGGCCTGCTTGCGCGCGGTGATGTCATTGAAAAGAATGGCGACCCGCCGGTCCTCGGGCTGCCCATGGCGAAGGGCGTGGACCTCATACCAACGGCCCAACTGCTCCGCGCGATTTTCGAAGCGTTCCGGCACTCCAGTCAGCGCGACCCGGCCGTAGAGTTCGAACCAGTGTTCCTCAAGCGCCGGCACGATTTCGCGAATCGTTTTTCCCGGCGCATCCTTGATGCCGGTCAGCGACTCGAACGACGGATTGACCTCCAGAAAACGGTAGTCCACCGCCTTGTCAGCGTCGTCGAAGATCACCTCGATCACGCAAAAGCCTTCGTCGATCGATTCGAACAAGCCGCGGTATTTCGCTTCCGAGTCTCGCAATGCCTGCTCGGCCCGGGCGCGCTCGACCGCAGGAAACAGGCGCGCCGCCAGGTCGCGGAGCAATTTCAATTCGTCCGGCCGCCACGCACGGGGCTCGCGGGAGGTGATGGCAATCAGTGCTGCCAGTCCTTGATCGGTTATGAGGGGTTCGCTCGCGAACGCCCTGACATCGGTGCGGCGGAATGCCCCGGCCCGCGTCGCCGTCCGCTCGTCGGTGGTCACGTCCTCGACCGCGATGCCCTTGCCCGCCCGCATGGCCTTGCGTGTCCCGGGATCGGCGTAGTCCTCCGTCCGATGCGTGCCCAGAACCTCTGGTCGCCCATTGAGGAATTCCTCTTGGATGGTCACCTCCGAGTCATCCGGCGTGAAGATGCCCCAGACGGCGTGGTCCACCTCCAGATGCGCCGCCAGTTCCCTCAAGGCGCGGCGAACCATTTCCGCCGGGTCGCGCTCCCTCATGAGATCGAGCTGGAGGCGGTCCAGAAAGGCGGCGTGGGATTCGCCTTGTTTCATCGCGCTATGACCTTGGTGAGGCTCCCGTCTGCCGCCTTGCCGACCTGAAGGGCGATCAGGCACACGTCATCATGAAATCCGCCCGTGCAGGAAAAGTGCCGCGCGTCGTCGATCAGGTCGTCGAGGAACGCTTCGAGCTCTTCACCCGCGTGGCGGCTCAGGGACTCTGGCAGGCGGCCCTCGAAAAACTCGCCTCCGGGCCCCTCCACTTCGGAGATCCCGTCGGTGTAGAGCAGGATGAGATCGTCTTGGTTGATCGGCACGGTGGCTTCGGGATACTCGGCCACCTCGAACAGCCCGAGCGCCGGGCCGCGGCGCGGGATAAGCCGCTCGACCTGTGCACCAGCATGCCGGAACAGGTAGGGCCCGGGATGGCCGGCGATCGAAAGATGGAGTTGCCGCTTGGCAGGATCGACCACCATATAACACGCGGTGGCGAACATTTCCGCCCGCGCCGGTCCCAGCACCCTGCTCAGCCCCGCGTTCAGACGGGTCAACATCAAGCCCGGGGATTCGCGCTCGAACTCGAACTCCTCTACCAAGCCGCAGAGCAGTGCCGCGATCAGGGCGGAGCGTACGCCGTGGCCCATCACGTCGCAGATCAGGATGCCGATGCGTCCTCCGCTCAGGGCGTAGGCCTTGAAAAAATCACCAGCCAGCGATTCGGTCGGCAGGTAGCGGTGCGCCAGTTGCCAAGGACGGGTTTCCGGGTGCTCATGCAGCGGCTGCAAGGAGCCCGGCAACAAGGCCCGCTGGATTTCATGCGCCAGTTCCAGTTCCTCCCGCAGCACCGCGTTGCGCGCTCCAAGTTCCTCGGCCAAGAGCGCCATCTGCGACGCCACCCGCTTGCGTTCGATGGCATAGGAAATGGCCCGCGCGAGGCTGTCACCATTCATTTGCCCTTTCACCAGATAGTCCTGCGCCCCCAGCCTCACCGTCTGGACCGCCGTCTCCTCGTCGTCATAGCCGGTCAGTACCAGGATCGGCAGGTGCCGGAAGGCCGTGCTCAAGCGCTCGAAAGTGGCGATCCCCCGGCAGTCCGGCAGCGAAAGGTCCACCAACACCACATCGACTCCACCCAGCCGTAGCCGCTCGATGCCCTCGTCCAAGGTCGACACCCACTCCAGCTCGAACTGGCAGCGCCGCTCCCGGGTGAGATCGCGGCGCGCGAGCAAGGCATCGTCTTCATTGTCCTCAATCAGGAGCACTCGCACCGATTGCACGGTTGCCGACACATCGGCAGCAACCGCCATGTTCGTAGGGGGAGGAATCATCGGTCACCTCGTTGATCACTCTGTCCGCCATCAAGAACGGGCGCAAGTTCGATTAGAAAGGCCACCTGATCATCCCGGTTCGTTGCCACGGCTGACGCGTGCCACCGCGGGAAGGCGTGTCAGGGCAGCAAAGTGACGTGGTCGATCAACCGCACCTCGCCGTAAAACACCGCCGTCGCCAGCACCGCGGGACGCTTGATCTGGCCGACGGGTTGCAGGGTCTCGGCATCGACGAGTTCGAGGTAGTCGATGCGCAGGAAAGGGGACTCAACGAGGTGCTTGCGGGCGGCGGCGAGGAAGGGGGCGGCGGAGCGTTCGCCGAATTGGAGGAGCGAGCGTGCGCCATCGAGCGAGCGGCGGATGCGCGGGGCATCGGCCCGGTGCTCGGGAGAGAGGCGGACATTGCGGGATGACATCGCGAGGCCGTCCGGCTCGCGGACCGTGGGGCAGCCAATGATTTCCACCGGCACGTCCAGGTCGCGAACCATGCGGCGGAGGATGGCGAGCTGTTGGACGTCCTTTTCGCCGAAGACCGCGGCGTCCGGTTGGAAGAGATTGAAAAGTTTGAGCACCACCGTGCAGACGCCATCAAAGTGCCCCGGCCGGGTCGCTCCGCAGAGGTGCTGGGAGAGGAGCGATTCCGTCACAGTGATCGAGCGGTCCGGGAAATACATTCCGCCCGAGGCGGGGGTGAAGACAAGGTCCACGCCCTCGGCCTCGCATTTCGCCAGATCGTCCGCCAGCGGTTGCGGGTAGGCAGCGAGGTCGCCGGGTCGGTCGAATTGGATCGGATTGACGAAGATGGAGGCTGCCACGGTGCCTTGCAGGCCGGCGGCCTCGCGGGCGCGGCGCATCAGGGCCAAGTGGCCCTCGTGGAGAGCGCCCATGGTTGGCACTAGCACCAGCGGGCGGGGGAGGGCGGCGATTTCGCGGCGCAGTTCTTCGGTCGTGGCGGCTTGGCGCATGGGGGAAACGTGGCGTGCCCGGATGCCTCCCGCAACTCCCTAGCCCGGCCCATTCCTTCCTCGGATGGGGCGTTGACGCTGCCGGAAAATCCATTCAGCCTCCGCCAGATCCCAAGGGGAACCCCACTTAATTTCATGACCATTATCCGCCGCATTTCCACCCTCTTTGCCGCGCTCGCCCTCTGCGGGAGTGCCGTGGCCCAGGAAGGCAAGCTGAAGATCGCGACCGTCGATATGCAGCAGCTCTTCAAGGAGTACCACCGCACCAATGAGGCGCAGAAGGAAATCAATGTGGAACGCGCGCGGATCCAGAAGGACAACAACGATCGCCTCGCCACCATCCGCGAGCTGGATACCCAGCTTCAGAACATGCGCAAGCAGCTGGAGGATCCCACCATCGCCCAGTCGAAGAAGGAAACCGTCTTCAATGACTGGAACGTGAAGCAGCAGGAAGGCATCGCCCTCGACCGCGAGCGCCGTGAATTCCTCCAGCGCCGCAACCAGCTTCTCAATGAGAAGATGGTCCAGCGCATGAAGGGCATCCTCGAAGAGATCCGCAAGCTGGTGGAAGAAAAAGCCAAGGCCGAGGACTACGACTACGTCTTTGACAAGTCCGGCCTCAGCACCTCGCAGGTTCCCTTCTTCCTCTACACGAAGGACGCCACCGACATCACCGCGGTGCTGCTGAAGGAGCTCAACAAGGATGCCCCTGCCGAGAGCAAGCCTTCCGAAGAAGCTCCGGCCCCGTCCGAGGCACCCGCTGGCAACGGCCCGTGATCTGATTTTGCGTTTCCCTCGTGGCCCTGACCCTCTCCGAACTGGCCCGCCTGGTCGATGGTGACATCGTCCGCGGCGGGCCTGATCTTTTGATCGAAGGCATCGGCGCACTCGATGAGGCCGGTGCTTCCGAGCTCTCGTTCCTCGGGAATGAGAAGTATCGCGCGCAATACCTGGCCACCGATGCCGGGGCGGTGATCGTCCCACGCGGCGTCAGCGAGGGGCCGGAAACGAGCGCCCTGATCGCCGCGGACAATCCGTCCTTCGCCTTCGGGCTGGCGGTGAAGCATTTCGTGGCCGCCACGGCGCGGGTTTTCACGCCGGGCATTCACCCGCGGGCGAGCGTCGATGAATCGGCGAAGCTTGATCCCGCGAAGGTCCGCATTCATGCGGGAGCCGTGGTCATGGCCGGTGCCGAGATCGGCGACGGCAGTGAAATCGGGCCGAATACCGTGGTCGGCGAGCAGGTGAAGGTCGGCCGCGATTGTCTCTTTTACGCCAATGTCACCGTCCGCGAGCGCTGCCTGATCGGCGACCGCGTGATCCTCCAGCCCGGTGCTGTGATCGGCTCGGATGGCTACGGCTACGAGGTCGTCGAGGGCCGGCACGTGAAGGTCGACCAAGTCGGCATCGTCGAGGTGCAGAGTGATGTGGAGATCGGCGCGAATACCACCATCGACCGCGCTCGCTTCGGCCGCACCGTGATCGGGCAGGGGAGCAAGATCGATAACCTCGTCCAGGTCGCCCACAACGTGCAGATCGGCAAGCACTGCCTGCTGGTCTCGCAGGTTGGCATCGCTGGCAGTTCGAAGTTGGGCGACTACGTCGTCGTCGCCGCCCAATCGGGTGTCGGCGGCCATGTGAAGATCGGCTCGAAGGCCGTGCTCGCTGGTCGAGCCGGCGTGACGACGGACGTGGAGGGAGGCAAGACCTACAGTGGCCATCCCGCCCGGCCGTACATGGAAGAGCAGCGATCCCGCGCCCTCATCCGGCAACTGCCGAAGCTCGCCGAGCGGGTGAAGGCGCTGGAGAAGAAGGAATCAGCGGAGGACTGAGGGGCGGCGAGGTAGCACTTGGTGCCAAAGTGGTCCGCCTACTCAGGGTGCGGGAACCCGAGCACCGGGTTGGCAAGAGTAGACAGTGTGCAAGGATGGCTCAAGCAACCCCAAGATCTCCGAGGGCTGCGAGAAGGGCTTCCACCGCACACGGCGTGTGCGGACCAAGCTGACTAGCGATCCACCGCCGCCGTCTCCGTCGGCTTGGCGCGAATGATCTTCACGGGCACCGACTTGCTGGCGTCCTCTTGCAGGCGGCGGCGGGCCAGCAGGCCGACCTTGGCATTTTCATGCGGCGTCCACGTGTCGCCTGCAGCCACGCTTTCGGCAGGGCTCAGCAGGGCAGGGGCGATTTGATCCACCCATGGCGTCAGTAGCGCCACTTCCTCACGCGTGAAGCGGTGGAAGACCGGCTCTTGGAAGGCCACGATCAGGTCGCCCTCGCTGGTCGGCTCGGGGACGAAGGGTGCGTCCGGACCGGCGCAGGCGGTCAGGCGCTTGCGGGCCTCCGCCAGCGGGTCGGTGCAGGGCTCATCCACCACCACGCAGGTGCCGCGTTGGAAGATCACGAAGGAGCGCTTGGCACTTACGTGCTGAGAGCAGAAGGCCACCAGCTTCTGGGTAGAGGCAGCGGGCGGGGCTTGGAGATCACCCACGGTGTTCGTACTCGGGACTCCGTCCGTCGTATGAGCGACGGGCACGATTGGCCCCATCGTGTGGGCGTGAGTGGTATTATTTTTTGAAGAAGGCGACGGAAGCAGGATAGCCACGGCCAGTCCGAAGATGCCTGCCAGCAGCAGCGCAAACGACAAGGCGATCCGGGAAGAAAGCGGACTCTTGGATGCAGCGGAAGGATTAAGCATGTCTAAAGTTTTAAAAAATCTTGACGTTTAGGCAAGCTTAAGTTTCTTTCACATTGTTGCTTGCCCCAAACCTTCATGAAAATTGCGACCCTCCCCGGCTGTCGCCTGCGCTTGACGCGCTCCGTCCTCGGTGCCCTCTCCATGGGTGCCGCGGTGCTGGCGTGGCCTCAGCAGGTTGCTGCGGAATCCGTTGATAGCGAGTTGTTGTTGTTGGTTGATTCCACCCAGCGTGGACTCAGCAATCGCGACTTCGACACATTGATGGACAGCTACGCCGACGCTTTCAGTAGCGCGGCGGTCATGAATTCCCTCCAGTCTGGCTCCTACGGCAAGATTGCGGTCTCGCTCGTGTTTTTTGGAAATGCCAGCACGCAAGTGGTGGGCATTCCCTGGATGAGCATCGGCAGCGCGGCGGAGGCGGAGACCTTCGCGCTTCTGCTGAGAGCGATCGATCGCCCCGCGGCACCCGGCGCGATCCAAGTGAACGATGCCTTGCTCGCGGCGATTCCGCTTTTCGGCACGGAGACCGGCGGCGCAGCCAGCAATGGCTTCGAGAGCGTGTCCCAGATCGTCGAGTTCGTCGCTGCCTCCACTCCTGCCGGCAATAGCACCGCCGGTGTGGCTGCCGCGAAGAATCAAGCGCTCGCCTCCGGTGTGGATGTGATCAATGCGGTCGCCGTGGGAAGTCAGGCCGAGAACATCGCGACCTACTTTGAGAGCAATGTTGTGGGTGGGCAGACCGGTGGCGTGGCGGGCAGTGCCAGTAGCTCGGCCCTCAATGGCAATCTGAGCAACTTCCTCGCCTCCCAGGTCTCCGGACAGCTGGGTGCAGGGGCTGCGCAATCGTTGTCCGCGGTGCCGGAGGCATCGCCGGCGATCGCCTTGGTATTCGGCTTCGGCCTGCTGTGCCTGCGTCGAAACCGAAGAATCGGTTGATTGACCGCTGGTTTGGATTGCTTCGAAAAACCTCGCCTCCCCATTTCTCATGAGCAGCGCCGCCCAGTCACGCCGCATTGAGCGACTTTATCCGGACGATGCCGAGATCGATCCCGAGATCGCCGAACAGGTCGGTCAGGAGATCTTGCGCCAGCGCCTGGAACCCGCCGCTTGGGCGCGTGCCCTCGCCGCCAGTGGGGGGAAGAAGCAGGATGCTCTCGCCTCCTACGCCCGCATCCGCATGCAGCAGGTGGCGGCTCACCGCCGTCTCCGCCGGGCGAAATCGCAGTCTTTCGAGGCGCGCCGCCTTACCACCTGCCTGGGCATCAAAACGGTGCAGGATCTCCTCCAGCGCTCGAACCGTGGCGGACAGCTGAACCTTCTCAAGCCACAGCTTTCCTACATCTGGCTCGGCATCCTGATGCTCGGTTGCTCGGGCTCGGTCGCCAGCCTAGGGCGCCTGCTGGGTGGGTTTTTGCCGGAGTCGATCAGCTCGTGGCTGCCGGGGATCGCGCTGTTTTCCGGGATCATCGCGGTCGGAGGTGTCCTTTGCCTGCGTGCCATGTTGCCGAAGCGCTGGGTCATGCTCGGCTGGAATACCGGCCTCGCTCTTGTTTGCACCATGGCTTGCTTCGGCTCTCTGGCATTTGGCGCGAAATTGATCGCCCGCACCCCGCCGGATGTGATCCGAAAGTTGACCGCTGGCGGGCCTGTCGAGGCAGAGCAGTCTGCCGTGCCTTCGCCTGTGGCCGCTCCCGTGCCCTCGTCCGCCAAGCCGTTGCTGGTGAAGCCGAAGCTTTCACCCCCGGCCGGTCCCGCTGGCGCGTCCCGCGCGACTGCCTCGATTCGCGACGAGCGAGCTCGCGAGGAGTAACATAACGGTTTCCCTCCGCGCCGTGCCTGCTACACCCGGCGCGTGAACGAAGAACGCGAGCACGGCACGCAGCCGCTGGACGGGATGATGACGGCATGGGGCCTCGGCAACCACGACCTGGTGGATGCCTCCCCCGAGCAGCTCACCCACAAGCAAGTCCAGCGCGCCCGCAGCGGCCGGACACTGACGCTGCACATGATGCAGAAGCTCACCCGCGCGCTGAACATCGCCATCTGGTACCGCCTGAAGAAGGAAGAGCGGGAGACTTACTTCGAGTATCTCCACAAGCACCCCTTCAGCTACGCGAAGAACCACGATCCCGCCTGGCAGGATCCGAATACCGCGCTGATGGAAGCCGTGCAAAAGCGCGGCGGGAAGATTATCAGCCGCGAGGCGTAACACGCCGCGCCCGGTGAAATTCATTGCCGCCGTGGTGTCTTCGACGCCGCGGTTGAGACGATGAGCTCACCCTTGATCACGTCCCTCTCCCGCACGCTTGCAAAAGCGGGCGAGCATGTCGTTCCGCGCACATTTGACGAGAAATCGGGCTTCTGCGTGCCGTATCCGGGTGAGCCGAAATCCGGGTGTTACCCCGGGTTCCCAATGACACCCGAAAAGACATGACCGAAAAATCCATTCTCGCCGACCGCCGTGGCTTCCTGAAGTCCGGCACGCTTCTCGCCACTGCCACCGCTCTGCCGGGTATTCTCCGTGCCCAAGGTGGCGCTGGTGCTCCGGACGAACTCAAGATCGCGCTCATCGGCTGCGGAGGACGGGGCAGCGGTGCCGCCGCGCAATCGCTCAATGTTCCCGGCACCCGCTTGGTCGCAATGGCCGATGCCTTCCCGGACAATATCGATGCCGCGCACGATGGCCTGAAGAGCCAGTTCGGCGATCGCGTGGACGTGCCGAAGGAGCGCCGCTTCGCGGGCTTCGATGCCTACAAGTCGGCGATCGAAGCGGCGGATGTGGTGCTGCTTTGCACGCCGCCGGGATTCCGCCCCACGCACTTCGAGTATGCGATCGCGAAGGGAAAGCATGTCTTCATGGAGAAGCCGGTCGCCGTCGATGGCCCTGGCATTCGCAAGGTGATCGAGGCTGCCAAGCAAGCCGATGCGAAGAAGCTGAAGGTGGTCTGCGGCCTGCAGCGCCGCTATCAGGTCAGCTACCTCGAGACGCTCAAGCAGGTGCAGGAGGGTGCCATCGGTGACTTCGTCGCCTCGCAGGTCTATTGGGTCAGCGGCGGCGTGTGGGTGCGTGACCGTTCGTCCGCGATGAGCGAGATGGAATACCAGATGCGGAACTGGTACTACTTCAACTGGATCTGCGGCGACCACATCTGCGAGCAGCACGTTCACAACCTTGACGTCAGCAACTGGTTCAAGGGCGGCAAGCATCCGGTGAAGGCGCTCGGCCTCGGCGGCCGCACGCAGCGCGTGGGCAAGCAATACGGTGAGATTTACGATCACTTCGGCATCGAGTACACCTACGAGGATGGCACCATCATGAACTCGCAGTGCCGCCACTGGAACGGTGTCGCGTCGCGGGTCAGCGAGACGATCATCGGCACCAAGGGTTCTGCCTTCCCGGGTATGATCAAGGATCGCTCTGGCAAGGTCGTGTGGCGTTTCCGCGGCCAGGATAACAATCCCTATCAGACCGAGCACGAGCGGCTCTATGACTTCATCCGCAAGGACGAGGCGCACAATGATGCCTACTACACCGCGGAGAGTACGCTCACCGCGATCATGGGCCGCATGGCTGCCTACACCGGCAAGGAAGTGACGTGGGACGAGGCTCTGAACTCCTCGCACGACACCATGCCGAAGGTGCTCACGTGGGAGGCTGATCCCGGTCCGAAAGCCGGACCAGATGGCATGTATCCATGCCCGATGCCGGGGCAGGGGAGCATTGTTTGAGGTGCTGCGTCTTCAACGAATCCTCTCAACCGGCGGCAAGGTCATCCTTGTCGCCGGTTTGCGCGTTGGCATCTTCAATGGAATGAGACTCTCTCAACCCAAAGGCGAATCGCCGAAGTTTGCCGAGATGCTGGGCGAGACACTCCGCGAGATTCATCCGGATTATGCCCAGAACAAGAGCGCCAAGGGCATTCGCATCGAGTTTCTTCGCGAGGTAATCCCCGGCGTCCATGCGTCTCACCATGCGTTGTGTTGGAAGGGTACCTACAAGCATGGCTTTTGCATCACACTTCACCGGGAGTTGCCGACGCCTTATTTTGATAGTCCTTTTACTGCGGGAGGACGATTTGACCGCGACCGAACGATCAACCGATCGGTTTGGATTGCTCTCGGACAACATGTCGTCCTCAGCGATTCCCATGAGTTTCGGAAGGGCTGCGAGCGTATCATCGCGCGATGTACCTCCGAGGCGGAGCGGATTCTGCTGCCTCACTACCTTGCGGTTTTCCAACGGTCGAGGGAGGCTTTGGCGGCGTTGGCTGGTGCTCTTTACGGAGATGTGCCGATTCAGGGAGAGAGTCAGCCGCTACAATGCTCCGGCTTCCCGATTGGTGACATGGACAGCGACATGGAGAAATTCGCCCGCCAATATGAGCAGTCGAGGCACCGGTCAGCTGAGTTCCTTCGGGAGGTTCTGGATTCCAAGCCGGACTTCTTCCAGCGGCTGCGAGAGAAGAATTCAATCTCGCTGGCTTCGCTTGCCTGATGCTTTTTTGAAGAGGTGAAGCAGTCTTCGTCCGTCGATGTCATTTCGACACCTCGCGATGGATGGCGCTCTTCCATGAGCGAAGATCCATCACTTTCAAATACGGCTCGCATGCCTTGTCCTCGGCGGGTGTGCCGAGTGCTTGGTAGAGATGCCAGATCGGCTTCTTGCCGAGCGGGTCGCCCGGTTCGTCCGGGAACTTTCGCAAGCCGATGCGCAGGCCGCCTTCGCCGCGGTTGTCGATCCAGTTGTGATACTGCCAGGCCTCGATCGATGACAGCGCCCGGATCTTCTTCCATGCCAACGCCATTCCGGCCGCTTGATCGGTGAGTTCCTTCCCGGAGTAGTCCTTCGAGTTGAAGCCATTCTCCGAGCAATGCACCGGCCTTACTTTGCCGCGATAGAGTAGCTCGGGCTGTTTCATCCAAGCATCGAGCACTTCCAGATTCTTCGGCGTGATCTGAGCGGTATTGAAGCTGAAGGTCGCCTGTTTGTCCTCCCAGGTGCGAGGGTTAAAGAGATCCGCCGGATAGGGGTGATAGGCGAGCGCCCATGGTAAGTCGCCTTCGGCCTGTGTGAATTTCAGCAGCAATTCGAGCAGGCGCTTCGAGCCATAGCCCCTTTCGTCGCCTTTCTCCACCCAACAGTGGGTGAGGGTAATGAAGGAGCGGCTGTTAGGATCATACTGGCGCGCGATCAAATCCATCAGCCGCATGGAGCGCTGATAGAGATCCATGTAGTCGAGGTCCGACTTGTTACCGGCATTGGTCCACGTCCAACCGGCATCAACCTCGTTGTGCATGATCCAGTGATGCACGCGGCCGTGTTTCCGATCGGGACGCGACCAGCGCTCGGCCATCAGATTCAGGATCGCACCGTAGAGCGCGATGCCATCGGGAGAGGTGACGTTTGGCATCGCGAAGATGCCCTCGGGAGCCGCGTCAGGATGGCTAAGCACCTTCGACAGGGGTGTCGCGTTCTTCGGGTTTTCGACAAGGAGGATGGCGGAAACCATCGCGCCATGCTTCTGCGCTTCCAAGAAGGTGGCATCGTAGGCGGCGAGCGCTTTCTCGCGAGCATGGTAAGTGCGGCCCTGCCACGTGAAGGACGTGGTGTCGGGTTGCGGGTCAAGCGACACCAGCGAGTGGATCATCACGTTCACCGTGACCGAGGAAATGCCGAGCTCCTCCAGCTCACCGGGAATGCGTCCGGCGTCCCAGCCGCCAAGGCCCTTCTTATTCTTCGGCTTCGCGGCGGGAAGGTTGGGCGAGCGCGATGCCACCTCATCCGCATAGTGCGCATGGGACAATGGTTCGATGCCCGCAGCGTTCTTTTTCACGAGCTGCCAACGCGAAGTGAGCCGGTCGTAGTCGAGCCCGTCGCGCGGGTGCTTGCGCGGGAGGTGGAGGGAGAAGCTGCCCTCTGTAGGCTTCACCTCGGCCAAGGTGTCCCAGCTCTTCGTATCACCGTGCGGCAGATCCATCGGGATATCGGCGAGAAATAGTTCGCCGTTCGCCGACGGAACTTTTCCCTCGATGTGGATCTCATCGCGACCGACCACGACCTTCGTGATCTTCCCGGCAAAGTCCCGGCCGAGGTAGCTCTCAAGATTCTCCCCGGCGAATAAACCGGTGATCAGCAGGACGAACGCAGCGAGAAATCGGAAGAAAGCAGTCATGGGCGCGGGCGGGCGGAATACCCCTGCGTCGCTCCCGGGCTTTCAAACCCTAGGGTTTCTCACAGTCCCACTTCCTGCAGCGTCGCCTCGATGTGCGGATTCACGCGATGCTGGACGGTCTCCATCCCGACGCGGATCGCATTGCGCACCGCCACTGCTGTCGAGCCGCCGTGAGCGATGATCACCACGCCATTCACACCGAGCAGCGGACTGCCGCCGTAGGATTCGGCGCTGGCGCGCTCTTTCACCGCAACGAACGCGCCCTTGGCGATCTTCGCGCCGATCATGCGGACGGTATTCGCGGTGAGCTCCTTCTTGAGCCACTTGAACATCGCCTTGGCCGTGGCTTCGCAGGACTTGAGGACCACGTTGCCGGTGAAGCCGTCGCACAGGACGACATCGAGCTGTGTCTCGAAAAGATCGTGTCCTTCGACGTTGCCGACGAAATCGAAAGGAGCCTTGCCGCTGTCGGCGAATTCCTTGAGCAGGGCGAAGGTTTCCTTCGTGAAAGTCGTGCCCTTCTCGTCTTCCTCGCCATTCGACATCAGGCCGACCTTCGGGTGCTTCACGCCCAGCACGTGGCGGGCGAAGGCGCTGCCCATGATCGCATAGACCAGCAGGTGCTCCGGCTTGGCCTCGGGATTGGCGCCGGCATCGAGCAGGTGGCAGATGCCGTGCTCATTCGGCAGGCCGGAGGCGATGCCAGCGCGATCGACGCCTTCGATCAGCCGCAGCTTGATCGTCGCGGAGGCCACGGCGGCACCGGTATTGCCGGCCGAGATGAAGGCATCCGCCTCGCCCGCCTTCACCAGGTCCATCGCGACATTGATCGACGACTGCTTTTTCCGACGCACCGTCTTTGCGCCCGGCTCGGCCATGCCGATGACCTCCGGGGCATGCACGATCGCCACCCGCGGCGAGTTCGTGGAAAGTCCCTGCTTCTGGCACTCGGCGCGGATCGCCTCCTCATCGCCGACCAGGAAGATCTTCTCGATCGTCGGGTAGAGTTCGAGGGCTTCCTTGGCTCCGCCGATATTCACGGCGGGGGCGTGGTCGCCGCCCATGGCATCGAGTGCTACTTTCATCGCAGGAAAATTGTCAGGTCGGGGTACACGAAATCACCGCGCCGGGGATTCCGGCACGGTGACTTGGAAAAACTCGCAGAGCGGGGCGCTTTAGAGCGCATCCACTTCAAGCACCTTGCGACCGTTATAGGTGCCGCAGGATGGGCACGCAATGTGGGAAGGCACGCGGCTTTCGCACTCCGGGCAGGTCTTGAAAATCGGTGCGCGCCAGCGGCTGGCGCCCCGGCGCATCTTTTGCCGGCTCTTGGATTGACGGCGCTTTGGTACGGCCATGGCGGTTAGGAATTAGCGTTCGGAATCGTGTTTATCCAGTGCGTCGAGGGCTGCCCAACGGGCATCTCCCGGCGCGCGGGGGCGGGTCTCTACCCCATCGTCAGCAGGTTTGTCCACTGCCAAATACCGACTATCGATTTCACAGTGCTGTGGGTCGTCCCCTTCGTCGCAGCGCGGGTAGTCCGGAAATGCCAGCAGGATTTCCTCCCGGATCGCCTCGGTGGCATCCAGCGGTCCTTCCTGCTCAATCTCTACCGCCACATTGGCGTTCTCCACGCGGATCGTCTGCGCGAACGGGTGCACCGTGCGCACGCACATGAACTCGAAGGTGGCGGAAAGGCTGCCGGAGAGCAGTAATTCCGAGCCAAAGCGTTGAGCGCGAAGGTTGTAGGAAAGCGGGCCGAGCGGCTTTGCGTCGTTTTCCGGGAGGTCGAAAATTTCGGCCGGCAGCTCGCCGCTGAAATTCTTGCCCTCCTCGGGCAAGGTAGCGAGGTCGATCAGGAGGCGGTCGGACATGCAGGGGATTTCAACCAGCGCCGCGCGGGATGCAACGGGAATTCCCGTTTATGGTCGCTCGACGCGGATGGAAACGGAGCTGCCGCGGCCGTGGTCGTCGACCACCCGCAGCATGCGGCTGCCCGGTGTGGGTTGCCAAGTCGGGCCAGCGGAGGTGGTGCCGCTGCCGAGGAAGGTGTCGTCGCAGAACCAGTAGAGCCGTCCGACTCCTGCTGAGGATTTCGCCAGCAGGGGGATACCCCCGGCGCTTTCAGCGAGATAGAGACGTCCGGCTAGCGGCGAGAGGATCGTTGGGGCGCTGCCGGGATCGAGGCCTTCCACGGTGGCGACGCCGTGCTCTGGGGCGGGCGGTTCGCGGCGGGGGACGCCGGCTTTGCGGAAGAGTTCGAGCAAATCGGGTGGCCAGAACTCGTGGACTTCGCGGCGGAGGTTGGGGCGCCCGTCATCGCGGGCGACCCGGAGGCCGGAGTTGGTGTCGACGAGGATTTCGCGGTGCAGCTCACAGGGGCGGATCGGCGAGACGCCGGGGATAAACCACGAGCTAACGCGATGCGGACAATGATGGCCGGGCAAGCAGCCGGATTGCGGGCAAACCTCGGTGATCATCACGCTGGCGGGTGTTTTCCGCGGGCGATCCGGGAGGCCGAGGCGTTCGAAGAGATCAAACAGTAGAGGCGCAGCACAGCGGCGGGCGACCAGGGCGGGATTGCCGCGGCCGGAAAAGTTGCCCATCCACACGACCAACACGTAGTCGCCGAGAACACCTGCCGCCCAAGCGTCGCGGAAACCATGCGAGGTGCCGGTCTTCCACGCCAAGGTCGGGCAGGTGGCGGTGAATTCGTAGTCGCTGCCGAGTTCGCTGCCGCCGGTCATCATGTCGAGCACCAGGAAACGGGAGGCTTCATCTAACAGAACCGGGGTGTCTTCCGGCTTCTTTGGCGCATCGAAGACCAGCGGGCGGAAGCGTCCATCATCGGCGAGGCTGGCGTAGAGGTTCGCCAGTTCCAGCGGCATGACTCCCGCCCCTCCAAGTGCAAGTGAGAGGCCGTAGTAGGTAGCGGGATGATCGAGCCTGACGCCGCCTCGTTTCAGGAAGCCATGGAGCCCGTCTCCGGAAAGTCGCCGCGCGAGATCGACGGCGGGCAAGTTGCGGCTGCGAAGCAGCGCTTCGCGGGCGACCACCGGCCCCATGAATTCGCGCTCGAAGTTCTCCGGATTGTAGTCGGCGAAGGTCAGCGGAGCATCCAGCAGCAGGCTACGCGGATGAATCAATCCCTGCTCCAGCGCGAGGCCGTAGATGAAGGGCTTCAAGGCGGAGCCGGGCGAACGCCGGGCGCGCAAGCCATCGACCATCCCGGAATTACGGCGATTCTCGTAGTTCGCGGAGCCGACGTAGCCCAACACCTCGCGGGTCGGCGCGTGGATGAGCACCGCACAGGCATTGTTGATGCCGAGTTCCTCGCTACGTTCCACACGTGCGCGGATGCCTTCCTCAATGATTCGTTGGAACCCGAGATCCAAGGTCGTGTCGATCTCAGCCGACGGATTCGAGGCCATCACCTTCCGGCAGAAGTGCGGCGCGTCGTGTGGCGGCCCCGACGACGGCGTCAGCGTGAATTGAGCTGCCAAGGGATCGCGGCGCAGCGGATCGTTTTCATCGAGGCTCTGGATCAACCTTGCTTGAGCTGCGGCGAGGCGGG
>Ga0307408_100001779_pt1 | contig 15734 bp, 15 predicted proteins | sample 322Cmetagenome_FD_202116 | JGI IMG/M metagenome (GOLD analysis project Ga0307408, IMG submission 202116) | Maize rhizosphere microbial communities from greenhouse at UC Davis, California, United States - 322HYB-C-3 | ecosystem: Host-associated > Plants > Roots > Rhizosphere > Soil | place...
CACTCTGGACCGGTCTGTTAGACCGACATCGCAAGACCGCACAAGCAAGCGGACTTGAGGACTACTTGAAAAACATTCGAAGCAAGTGACCCCGGGAGCGCCGGTCTCCAGACCGGCATGAATGATCCTTCGCGACCGGGCTGAACACCAGCACTCCCGACAAGCCCATCGACACAGCCCTTCCAAGAAAGCCCGCGACGGATCGATCGCGGACCTTGGATGCATTCGTCACTCAATGAGTGCCGCCCGGGTGGCTCTCGGGGTTGCAGACGGCGACGCGGCTGAAGCCGCCGCTTGCATCCGCCACCCAGTAGGTGCCGCAGGCCTTTGGCAGATCCTCCATCCGGTAGGTGATTTCGCCCTCTCTCGGCTGCTCGGCTTCGATCATCCGGGCGTCCGGCGACCGTTGCGACGTTTTGGTGGCGAGCCTGCCGCCCACCAGGGCTGCGTGGTCGGAGGCGCGTGGCAACTCGGTGAATACCGGGATGTCTTTGGCTTTGGCCGCAGGGACGGAAAGCTGGACTTGGTTGGCGGGCGCGGACCGTTGGTTCCAGCGGGCGACGCCCAGCACACCCGCAATGGCGAGCAACGTGATGGCGAGCAGCAGCGTGCTGTTTCGATGACGAGGTTTCATCTCCTTGAAAAGCGTGGGTTGATCATGGGAAAAAAGCCGGGAGAAGATCGCTCCTCTCCCGGCCATGGCCTTATCACTAGTTTTTGATCGCGATACTGATCATGCCCTTGACGGCTGCACTGGCGTGAGTCGCCGACGTGCTTCCATAGGTGCCGGCGGCCGTCTTCCCACCGGTGGCAATGCCTAGCGCACCGCCATTGCCCGTGTTGTGCGTGTTGTCCGTCCGCTCGGTCAGGCTGCTCAGGCTGCCATTGGTCCAGCCTGAGAAGTTCGCGGTGCCATTCGCATCCGGCAGGCTGCCGGCCACGGCGATCACCACCAGCGTGTTGGCCACCGTTGTGGTCGCGCCCGGCACGCTGGCACTGGTGTCGGACGTCGCTTCCACTCCGCCCGCGGTCACATCCCACGGATTGCCAGACGCCGCGGCTCCGCGGATGGCGATCATCCGGGCGGCCTGATGGTTACCGGAATCGGCAAGCGTCGGCGCGCCTTGGGTGCCGTTGTAGCGCGACCAAAAGACGGTCAGGCGGGTGGCACCGGCAGCAGTTCCAGTCCCCTGCGGAGAACCGCTCACCTGCGTCCATGTTCCGCCATTGGCTCCGGAGACCGAGGTCGCCTCGTTGGCGGTCTCGACAAACAGCAACAGGACGTCACCGGCGGCGAGTCCGGCAGGAAGTGCCGGGGCGATCGTTCCCGTGCCGGACGCGATGGCTCCGGCGGCGACGAATGTCGGCACCGGCACCTGAGGCGTGGCACTGACCTGCGTGCTGTTGGCACTCTCGCCACTCCCATTGACGGCCGAGACGACATAGTAGTAGGTCGTGCCATTGACCGCCGTCGCGTCGGTGAAGCCGTTGGTGCCCGGGCTGCCAATGACGCTGTAGCCGCTGCCACTGGAGGTCGAGCGCTTCACGTTGTAGCTGGTCGCCCCGCTGGAGGCATTCCAGCTCAGGGCGACCTGGCTATTGCCTGGCGTGGCGCTCAGGCCGGTGGGTGTGGACGGCGGTGGCGTGTAGTAGCTGTTGTAGAGGCTCACCACGTCGGTGCCGGTCAGAGCGGTGGCGTTGTAAACCAGCACCTCGTCGATACTGCCGCTGAAGTTCAGGTTACCGTCCCGGACGTCACGGCCGATGTTGGTGCTGATGCTGGCAGACAGGTTGCGAGCCGTGCCGGACGCGGTGGCCGCGGGCGTCGAATTGCCGTCGATGTAAATGCTGCCTGCATTGCCATCGCGGACCGCCACCACGTGATGCCAGTTGCCGTCATTGATGGCCTGGGTCGTGGCGAAGTCGAATTGATAGGCACTGTCGCCATACACCATGAACTGGAGCGTCCCATTGTTGTTCACCCGGAAGCGATACTGGCCGTTGAAGCCTGCGGTGTCGCGCTGTTGGATGATGACCCCATTGACGACCGCGCTGGTCTTGATCCAGGCCGCCACGGAAAAGTCATTCAAGCCGCTCACCGATGGACCCGTGCCGCAGTTCACGGAGCTGTTCACGCCGTCGAATTGAAGCGCAGTGCCCGCGAATCCCGTGACCCAGGTTGCCCCGTTGACGGTGCCGTCGTTGCCAGCGGGCGAGGAGTCCGTCGCCACGGTGCCGCTGCCATCATTGAGCCTCCAATCGCTGCTCGGCGTCGCGCTTGCCTTCGCACTTACCTGCGCCGAGTTGGCGCTTTCACCGATGCCGTTAACGGCCGTGACGACATAGTAATACGTCGCTCCGGCCGTCAGGCCGGAGTCGCTGAAGGTCGTGGCCGCGATGTTCGGCGCGATCGTGGTATACGGCCCGCCGCTGACGGTGGCGCGCTTGACGTTGTAGCTGGTGGCGAAGGTCGCCGCGTTCCACGACAAGTCGATCAGGCCGGCACCCATCCCGCCTGCGATCACGCCATTGGGAGGATCGGCAGCCGCGGGATTGCCCCCCCAGAACTCGATTTCGGCGATGTTGCACCAACCGTCCGTCGGTCCCAGATAGCGGATGTAGCGATAGGCGGTGTTGTTGCTGAGCCCCACCGAGGTGAGCACGCCGGACGCCGGCGAACCGCTGATGGTATAGAGGGTGACCACTCCGCTGCTGAAGTCCGCGGAGTTGGAAGCCTGAATCGTCCCGCCATTCATCCGGCCTTCATGTCCCGCACGCGCGGCGAATTTCACCTTGGACAGCGCCTTGGTGTTGCCCGCGCCGAGGTCCAAGCCGACCCAGTCACCGGTGGCGCTGTCGGCGTCGTAGAAGGTGCTGAGGTTGCCATCGAGCGCCTTGTCAAAGGTGTAGCTGCAGCAATAGGCGCCGGACGTGCCGATGCCGGTGCCGGTCAACTTCGAGGACGTCTTCTCCCCTTGCACATAGACGATTCCGGTCGCGGTGCGGCCCGTCGAATCCTGAATGCGATAGTTGAACCAATCCATCTGGCCATGGTGAGCCACCGAATTGAGCACCAGGTTGCCAGCCGATTGGGAGACTTGCCCGCCGAGATGGGTCACGGGGTCGAAGCTCAGGATGGAAAGCGTCTGCCCATTCCCGTCGTGATCGTTTGCCAGCACGTTGATGGTGGTGTTAGCGCCATACGCGGCATAGCTGATATCCAGCGACGCGCGCGGCGGCAGCGGAAAACTGTAGGGGCCTAGGTTGTCCAGGATGCCCAGCACGTTGTTCCGGTGATCCACGACCTTCCGCAACTCCGGCGAGGAGATCCGGCTCAAGCCGTTGTTCGACATGATCGTATATCCTTCCGGCGCATTCCCCTCGTAGTGGCCCGAGCCCCAGTTGTGTGCCATCTCGTGGCGACCGATCACGCTAAAGTCACCGTTCGCGTCGCTGTCGTTGACCGAATAGCGGCTGCCGCTGCCAATGACGCCCACCCACGCCAAACCGCCGCCCACCGAGGACGCCGAGAGCATGGCCGTCAGATCATGCGTGCTGGCTGGCAGGACGTTGTTCCACTGGTTTGCCGTCTCGTTCAGCAAGGCCCCGCCGGTCAGATTCCGGTACGGATCCTGAAGCTGGTCGCCCCGCATTACGACGCGTCCGATGCGATGCAGGATTCCGGCGTCCCGCAGGTAGAGCGCGTTGGCACACAGCACGGAGTGCTCGATGATCGACAGATTGTCGGCCACGTTGAGAGCGTTGCGGTTGAAGTGATCATACGACGAGTCGATGCCGAGTTCGGCCGCATACTCGTTGGAGCCCGCGCCGCCGCTGGCCATCGTGAAGCCCGGCCAATTCTTGACCCAATCCGGATCGCCCGAGGGCGTGGCTGCGCCACCGGAGATGGTGCCTGCGTTGGTGGTCCACGTGGTCGCGTCCTCGAACATGATGCGGGCCAGCAAGGTGCCGTTCGCTTTGAGCGTCGCGCAGGCGAGTGCTCCGGGATAGCCGACCGGCGTCCCGAGGTAGGTCGCTGGCGCTGCCGCCGTCTGGGTATCGAAACCGCCCGAGCTGTTCTGGACGATCACGCTGAAGTTCGTGCTGCGGATGGAATGCAGCGTGAAATCCACCGTCACCGTGTTTCCGCCATTGGTGAAGTTGGCGGTGAATGAGGCGGGTGGCGATTGGGCGGACACCGCAGGTGCCAGCAGGCAGGTCAGGCCGAATGCGAGCGCACGGGCCAGGTGACGGCAGCCGGAAGTTATCCGGGCCGCCAGCCCCCGGCCGTCAGCCGGGGAATCGGGGTTGGGTAGCATGGGTATTTTCGGGATTTTAGGTTTTTGCCGGAAGTGATCGCGCTCCGGCACGACGCAGCGGGCATGACGCGATGGCGCCATGCGAAAAACCGTCACGAGAAGATCCGCCAGAGAGCTGGGAAAAACCCTCTTCGAGACCTTCAAATAGTTAAGCTACTAACGGATGTTAGGATGCATTCACCATGGCAACCGCAGGCTGCGGAGCCACTGAGGGAACCGGTTCGAGAAAAATGGAAGAGCACCTTCAGCAGCCTGAGAGCGTCGGGAGCCCGCAGGTTGCTGGAAGTGGAAAGAGTGAGAATCAGATCACTAAATTTCACTATTTCCCTTTTTAGATGATCATCAAGGCATTTCTTGCGCTTTTTATTACAGAGACCTCTTTTTTCCAGCGGAACCGGCCCACCACTAACCAGCAGCCCCTCTTGGAATGCGCCGCCATTTGGCATGCCACGCGGCAGCGATCCTTTAGAGAATGATCCGGCCCTGCTTGGGAAGCACCGGAAAGCAATCACCACCCCCACCACAGATACACCAGAGACGAGTCATTAAATAACCCATCACCTATCAAAGCACGCCGCATCGAACGGCTAAAGCCGAAGACCATTGCCCGGTTTCCAAGCGAGCCACCAGAAGCCGGACGCCTTGGAAAGCCGTCGCTGCCATTCTCCGGAGCCACTCTAACAAGTTGCCATGGCTAGCGATCCCATGACGTTGCCACTGAAGGCCACCTTGACACCACTGATCAGCGGACGGGTCTGTTAGAACGCGATCGCAAGATCCCGGGAGCGCCGGTCTTCAGACCGGCACGAATGGTCCCTCGTCGCCGGCCTGCTGACCGGCACTCCGGCGAGCCTAGCGGCTCAGCCCTTCCTGATAAACCAGCTTGAAGCCGGCCTGATTCAGCACGCTGACGGCGAAATCATAATCCTCCACGTGCAGCGCCAGCAGCGTGTGTCCCTTCGGCGAAGGCATCAGCGCATAGGCAAAGTCGATATTGGTCTCGGCCACCATCAAGGTATCCAGCACCGGCAACAGTTCGGGCCCGGACTCCCGCAGTGAAATCACCACCAGCTCACAGGTCGTGTGCGGGATCCCCTTCTCGACGAAAATCTGTTCCGCCGCATCCGGGTCGGTGACCACTAGCCGGGCAATGGTCGCATCACGCGAATCCTGAACACTGATCCCCACCACCTCGATGGCGGAGGAACGCAGGAGCTTCACTAGGGAGGCGAGGGCACCGGCACGGTTGGGGAGCAGCACGGAGAATTGCTTCACCGGGTTCCCCGGCTCGATCGTCTTGGCGGGCATGGATGGGAATTGCTCAACCCCGCGGGCCGCGGAGCGGAACCGTTATTACCTCACCTTTGGTGCGATTCTCAATAACCATTTGATTCGGCCGCACGTCAGTCACGACATACTCCGTCCCGTCCGCCCCACGGAATTTCTGGCCGGCCTTTGCCACGAAATGCCTTCCCTGGCCATCTTCCACCAGCGCCACGGGATCGTGGGCGGTCGGCTCGACGCCAGAAATCAGCTCGCGCTTCCGCCCGTTCGACGAGTCTTCGACTTCCACTACCGAAACCTCCGTCCTGCCACCCTCGTCCTTGAGATCCCGCATGCGGTGCTCCACCCGGACGACCTTCAGACGGGAGCCCGGGATCATTTCACCCTGCGGGACTTCCTTCACCCCGCCCCCCGAAAGCCGCACCGTGGCCACTTGGCCCTGCACCGACTCGACCCGCAGCGGGAGATCCGTCTGACGATAGGCACGCATGACAATCGGCACCTTCGCGGAAGCCGCCGGCGCATCTTCACCCTGCACCGACTCAAGCACCACGCCGTCTAACATCGCAGGTGCGGCCGGAGTAGGGAGCGCCCCTGCCACTCCCCCCACTTGTCCGGGAACCGGCTTGTTCCAAGGAGTGGCCAATGGATTGCCGGGTGCCGGATCGGCGGGAGCAGCCTCCTTTTCCATGACTTTCGCCAGCATCTCCGCACCCAAATCCGCCGGCTCCTCAAGAGCGAACTCATCTTCCTGCGGTGCTTCGGACAAGCGCAGGGCCAGCTCCTCATGCCCCGCCTCGCGCGCCACATCGGCAGCGATGCGGCCCTGATCATCCATCGAAAAGCGGTTCGCCCCGATCTCTAACAACATGTCCACCGCCTCGATCTGGCCGTTCTGTGCAGCCAGCATCAGCGGCGTGCGACCATCGTCCATGCGGGCATAGACGGAGGCGCCGTAGTTGGTGAGCGCATCGATCACCGACGCCTTCCCTTCCAGCGCGGCGGCCAGCAGGGCGTCATCGAGCTTGTCCCGATCGTAGGGAGCAAGCTCGCCGATCATGTCGCCCCGGCCTTCGCGGACCGCGAGCATGAGCGGCCGATAGCCCTGCGCGTCCTTCTTCTGCGGATCGGCCTTCCGCGAAAGGAGATAGCACACCATCTCCGGCGTGCCGCGCATGACCCCGACCATCAATGGCGTGCGGCCTTCCGCGCCGGTGACATCCACCGGCACCTTGTGATCGAGCAGGAAAACGGCAGCCTTCTTCATCCCCGCTCCTGCCGCGGCATGAAGCGCCGTGTCGCCTGCGGCGTTCCGCGTGTCGACAGCGATCCCATTGCCCACCAGTTGCTCCAGCGCCTTCACATCATCGCTTTCCGCCGCTCGGAAGAAAGCCTCGGGCGTCAGCTCATAGCCGCTGTCCTTCAGCTCCTGCTTGGCGGATTCCTCGCGGCTCTTGCAGCCGGTCAGGCAAAGAAATGGCGCGGTGCCGACCAACAGCAGCGCGAGGGGATTCCCGTTCATGACCGGGAACTTAATTCACTTATCTTAACCATTCAACCCCGAACCCGAAGCAGCTTCCACCACCACGATCCGGCACTCGTCACCCTCGATCTGGAACTTCACCTCCAGACCGCAAAGACCCGCGCCATGAATGCGCCCCGGTTCATCGCGACCCGCCGGAGGACGGGGATCGAGCGACAGGGCTTCCACGATCACCCGCTGCGAGCGCTTGGGAAGCCCATCGAAAGCCGACGTGGCCGAGGTCACCTTCAGCCGCCGGGGCTCGTCCGGAGCAAAGCCGCTGCGCGCCTCCCTCAAAGCTTCCGCATAAGGAATGTAGGGCTTGATGTCGAAAACCGGCGTCCCGTCCACCAAGTCGATCCCACCTAACAATAATACATTCCCCTCCTCCCGCAGCTCGATCCCATCGAGCCGGACGAGTGAGAGCCCCAGATTGTTCGGCCGAAAGGTTGAGCGAGTGGCAAAGACCCCGACGCGCTCATTTCCCCCCAACCGCGGCGGCCGCACGGTCGGGCTCCAGCCGCCATCCGCCGTGAGGTGAAAGCCGAAAATCAGCCACAGATGGGAAAAGCCTTCGATTCCCCGCAATGCTTCCGGCTGCCGGAACTCCGGCTCGAACACGAGTTCGCCCCAAGCACTCGGGCACAGCCCCGGCTGCCGCGGCACGGCAAACTTGCTGCCGAAGCACGAGCGCACATGGGCGATGGGACGGATTTCCATGGGCAATCAAGCGTAACGCACCGACTCCAGATAGAGCCCATCCGCCGGCGCGCAGAACGGGCTCTTCCCCAGCGGCAAGCCAGCTGGCTGATCGAGATACGCCGCAAGCTGATCAATCCGCAGCCGCCCCTGAGCGGCCTGCACTGCCGCGCCGGTCATCAGGCGCACCATCTTGTAAAGGAAGCCCTCACCCGAGAACCGCAGCCGCCAGCCGAACTCGATCTCCTCCAGCTCCACGCGGGTCACGTTGCGGACATAGCTCGTCTCCTCGGTCTCGTAGCCACGCTTCGCGCCAAAGGCCTCGAAATCATGCCGTCCCTCAAACAAACCAAGGGCCTCCCGCAGCGTGAAGGGATCGAGCTGCCGCGGCAGATGCCAAGCCCGCGCCGCACGGAAAGGCGACAGCACCGGCTCGGTTGAGAGATCGTAGCGGTAAGTCTTCTCGACCGCCGAAATGCGGGCATGGAAATCTGCAGCCACCTCTTCACAAGCCATCACGCGGATCGATCCCGGCAGCTTTGTGTTCAGCGCTGGCACCCAGTTGAAGGGATTCATCGTCAGATCATCCGGCGCATCGAAGTGCGCCACCTGCGCGAGCGCGTGCACCCCGGCATCGGTGCGACCCGAGCCATGCAGGCGCACCGGCTGCTTGGCCGTCTCCGCGAGAGCCTTCTCGATCAAGTCCTGGACGGTGTTCCCACCGGCTTGGGACTGCCATCCCTCGATATCGCGGCCGTCGTAGGCGAGGATCAATTTCAGACGCACCGCGGCAGCCTGCCTGTTGGAGTTCCGCGGTCAATCCCCGCCAATGATCCCCCCGGGAGCGTCGGTCTCCAGACCGGCCGAATGGTCCCTCGATGCCGGCCTGAAGACCGGTGCTCCCGGGCAAACATCACCACGACTTCCGCGTGGTCGTCCTGTTGAATGAACCGCCTTTCGCCACCCGATTAGCAGCCCTCATAACAAGGCGTTTTCCCGCCCGATCCCCGGCGATTCCTTGTCCGAATCCGGCGTTTCCCATGCCCTTCCCGCACCAATTTCCGAGCGTCCGGCCTTTTCCTTGACCCTCCACGCTCGTCCCTTAGCGTCGCCGCGTTTTTCCGACGGCCATGAACATCCACGAATACCAGGCGAAGGAGCTCTTCGACCGCTTCCAAGTGCCGAGCCCGAAGGGCCAAGTCGCTTCCACCCCCGAAGAAGCAGCCGCCGCCGCGAAGGAATTCGCCGGAGCCAAGCTGGTCATCAAAGCCCAGGTGCATGCCGGTGGCCGTGGCAAGGGCCACTTCAAGAACGGCTTCCAAGGCGGTGTCCATCTCATCGAATCCCCCGAGCAAGCCGCCGAGCTCGCTGGCAAGATGATCAATGAGACCCTCGTGACCGTGCAGACCGGCGATGCCGGCAAGCTGGTCCGCAAGGTGATGATCGCCGAGGCCGTGGACATCACCCACGAGTACTACCTCGCCATCCTCATGGACCGCGCCACCTGCCGCCCGGTCATCGTCGCCTCCACCGAAGGCGGCATGAGCATCGAGGACGTGGCGCACAACACGCCGGAAAAAATCATCCGCCAGTTCGTCCACCCGCTTCTTGGCCTGCAAGGCTACGAGATCCGCAAGCTCTCGGCTGCACTCGGACTCGCCGGCGACCTTGCCAAGCAATTCGGCAAGCTGCTCTCCAATCTCTACAAGCTCTTCGTTTCCCTCGACTGCTCCATGGTCGAGATCAACCCGTTGGTCACCACGCCGGATGGCCGCGTGCTCGCGCTCGATGCCAAGTTCGGCTTCGATGACAACGCGCTCTTCCGCCACCCCGAGATCGTCGCCATGCGCGACAAGGAAGAGGAAGACCCGCGCGAAGTCGCCGCTTCCGAATACGACCTCAACTACATCGGCCTCGACGGCAACATCGCCTGCCTCGTCAACGGTGCCGGTCTTGCGATGGCCACCATGGACATCATCAAGCACTACGGCGGCGAACCGGCGAACTTCCTCGACGTGGGTGGTGGCGCTTCCAAGGAGCAGGTCACCGCGGCCTTCAAGATCATCCTCGGCGACCCGCAAGTGAAGGGCATCCTGATCAATATCTTCGGCGGTATCATGGACTGCAACGTCATCGCCGAAGGCGTGATCGCCGCAGCCAAGGAAACCGGCCTGCCGATCCCGCTGGTGGTCCGCCTCGAAGGCAACAACGTCGACGCTGGCAAGGCCACGCTCGATGCCAGCGGCCTGAATATCGTCTCCGCCAGCACCATGGCGGACGGTGCCCAAAAGATCGTGGCAGCCGTCGCCTGACGCGCTTACGGGTATCCCGCTATGAATAAAATCGGCATCAAAGAAGCAGGTTTCACGGGATACCCAGCCCTCGACATCGAGGAGACGCGCAAGTTTTACGGCGAGATCATCGGCCTCAAGGAGGGCATGGTCTTCGAACACGAAGGCAAGGCCGGCTGGGTCGAATTTGAGATCCCCGGCGGCCACACCCTCGCCATCGCCCAGGCAAATGACCAATGGCAGCCGAATCCCGGCGGCGGCGGCTTGGCCTTCGAACTCGAAGACCTCGATGCCGCAGTGGAGAAACTGAAAGCCGCAGGAGTGAAGATCGTGCTGCCAGTTCAGGATTATCCAGTCTGCCGCATGGCACTCATCTCCGATCCCAGCGGCAACACCGTGGCCCTCCACCAGAAAAAGTCGAACCACCCCGAGTGTTCGCACTGATCCATCGAAGCCATGAAAGTCACCGAACTCGCATTCTCCTGCTACCCGGTCACCGACATGACGCGGTCCATCGCCTTTTACGAAGGCGTGCTCGGACTGACCAAGACGATGGACCACAAAATGGAGGACGGCAGCGGCCACTGGGTCGAGTTCGACATCGGCGCAGGCACACTCAGCCTGGGCAAGACTCCCGGCTGGGAACCCAGCTCACAGGGCTGCACCGTGGGCTTGGAAGTCGAAGACTTCGAAGCCGCCGTCGCCCAGGTCAAAGCAGCGGGCGTCACCATCAACATGGGCCCGATCGAAACTCCGGTCTGCCACATGCTCATGATCTCCGATCCCGACGGCAGCCCGCTCATCATCCACAAGCGCAAGCCCGGCCACGCCTGAGTGCTCCTGCTGAAAACTGAACACTGACAACTAGCAAACTTTCCCCATGGCCATCCTCGTTGACGAAAATACCAAGCTCCTCGTGCAGGGCATCACCGGCAGCTTCGGCGCTCGCCACGCGCAGTTGTCTCTCGACTACGGCACCAAGCTCGTCGCCGGCGTCACGCCTGGCAAAGCGGGCCAGAAGTTCGCGGACGTCGTTCCGATCTTCGACACCGTCGAGCAGGCAGTGAAGGAAACCGGTGCCACCGCCTCCGCAATTTTCGTCCCGCCGCCATTCGCGGCCGATGCCATCCTTGAGGCAGTCGATGCCGGCGTGGAGCTGGTCGTCTGCATCACCGAAGGCATCCCGGTCATGGACATGATGCGCGTGAAGGAAGCCATGCGCGGCTCCAAGTCCCGTCTCATCGGCCCGAACTGCCCTGGCCTCGTCACTCCCGGCCTCGGCGAGAAATCCCACGGCGGCTGCCGCATCGGCATCACCCCGAGCCAGATCTGCAAGCGCGGCAATGTCGGCGTCGTCTCCCGCTCCGGCACCCTCACCTATGAGGCCGTGTTCCAGCTCACCCAGCTCGGCTACGGCCAGAGCACGCTCGTCGGCATCGGCGGCGACCCGATCAATGGCACCAGCCACCTCGACGTGCTGGAAATGTTCAACAACGACCCGGAAACCGAGGCCATCATCATGATCGGCGAAATCGGCGGCACCGCGGAAGTCGAAGCCGCCCGCTGGGCCAAGGAAAACTGCAAGAAGCCGATCGCTGGCTTCATCGCCGGTGCCACCGCGCCTCCAGGACGCCGCATGGGCCACGCCGGCGCCATCGTCGGCGGCGAAGAAGATACCGCCCAAGCTAAGAAGCGCATCCTCGCCGAGTGCGGCATCGCCGTCGCCGAAACGCCGAGCGACATGGCCACGACGCTGCTCAAGCTCTGGGGCAAGTAATCCAGATTTCGAAATCCTTCCGTTTCACAAAGACCACCGGCCTACCGGTGGTCTTTTTGTTTGGTTGAATCCAATCATCTAACCGTCTCATCTTACTTACAGCAGAGTTGTATCAAGCTACCGCGCATTATGTCCCCCACAGGCAAAGCCACAGTCCTCGCAGCGACCTTCGCTCTCGGCTTTGCCGCAGCGTGGACGACCAAGCCATCAATTCAACCCGCGACCACAGCGACTGCCGACGCGACGTCAGCGGAGCATCGCCCCGCCACAAAGACCGTCCGCCTCCCACAGGACAGCCCCAGCCGGCAGATCGCCGGCTTCATCAAGGACCTCGACGACGCCGGCCCAGACCCGGACAAAAAGGATACGGTCTTGGCTCGGATCCCCAGCGACGAATTCCTCGCCGTGATCCAAGAATATACACAACGGGGCGGCGTCACGGGGATGGAGTTCCAAGACCACGAGGCCATCAGGAACCTGATCGCCGCTTGGCACGGAAAGGATCCCGACGCCGCCCTGCAATGGGTGCTGGCTCTCCCCAGACAGAAAGACCGGCAAGAACTCCTCTCTCATCTGATTGGCCAGTTTGCCCGCAGGGACTTGGATGGTGCTCTCGCCCTCCTCCGTGAGCACGGAAAGATGGGAAAGGGATGGGATGGAACATGCCCGCTCAGCTCGGACAAATACTCGGAAAGCGGAACGCCGAAACCATGGTCCGCACCTTGGGAGCCTTCATTTCCTACGGGGGATCCTACAGCAGTGGAGTGGAGTTCGAGTTCGCCCCCGATTTCGATTTCCGCACCGCCGCCGATGGCCTTTCCGCGATCCATTCGAGACTCGGTCATGGTGATTCCCTGGCCTTGCGACCCCACAACTTCGTGGAGGAATGGACGAAACGAGATCCCGCTGCCGCATGGGAATGGGTCCGTGAAGGCAATGGTTTCCTTTTCAACGATCTAACAAAATTCCTCGATTGCTATTCCGTTGTCGCGCCTCCCGAAGAGGTTGCCGGCATGCTGGTGGAAGCGATGGTCCTCAAATCGACTTCATCCGAAAAGTTCGAGGTGGCATGGAACGTCCTGAGAGAAAGGCCGAACGCCACCTTGATCTCAGAGTTCTTGGCGCAGGCACCAGGCGGACGGGAAGATAACCTGCGCAATCTCTTCTCTCAGGCATCCACCGGGTACTACGGGAACATGGACGCGTTCAAACAATTGCTGCTCCAGCAAATGAGCGGCCCGGAACGCACAGCCGTATTAGCCCGCGGGTTCAAAAACGGCGTGAGTTCGACCGACATCACCTTTTTCACCCCGCTACTCCGTCAGTTGGGTCACAGCGATGAGGAGATCCGCCAGATGCTCCCCCCGGAGCGGAAATAGGCTATCGACGAAAACCCACCTACTTCTTCAGTCGATACAGCCGCACCCGGTCCACCGTCGTCGTATCCGGGACGCGGAACTTGCCCGCGCTGATCACCGGAGCCGTCGGAAACGTCAGCCACTGGATGAAGGGAGGCGCGAGATAGCCGCCCTTCGCCGATGCATTTGCATCAGCTTGATCGCGCGTGATCCCCGTGGGAACCTTCACCGCCTCCTGTTAGTGATCGGTGCCGGGAAAAACAACGGCTCAGCAGACGCCTCGGAAATCAACTGAAGAACGACGGAGATGCCATGCGGAGGGCCTTACGCACGTCTAACGACATACGTTAGATTTCCACCCCATTCGGTGGCGAAACCTCACTTCTTGTGCAGCGCCGCCAGATCCGTGTCCTCCTGCGCCGTTTCACGCAGTGAGGCATCCATCTCGAAGGCCCGCTCCAAGTGCGATTCCGCCCGCTTCCGGTCCCCGAGTACGGCGAGGTAGCAGGCGATATTGTAGTGGAACAAGGGATCCTCGATCAGCGTCGCCGGACCACGCAGCAGCCAATCGCGTGCTGCGAGCGTATCGCCGGTTTCGTGAAGACAATAGGCGGCATGAATGAAGAAGCGGGCTTCCTTTGGCTCCTTCAGGCACAGCAGCCGTCCAGTATCCGCCGCTGCATTCCAGCGATGGGATTCCATTTCGGCGATCAACCGGAGTTCCAGCGCGTGGCGGCGCATCCGGTCCCTCGCAGAGAGCGAGGAGAGTTCCGACAAGGCTTCCTCCGGTAAACCCAGTTCCAGCCAGCCCAGTGCGGACCTCATTACTTGGAGGTCGTCCATTACTGGCACGCTAGCCGATGGGTTCCGGCAAGGCAATCCCCCATTTCAAACGTCACATTCCGTCAACGTCCCGAGCGGACTCGGACCGGCTCCAGATCAGGGGCTTTGGAAAACTTCGCGGCACCTTCCCCCACCCGCTTCAGCAGCGCGATCAGGTAGGCATTCAGGAAGTATTCCTTGAGCAGCAATTGCCGGGTTTCACCCTGGGCGTTCTTGCGGACGACTTTCATATCAGTTTTTGAGTTCCATCCACGGTGGGATTTCCATCAATCAAGCGAAGCTGCACCGGGGTTTCGTGTCCGCATCTGAAAAGTTCGGCATGCACGCTTTTGATTTTCGCCCGGGGACGCTTTACTCCGGGCGTGTCGCAGATTTCCCGCGAAACCACCGAACAGATCCTCGCCGCCACGGACATCGTGGATGTGATCGGGTCCTATATCGAGGTGAAGCGCGCGGGGGCGGTCTATAAGGCCCTCTGCCCCTTCCACAACGAGAAGACGCCGTCCTTCAACATCAATCAGGCACGCCAGTTCTTCCACTGCTTCGGCTGCAAGAAGAGCGGCGACGCCATCACCTTCGTCCGCGAGATCGAGAACCTGACTTTCGCCGACGCCGTGAAGAAGCTCGGCGCCCGGGTCGGCATCACGGTGGTGGAGGAAGCGGTCGACCCGAAGGAAGACCAGGCCCGCCGCCAGCGCGGGCGGTTGCTCGACCTCCATCGCGAAACAACGGAGTTCCTGCACCAGATGCTTTTCACCCGCGAGGCGACCCACGCCCGGGAATACCTGAAGTCGCGCGGCTTCGGGAAGGAAATGGCCGTGCGTTGGCAGATCGGCTGGATGCCGGAGAGCTCCGAGACCTTTCTCAACTGGGCTCGCACCAAGAACTACAAGCGCGGCGAATGGATCGATGCCGGGATCTTCGGCTCTGGCGAGCGCGGCGGCGTGTTCGTCCGTTTCCGCGATCGCCTGATGTTCCCCATCCGCAATGAGCACGGGGATGTCATCGCGTTCTCGGGTCGCCAGCTCCGTCACGATCCCAAGAGTGGCAAGTACATCAACTCGCCCGAGACTCCGGTCTTCAAGAAATCCAACGTGCTGTTCGCGCTCGAGCGAGCCCGCCAGTCCATTCTCAAGGAGAACTGCGTACTGCTCTGCGAAGGCCAGATCGATGCGATCGCCTGCCATGAGCAGGGCATCACCCATGCCATCGCGCCGCTCGGCACAGCCTTCACGCCAAATCACGCCAAGCTGCTGCGCCGCTACGCCAAGACCGCCCTGCTGTGCTTCGATGCCGACAAGGCCGGCTTCACCGCGGCAGAGCGGGCCTATCGCGAACTCGCCCATGAAGGCATCGCCGTCCGCGTCGTCCGCATGCCTGCCGGTGAGGACCCGGATTCCTTCATGCAGAAGCACGGCGCGGATGCCTTCCGCGAGATCCTCGGGAGCGCGGTGGACTTCTTCGACTTCAAGATCGATCAAGCCGCCGCTGCCGGCCTGCTCGACGATCCACAGCAGCGCCTGGCATTCGCCAAGGAATGCACATCCTTGCTCTCGCTGATCCCCGATGCCGTCCTCCGCGAGGGCATGATCGAACACGTCGGCACCCGCCTGAAGGCAGGATCCATCGAGCTCCGTGACG
>Ga0307408_100001781_pt1 | contig 15723 bp, 15 predicted proteins | sample 322Cmetagenome_FD_202116 | JGI IMG/M metagenome (GOLD analysis project Ga0307408, IMG submission 202116) | Maize rhizosphere microbial communities from greenhouse at UC Davis, California, United States - 322HYB-C-3 | ecosystem: Host-associated > Plants > Roots > Rhizosphere > Soil | place...
CTACTATTTCCGGCAATCGATTTTATCTCCCCAAACTTCCTATTGATATCAAAGGTGTTGAAGTACTTAATACTCACATTTCCCACCGATTTAACCTTCCCCTTAGGGTCATGGATATCGAATGTGTTATAATACTTTATAGGGATATTACCGATCGATTTCAAGGTTCCTTTAATATCATGGATATCAAAAGTATTGTTATAAGAAATCTTAATATTGCCAATTGATTTTAATCTGCCGGGAATATCATGAATATCAAAAGAAGTATAATATTTAATCGGGATACCCTGCCTCTCACAATCCCCTTCAAATAATTCATCACCAGCTAGCGTTTCAATATATTCCAGGTCTCCATCGCCACTAATGCCTACAAGATATTGGTTGTCCAGTTCCAGCTCAATAGCGCGAAAGCTATTATAGTCCCGTGAAAGAATAAACCGTGCCTTTGTAATCGACTGAGCCTGTACTGAGGTAATAAGGCAAAAAATGATCATGATAGGAATAAGTCTCTTCATATAAGTGGTGTGTAAGAATTTAGATTTTTGACCACCGATTTGAATGAACGTTTAATCCCTAACCCACTTTTGCAGCAATAATAAGTCCGGTAGACCAACCCATCCTGGTCAATCGTAAATCCGTTCGGGTATCTAAATAACTTACAAGCTTATTGACATTGTCTTGATGTCCATCAGGCCAGTTAGGTTGAGGGAGCATATCGTCAATAATATAAAGCCCTCCAACTTTTAGCAAATTCAGAGTCTCGTTCAAGCTTTCATATTTTCCGGGCCAAGCATCGGCAAAGATCAAATCAAACCTTTTATTCTGATTATTTTTTATCCAATCATTCGCGTCCTGATTTATAATATTTACACTGCTGTAGCCAGCAAAGTGCTTCTTCGCGATAGCTAAGTATAGCTCACTATTGTCAATAGAAATAACATGAGACGCACTGTCCATAGCCTCAACAATCCAGGAAAGTGAAAGTCCGGTTCCGGTTCCTAGTTCCAGAAATTGCCCTTTGGGTTTGCTTGCTACCAAGGTTCGCAAGAGGCTTCCTGTCTGCAAGTCGGACGGCATTGGGAAATTAATATCATTCGAAGCGCTTTGTACTGATTTGTAAATGTCTGGTAATTGGATTTCGTTATCGTTCATTATTTCGTTTGATTGTATTATGTGGAGTGTTACCCAATCCAATTAGTCATTACTAAAGCAACGATTGCAGGTAATGCCTGGATAAAAAATATCTTCCTGGAGGAAGTCACTGCCCCAAATGTTCCGGCAATGGCTACACATATCAGGAAGAACGTTGTGATACTGTAGGCCCATTCCTGATTAGCGATAAAGAACGGCCAAATAAGTCCAGCAGCCAGAAATCCATTATAAAGGCCCTGGTTAGCCATCATTCCCTTTGTAGGCCCGAATAAATTCTCCGGAACCGTTTTAAATATCTTCTTCCCTAATGATTCCCAGGCAAACATTTCTATGTACAAGATTAAAAAATGTTCAAAGGCGATTAAAGCAATTAGGGCTTTTGTTAGGATTGGCATATTTATTTTTTGAGGGGTTTAGGTGAATAGCTGGAATTCTACTACTTCTTCTTCAGTGGCGCCAACAAATACTCCAGCCCGTTCAGTTTAATCTCATACATGGTATGCAAAAGCATTCCCAGCTTCCCCTCCGGGAACCCCTTTGAGTGATACCACACCAGATAATTTTCAGGCAGATTGCAGAGGACAACGCCCTTGTATTTTCCAAAAGGCATTCGCATAGTAGTTAGCTCCAAAAGTGCAGAAGAATTCATGCCGTGAAGATAGTTATTGGATAGCTATTAGCCTATTAGCTTTTAGCTATGAGTTGGCAGCGATGAGCTATCAGCTATCAGCTATGAGCTATCAGCTTTATGCTATCAACTATGAGCTAACTGCTATCAGCTATGAGCTATCAGCTATGAGCTATCAGCTAACTGCTATCAGCTAACAGCTATGAGCTATCAGCTAACTGCTATCAGCTATCAGCTTCCCCCCACTTCAATTCCCAACTCCCTCAAAAGCACGGAGGCATTAAATGTTTTACACTCACCGTGTTTAATTTTGTAGTCGAAAAGCATTTCCTGTCCGTTAAGCTGAATATCAAAATAATAATTGCGAATGTAATCCGGGTATTTATCTTCCAATCGGGCTATCTGCAAATCATGCGTAGCGACTATGCCCACCGCCCTTTGCGCAACCAACTTTTCAATAATAGCCTTTGAACCAAGGTATTTATCAACCGAATTAGTGCCTCGTAACATTTCATCGATCAGAAAATAAACCTTTTCTTCTTTCTGTAGAGTGTCTAATAACAGCTTGAGGCGGTTCAATTCAGCTTTGAAAGTTGAAGTGTTTTCATTCAGTGAATCCTTGATACGCATATAAGTAAACACATGCATGTTGCTCAATTTTAAATAAGAAGCACAAACGGGTGCACCGCAAAGCGCTAAAACTGTATTAATCCCAATGCTGCGTAAGAAAGTACTCTTTCCGGCCATGTTAGAACCAGTGATAATATCGACTTTATAGGAGTTATCCAGGCTAAAATCATTCTTTACACATCTGTCTTCGCGGATTAACGGATGGGCTAAACCTTCTGCAATGAAAGTATAGGCAGGTTCATCGCTAACCAAAGGAAAAGTCCATGCCGGGTAGTTATAATGCAGGCTAGCAAGACTAGTTAGGGCTTCATATTCAGCCAGGCAATCAAAAGCAAGTTCTATTTGATGTTGATTTTCTTGCTTCCACCTGTCAATATTGATCAATTGCCGCACATCCCAAGCCATAGCGAAGTTCAATGCCGGCCCAACGAACATATTGAGGCGGTACTCGAGCCGGTTAATCAATATAGACAAATGCTTAATAGTTTTATAAAAAGCTTGCCCTTCTGGCCCTTTAAATCTATTTTGTAAATCCCTGTTTAAATGAGACTTAAATACATTCGTTTCAACCAATTTAAAAGCTGACGAATAATTGGAAAGTATATTTCCGGCTTTACCTAAAATCTGCTCAGCGCGATTAACTTTTATTGAATTCTTAAATACGATCGAGGCATTAATAAGCCCAGTGGTAAACGTAACAGCCGTAAGAATGGGAAAGAAATAAGACAGGGCCAGAGAGCTAAAGAATAACCAAGGCGTGTATTTTATATAAGTTTTTAAAGCCGGATGAAACTCCTCGAAGGGAATGCGCAGATACTTAAACACTTGCTGCACTTCATTGTCACTGCTGTCTTTTGCAAACAGCAAGGATGCTTTAAAATGCTGCATCCAGTTTGCCTGAAGTGCTAGTTCTTTAGCAGCCTCCTGCCTTTGAAGAATAGTTTCCGTATCAGCTTTCTTACTGAGCCATGAAGCCAGTTTTGCATTTCCCTGCGGGCTTGCACATCGATTTATTAAATTATACAATGAAGCCGGCCCGAAAATGTCCAAGTCCGACGTGTAGATATGTTCATCGTGCACATAAGCAGCTCCATCACTATAGGTATTTTCATGCCGTTCAATACAGTTAATTTCATTCGTTACCACTTGGCTGAGAGCCTGGTAAAACTGTTTTTCCTTTTCAAATTGTGCTTGTTTACTTACCAGCCAGGCAAAAGCCACAATAATTAGAATGAATACAACTTCGGTAAGCCATATACTCTCGATGCTTATACTCTGATAAATTAAGTACCCGCCTACCAGCAGCACCACCAGGCGTAATAAAGAATAGGCATTTACCCGCTTATTGAATTTTTTGTGCTCCGCTTGGGCCTCATCCGCCTGCGCCCTATAGTAGTCAAAAACCTTACTGTCCATCCAGCCAAATTGATTAGAAGCGCAAATGTGTGATTTATTATGTCAAGCAACAATGGAAATGAGAAAATGCCAGCGACTCTCATCCTTCACTCTCCATCAAAAAGCCTAACTTCGTGCTGTTTTATATCACGGGGCCTCTAAACTCTATATCCCCTTCTCCTCTTGTGGAGACTTGTGCCAAGTCTTCGGTAAGGCCTAGGGTGAAGCTAAGAAACAGCTTTTAGAGTTCCCATTAACTATTTTAATTATGAATTTCAGGCTGGGAGAATTTGTCCGTTTTGTTGACGAAAAAAGAGAGGGTTATATTACCCGCATTATAGACGATCAAATGATTGGAGTAACCGGCGATGACGATTTTGAAATTCCGGTACTGGCAAGCAAAGTTACCAGGGTCTACGGACGCATGGAAGAAGGCGTTGAAAGCCAGGCTGTAGAAGAAAAGAAAATTGCTATTGAAGATTTTAAGGCCAAAGGGATTAACCTTGCTGTAATATCCGATACAAATAAAGGCTCGGTTGTACACTTTCACATAGTCAACGAAACCTCATTTCAATTGCTTCTTTCCTTTAGCAATGAAAGGCAGGGAAAACAAAAAGGCTTCTATGCCGGAATTTTAGCGCCACATTCTACTGTTAAAATATACACTGCATCACTAACTGAGCTTAGCAACTGGCCCGCTTTTGAATTCCAGGTAATGTATTACAGTACCCAGGAAATTGAACTACCTAAGGCCTTGTTGGTGAAGGAGAAGTTTAAGGCGAAAGATTTTTCGGGCACCAAAAAGCAGGCACCTATCTTGAAACAGCCGGCATGGTTATTCAGGCTTGATGAAGACGAATTGGTAATTGATGCCGCAAAACTTAAGGAAAGTTTTTTTAAACCTACAGAAGAGAAAAAAGAAATTTCGAAGCCACAACGTGAGGTTGACCTGCATATAGAAAAGCTCAGGGACGACTACCAGTTTTTAAGCAACGCAGAAATTATTCAGATCCAGATGGACCACTTCAGAAAAGCCCTGGACGCTGCCATTGTACATAAACAGCCTTCAATTATCTTTATTCATGGTGTAGGCAATGGAACCTTAAGGCATGAAATACATAAAGTTATCAGCAAACACCAACAGGTTAAAACCTTTATGGATGCCTATAAAGATAAATATGGCTATGGCGCCACTGAGGTAATATTAAAATAGAGGATTGGATTGCCGATTCCTGCTTTTAATCGTAGAAGGCAGGAATCTCATCTTCGGCAAATTCGAGTGTTTCTATCCTGTTTCCACAGTTTTCGCACTGAAAATAATCAATGTGCATGCTCATTGTATTATCAATTAACTGGACATAAACCATTTTTTTATTACATACTTTGCAGCAAAAATCCGTTTCAGTTGTCCGTAAATAATTATTTTCCATATCAGCCTCCTTCTCCTGCGAGCAGCCGTTGTCCGCTCAGAAAGTAAACACGCAAAGCGCTATTATGTTAACACTTAATAAAAATTGCCTCCCTATCTTTACATCATAGCACACTTATTTAATCATCGGCCATATTTTGAGAAAGCAGTTTTCGATATATAAACCTCACTATACATCCAACCTTACTCTTGCAATTCCGGTTGTAATTTCCCAACTGGGGCATACGCTTGTGCATATGGCAGATAGTATGATTGTAGGACATTTTGCCGGGGTGATTCCATTAGCGGCGGTATCACTCGTTAACAGCATCTTCACCATCATAATGGTGGTTGGTATTGGTATTTCTTACGGATTAACGCCCTTGATTGCCCAGGAGGACGGGCGTAAAAACTATCGCGAATGCGGAAAGCTTTTATCAAGTAGTTTGTTTATTAATGCTCTTACCGGCATTGTTCTGTTTGTAATAATTTATTGGGGACTGCTAAGTGTTATCGGTTTTTTAAAGCAGGATCCCAGGGTAGTTGAACAGGCTAAGCCCTATCTCGGCTTGCTTGGTGTTTCTATAGTTCCTTTAATGATTTTTCTCACTTTCAAGCAATTTGCCGAAGGATTGGGATTTACGAAGCAGGCGATGTACATATCAATAGCCGGCAATATATTAAACGTTGCGCTGGGGATAATATTTGTGAAAGGATTATTCGGCATTCCTCCCATGGGGCTTCAGGGCGTGGGGCTTAGCACATTAATAGACAGGAGCTTAATGGCTGTTGTAATGGGATTATACATTTTTCGTTCACCTGCGTTTAAAGCATATTTACCTAATTTCACCTTAAGGCGAACCAGTTTAAAACGAGTTAGCAGGCTACTGAAAGTTGGCGCCCCTGTTGCTATGCAATACGCATTTGAAGTGAGTGCTTTTAGCGGTGCGGCTATAATGATGGGCTCTATTGGAGTGGCTCAACAGGCGGCACACCAAATAGCAATCAACCTGGCTTCTATGACGTATATGATGGCTAGTGGAATTTCAGCCGCTGCAACTATAAAAACCGGAAACAATTTCGGGCGTAAGGATTTTAACGAATTGAGGCTCTCGGCTAACTCGAGTTATCATATTGTGCTTGGCTTTATGTGTATAACGGCCTTTATATTTACAGCTTTAAATACCTATCTACCATGGATTTATACTTCGGATGATAAAGTAATAACTATTGCATCTCAATTGCTGATTATTGCGGCTTTGTTCCAGATTTTTGATGGGGCACAAGTGGTCGGGCTTGGTATATTAAGGGGGCTGGGCGATGTTAATATCCCCACAATATTTACCTTTCTGGCTTACTGGATAATTGGCCTACCCTTTGCATATTACTGGGGGATTGTACTCGATGCCGGCGCCAAAGGAATATGGTATGGACTAAGCGTAGGCCTTCTATGCTCGGCATCGCTGCTGTACTTACGCTATAACTATGTGGTAAGGGGTTTTATAAAAAGAAGTAATAGCTTAAATACCTAAGCTATTACTCAGAGGTCTGCGTTTTTAAGAAAAGAAGTTTAGCGCTGGCTTTGCCTTATAGTGATTTTTCGCTCGAATTTTTTGTGGCGATAAAGTAGCCTACCACTGGAACAAAAAACACTAACAAAACGTATGAGAGTGCGTACTCCCGGCTGAATTTTTCAAGTGCCATGAGCGCGTACCGAAATGTGAGATACAGATTAAGGCTCAATAAGCCAATTAAGGAGATTAAAGGTAAAGTTATTTCCATAGTAGAGAGCTGTTAGGTTGAAATGTAATTTAAAGATAGTAGAATGTTTCAAGAACTTTAAAACATTTTTTTCATTTTCACAGGTTTCGCTTCATTTCGTATATCTTCTTCTCACCCAGGTGCAGAACGCCGCCTGCAAAAACCTGATTATCAAAATATTAAAACTCAAAGCAATCATCATATCTGAGAGCAGATTCACAGCCTAAGTGACAGCTTTCCTTTCATTTTAAACACATTAAAAGCAGACAAAGTATTTAGCGAAGCTATTAGAACCAAAAACAAGCCCAAATAGTTAATGGCCTGATATTTCAACATAAAGCCTGCCCATATTAAAGCGATTCCTGCCAAGTTTAAAAAGAAGGGAAGCATCCTATTCAGACGTTTTCCGTAAGAAAATTGCAGATATAAATTGATAACCATAATTACAGGAAATACATAAATAAGCTGCGGGATGTATGGTATGCCCTGAATCCCCCAGGCGCTGAATATGCTCATGTAAGCGGCCCAGCACATAGGGCATTTGGGGAAAAGGAATGCAATTAAACCGATTAATACATTCAGTACCTGATGGCCAGAACTTCGAAGCTTTTTACTAATACTGCTTGCTGGTTTTGCGGAAAAAGCAACTAGCATCTCGGCTATTGCTTGCGGATCCCATTGCAATTTTCCATATTTTTCGAGCAGTCTGGAATCTTTGCCAAGGATAAACAACTCAATGCTATGTGAATTTACAATTGAGCCGGTATAATTCACTTCGGGTAAAAAATAATCAGAGAATGCATCATAGCCTTTTGCCACACGAAAGAAGGCATTCTTTTCATCAAACTTAAAGCCCCTGTTTTCTCCATAGGGCTTAAGCCTGAACGGTAGATCATATGCAGAATCATAAGTAATTGCTGCCAAACGGATATTTGCGTGCCCTTTGTTTGCCAATAGGGACTGGAGTTGCGCAAGGCGATTTACAGAAAGCGAGCATTTATTGGGATTATCGCAGCGGGAGTAAAACAGAATGAAAGCCGAAATCTCCTGAGAAAAGAATTCCGTAAAGGGGATTTCCTGACTCTCCTGATCTTCCAGAACAATCTCTTCGGATCTAAGGCGTTTGGGCATCTTACTTTTAAGCCAGTTTGTTTGCCTTCCAGATACCGGAAGCCCGCAACAAGCTTGTTCTGAGTTCACTTTAATTTCGGACATCGAAATTAGCTCCTGGAATTGAGCTTTTACTGCCGGGCTTAGTATGAGCGTATTGGTATAGTAAAATTCATGCAGCTCTTTACTGTACGCCGGCAAAAAATCGCCTAATAATTTTAAACTCTTACACACCTCCAACAGTGGCGTTGTATAATTTCCAAGTGGGTATTGGGGTAAGTAGGCCTCAAATGAAACCGCATCATCCCGATAGAGGCTATTGGCTGCCGCATACAAAAGGTATGGGATAAAAGATGTTTCCTGTTTGTGCCAGCCCCTTATTGCGATTGCTGCTGCTGCAAGTGTATAGGGGTTAGTGCTGTTTTGCAGCTCATCTAACACGAAAACAAGAGCCTCCTCAGGAAGCGAATCTTGAAAAGCAGCAAGGATATAGCCTCTCAAGCGGGCAACCTCCCCGCTGCTTCTATTGAGATAAAGCTCGCTTTCTACCGGAAGCATTTCGGCCAGTTTCTTAAACCGGCCTAATGCTTTCAGTTCATCAATGCGCCAGGAGATTTCCCGGCCCGGCGCACTTTGACGGGGTAGTGTTTTTACCTCTAGCATTGTGTGCTAAATTTTATGCTATTGAAAACTTCTCAAAAAACGCTGTGCGGATACCTGCAGGCTACTTTTACTGCCTTCTTTTACAAGCCCGCTGGCGAGGCCAGCTAGTTCTTTATCCTCTCTGATCTCTTTCAGGTCTGCATTGAGGGTTAAGCCGTTTAAGATAATGGCCTGAAGCCTGGTGTCCTCAGCCTTGTTCGCTATAATTTTCTTAGCCTCTGAATTAAAGGTTGAGAGCTTTGCAGATTGAAGTGACAGTGCTGCTGCAACACGGATCTCTGAACTTTGTGAACTATCTGATAAGATCTCAGCTAATAAGTCCGATGAATTTGCATCCGCACCCAGTACCTGAATAGCTTCTAACTTACTTTCCTCATTTGGAGGATTATTCACAATGTTCCTTAATAGCGGAAAAATGTCGGTATGAATATCGAAGCCAAGTAATTGTATTGCTTTCTCTGGTTTAACCAGGGCTTTATCCGGGTTTTCTAAACCGTCTTTTAAAGCCTCTCTGGCAACAAAGTCTTTCTGCAGGGCAAGAGCTGTAAGCGCCTCTACCCTAATCTTTTGCGAACCATCTCTAATGATTCCCCTTAAGGTATTTAAGAAATCTGCAGTCCTTGCTTTGAACGTCCGCGAACTAATATTCATCTCTTTAAGCGTAAGCAGGGCGTCCAGGCGTAATGAGACATTTTCTTTACTGTTACTCAGAATTTGCAATAGCGAAGTGATATAAGCCTCTTCGTCTCGTATTGCCGCGCCAGATTTACTGATGGCGAGGCTACGCAATTCTAAGTCAACCTCCGGGTTAGCAATTGTAGTTAGCACTTCATCCCTCAAACCTCTTTTAAGAAGGCTTACATTTTTTAAGCTTGCTGTATTCATTCCCGAAGGCAGGGTACTTACCGACACCGGCGCACTGCCGGCAAATAAGGGGCTTGTACGGCGATAAGGCACATCATCGTAAGAGAAGCCAAGATCGTTTGCCGGGTTTATCAACCCCTGATAATCGAACATATCTCTGATTCGGGGACTAAGCCCAGGCGCAGGAACTATTGGCGAGGTAGCCATTGTGCCGCCTGGTGCTACTCCAGGCCTTGGTGCGCCAACTTGCTGGTTCCATGGCCACATGGTATCGTTAAGATTGTGCCCTATAGCCAGTTGCGCACCTTGTGGATATGTGCTGGCATTAGTGCTATCAAACCGTCCGTGCTCTACCTGCCAAAGTGCCCAGATACGGTCGGTATTGTTGTGTAACAAGAAAAAAAGCGGATCATTAGCGGCAGTTTCTACATCGCTTAAATCAAACAAAAACGCAATATGTGCCCTATCATGCGGATTGCTTTCCATGTTACGAAAATCATTGAAATTTGATGAAAGCCTGACTACATCAGATTCTCTCATCACGTTGGCTGGAAATGAATTTAACGTATCAAACCGCGGATCCCGGGTGATTCGCCGGTTGTCGCTTCTCCAGTTATTAAATAAGTGCGACGAACTAAAGGTAGCCATGCCATTGTCTCGGTCTCTTCCCATAAAATCCCGGGAGAAAACATTCGGGGCCGGCTCATCAAATTTCCAATATGGAATTGTTACCGAAGGAATGATCTTTTGTAATTCCCTTTCAAGGTCTAACAGGTAAGCCCGGTGCCATGGCAAAAAGCCAGGAGCGCCGTGAGCCTGATTATAATATTCTCGCTGCTCTCCGGTACGGTGAACATTCCGAAATTCTGCAAAACGGCCGGTTCCTCTGTTATTCAGGATGGAGAACGCTTCGATAAACAAATCTCTTTCCTGTGGGGTAAGCCTGTTGGCATTCTTTCTTACCCGTACCATTACACGTTCTGTGTAAATCAACCTTCGGTTGGCTGCATTTAGCACCTCTATCCCGGCGTCCTTGTCTGCTGAACTAGGCGATCCGAATTTTCCTGCAATGTAAAATACAGCTCTGCCATCCGGCCCTACCGGCACCTGTAATTGGTCGTTTTCAGAAGCGCCGGGCGATAGCAGAAATACAAGTTTGCCACCTGTACCGCCCTGAAGATTCCGTAAAATAAGATTTGCAGGTAGTTGCTCGCCCGCATCTGGCCTTAGGCGAAGTTCGCAAGCTGTTCTTGCCCAGCTAAAATAGCGAGTGTTCGCATTGGCTGATTGGTTGATTAGAAATTGTGTTTGCATTTTTCAATGGGTTAGATGTTGTTAGTTTATAAGAAGAAATAATTAAAATAAAATTAGAAACTTTTTATATGTTAAAGAAATCTAAAAGAGTATTTTTTAAATATTATTTAACCTGCCAAAGAAAGCATCCACCATAGAGCTTCACAAAGATTGGCCGAATTCGGCATTTTCTTTGTATGTTATATTAGCTCGTTGACGATTTTAGTAGAAGATAAGTGCGTAGGCTTAAACAGTTTGAACCCTTAGTGATCCATGACTTTGAAGAGAAGGTTTTTCATATGGAAAGCCATGCCCATACCTATTTTGAGATGGGGTATATCTACAAAGGCAGTGGCATACATTACCTGAACAATAGCAGCATTGACTACCAAACGGGCGACCTCTTTTTGATTGGCCCCGAAGACAGCCATCATTTTAAAATAAAAAAAAGCACCCGCTTTGTATTTATTAAGTTCACGGATGCTTATTTCAATTTGTTTAGCGTACCAGGCAAGCCAGATTCATTAAACCTAGAGCCTACAAGCCTAATGCGCAATAAGTTGCTTAAAGAGAAGAAACTTCAGATAACCTATCCCCAAACTGCGGTGCTAAAAAATACAATAGATAGTATTATTAGTTATTCGGGCACCGAACAAAATATAGTGTCTTCTCAGGCTATCTATCATCAAATCATGTCTATCATTTATTTAGTAAAGGAGGCTTTGATCAAAATGGATATAAATCCTGGCTTAACCAGTCCTGGCCAGGAACTGCTAATTTCTTATGTACACGATAATATTTATAAGCCGGCCAATATTCAGATAAAGAATATAGCCAGGGTGTTTAACATTGCGCCGAACTATTTCAGTGCCTATTTTCAACGCCAATATGGCATGCCTTACAGCAAATATGTTAACGACTATAAAGCGGCTTTAATTGAAATGAGGATGCAGTCGAAGCAATTTACCTTAAAGCAGATTGCCGACGAGTTTGGCTTTACGGATGAAAGCCATCTTTCGAGATTCTTCAAGAAACACCATCAGGTGTCTCCTGGAGAATATCGAAAACAACATTAAGATTTACGCATTCTGAAGCTCTTGCAAAGCATTTTGGAGGTTTACATGCTTCCCGGAATTATCACTTTCATAACTAATCAGCAATTCTGTACCGCCGTACCTGTAGTGAATTAGACAAGCGAGCTTAGCCACGTCCCGGCTGCTATCCAAATCGGCCTTAATAGGGATCAGCTTATCCTGATTGTTAAAGGCATTAATTTTCTCGACTGCGGCTTTTAGTACATTCCAGTCGCTATCTACTAAAAGTACTTTATCATAAGTATCTAATAAATTGTTAGCAGCAAACAAACCGTCTTCAGAACAGCCACCAACAATTACGGCAATACTTGTCCTGTTGGAATTGATTTTCTGATTTTCCATAATGATTTTTTTTGTGGGCAAAACCCTTTTTAACTCATTTTGCATGGGCAATAGAAATGCATTAATTAACCAAGTTACATATGATAATTGACTGGCTTTATGTTATTTATCCGACTATTGCCAATCCTTGCCTAAGGATTTCAAATAAAGTTTATAGCCGCCAGTAACCCATACATGTGCCGCATGTTGGATTAAAACTCTGAGTATGTAACTAATACATTACAAAGGTCTGTACCTGCCCCACATTATATTTTGTACATCTATTACAAATACATGTACAATTCGAATAGAATCGGGCATATGACATTACTTAATTGCAAGGGTGCTTTATGGAATACAGGTTGAACTTACATCAATCTGGTATCAATTAAGATTCAAATGAAAACTTGCCTTATCTTATTTACAGCTTTTGCGCTTATGTCTTCGTGTAATAAATCAACCGATCAGGACGACAACGACAAGACATTAGAATTGAAAATGGCACCTGTTAGTACTCAAAATGAAAGAGAAGATAACTTGTCTATTGGAGAAGTCAGCACTTCCGCGGAGTTTCCTACTGTGTTCAGGACAGATACTTCCCGCAAGATCATTAAGAACGGAGATCTGAAATTCAGTGTAAAAAACGTTGCAACCGCCCGAAATAAGATAGTTTCTGCAATAAAATCCGTTGGAGGCTATGTCTCAGAGGAAGCAGAATCCGGCTACGAAAATAATCGCAAGGAATACAGTATCACGCTTAAAGTGCCGGCAAAAAACTTTGACAAGCTTTTACATGATATTTCATCAACTGCGGACAATATAGACAGCAAAAACATTCAGATTGAGGACATTACTTCCGAATACATTGACACCCAAACCAGGCTTGATAACAAAAAGAAGCTCGAAAAGCGGTATCTCGAGTTATTGGAAAGTGCTGTAAAGATTGGGGACATGCTGCAGATTGAAAACAAGCTTTCTGAAATAAGGAGCGACATAGAGTCTGTTGAACGGCAGTTTATGCAGATGAAAAAACAGGTTGTTTATAGCACTATTACAGTTAATTTTTATTCCCAGGCAAAGCCATCAGAAACAGGAAAAGGCTTTTTTTATCTGGTTAGGGCTTCTTTTAACGAAGGGCTTGAATTTCTGGGCAAAGCCTTCTTTAAGATTCTATCTTTTTGGCCATTTATTCTAATCCTGCTAGGAGTACTTATTCTTTATAAAAAAAGAAAGCGCAAATTGGCCTAGTAATTTCTGATGTAGATACTGAATATCCCGGCTTACTTCTGCACCTTCTTGCGGAAAATCTTATAAGCCTCGGGATATTTTTCATCGTCAATAGTTACCTCTATGACGCCATTTTTTGCCATCTTTCCGTAAGCTTTGATGGCCGCAGAATCCTTTAGAACATATATTGATTTTATCATTTTCGGATCCAGGGTTGCGTGCAAGCTGTCCCCGAGTGCTATAATCTTATTATGTGAATATATCGCGTAAATTGGCCCAGGTTTTAAAAGGTTGTGCCTTGACGGTGTACAAATCTTGATTGTTGAATTGGGAGTAGTTACTAGTGGCTTAATACTTGGCTGTTGTGCAAATAATACACTAGATACAAGCAATTGGATAGCTATAATTAAGGTGAATTTCATTTGATAAAAGGCTAGTTAGTAATAGCTTATAAAGCTACAATTTTATTAAACAACCAGATGCAACAAACAGCGATTTTCTGCACTGATATTCGCCGGCGCGAATTTTATTTTCATCTATAGTAAAGCACCTTATTTTGTCACCCTCCCGGGAACATTAAAAATACCACCAAATAAGAAAAGGGTTCGGCAACCCGAAACCCTCTTCTTAAGAAATACCAATAATCCCTTACTGAATATTTTTAAAGAACTGAGGAACAACCCCATACTGTGGCAATTTTCCGTCCCATTTCTCTAACATCTGCTGTTGAATTAACAATGGAGTTAAAGACAATTGCCTTAAGCGGTTAGCCTCAGACTCTGCCCTGGCTTTAACTAACAAAGCAGCTGCTTCACCTTCTGCTTTTGCTTTGGTAACCTGAGCTTCTGCAATAGCTTGTTTTGCCTGATTTTCTGCTTTAAGCCTTGCTTGGATTGAAGCATTTTTCTCGTCGATCATCTGCCTCAAAGATGCCGGAGGGCTAATAGCTGAAGTAAGCTGGTCGTATATAAAGCCATCTTTACCCAAATTTTTTGTTAAAATGGCTTGAATTCTATCTTCAAAGCGCTCCCGATTAGACATTACTGAATCTGATGTGAATGAGTTGGCAACAATACGATAGGCATCGTAAATTGTATTTCGCATAAACTGCTGCTCAATTTCACTTAAGGACTTTCTGTATTGCCTGTAGATCTGTGGCACGCGTACCGGATTAATGTGGTAATTTAGCTTTGGGTCAACAGAAAACTCAGCGGCATCTTTGGTGGTAACTACAAATGGCTCATAATCTACAGATTGAGTAAAGGTAGGAAACTCAACAATTTTGGTAGTCCAGGTATTGTACCAAACCCTACCTGTAACTATGGTAATATTATCAACCCCGCGGTCAGAGCCATAAAGGTTAATTTTGATACCCACGTTTCCAGCGTCAATATTTTCGTAGGAAAATGGCTGTATTACCCAAAGTATTACTAAAGCAACGATAATTACAAGAGTTCTGATCAGTTTTGAAACTGAAAAGAAGGTTCGGTCGGATGATTCGATGTTCATAAATTATATCTGTTTGATAAAGGTTTTAACCGGACGGTAAATCAGCAGTATGCCGACAATAATTTCACATATTCCGAGGACTAAAAATAAATCGGAGGGCTTGCTGACGTGATTGCATCCAAAAGAGATAATCACTATGCTTAACACAACCTGCCCAAAAAGTAAAAAGGATTTCATATTGGAGGGAATTCGAAGATTTCCGATAAGGCTCAGTTTTATTTAACCACTAAAGTAAAAAAATTGCTTGAAACTGAAAGCAATTATGAATGTGGCATGCCGCTCCATAAAAAAAGCCGGATGCTTTTTAACATCCGGCCTAGCTAATTTTATAGGTTATTTTATAAAGCGCTGTATTTTACAACGAACTCCTTCCCTTTCGGGATAGAAATTTCGTAAACGTTATTTCCTTTCGAACTAACAGACGCCCCGCTTACGCTTGGTTTAGATTTGCTTTTCAAACGTAAGGTTCCTGTTCCTACAGGAGATTTAACCTTAATTTCTGATGTACTTGCATAAACAGAGATTTCGCCCTGCGGAGTCGGAACTTTACCTTCCATCCATTTTAAGCCGCCTAAGTTTGGCTCTATTGACCAGGTTTGGTAAGCAGGCGATGTAGGTTTCACACCTAAGTAATACTTGCCTAACAAATAAAGCGGGCTGGCACCCCA
>Ga0307408_100001782_pt1 | contig 15722 bp, 21 predicted proteins | sample 322Cmetagenome_FD_202116 | JGI IMG/M metagenome (GOLD analysis project Ga0307408, IMG submission 202116) | Maize rhizosphere microbial communities from greenhouse at UC Davis, California, United States - 322HYB-C-3 | ecosystem: Host-associated > Plants > Roots > Rhizosphere > Soil | place...
GACCGATGTTCGGCCCTCAAAGGTGCCCGAACAAGTGCGGGACCGTCCCGCGCCAGAGGTTATTCTGACCGGCTGACCTAACGGCGACAGGCTACACAGGTTATTGGTTGCTGGAATCGGTTATCAGTGATTTGAACTCTCGGGACCGCGGAGCAAGTCCCCTGACTACCCGTCGCGATTTTCTGACCGGCGCTGCCGGGGCCTTCGCCGCAATGGTTGGCGCGCCGTCGATCATCCTGGCACATCGTGCCACCCACGACCTCGTGATCCGCGGCGGCAACGTGATCGATGGTACAGGAGCGCCTCCTGTCCAGATGGACGTCGCGGTTCAGGGCAGTCGCATTGCGGCGGTCTCTCGGCGCGTGACCGACAAGGGCGCTGTCGAGCTCGATGCTCGCGGCGTTGCCGTGGCACCCGGGTTCATCGACATCCACTCCCATGGCGATGGCTCGCTCTTTTCCGACCCGCGGTCAGAGTCGGTCATCCGCCAGGGCGTGACCACGATCGTCGTCGGCCAGGACGGGAGCTCCCGTTTTCCCTTTCGACGATCGGAGAACGACGAGACCGGGTACGCATCGTTTGCGGCATTGGCGAGCGCCATCGACGCGCTCCCGAGCTCGGTGAACGTCGCGTCGATGATCGGGCTCGGCACCATCCGCGGAATGGTGGTGGGCAACGATGACCGGCCCGCGACGCCTGACGAGCTGCGGCGCATGACCCAGATGGTTCGTGACGCCATCGTGGCCGGAGCGTGCGGTGCGTCGTCCGGCCTCGAGTACACGCCCGGTGCATTCGCGTCCCGAGCCGAGCTCGCCGCGTTATGCGCGCCGCTCGCCGCGGCGAAGCTGCCCTACGCGACGCACATGCGCAACGAAGACGACTGGCTGCTCGATGCGATCGATGAATCGATCGACGTCGCGCGTCAGGCTAAGTGTCCACTTCAGATCTCCCACCTCAAGACGCAAGGGCCGCGAAACTGGGGCAAACTCGACGACGTCTTCCGCCGCATTGACGATGCACGCCGAGGCGGCATGGACATCACCTTCGACCGCTACCCGTACATCGCCTACCAGACGGGCCTCACGAACCTGTTTCCTGTCTGGAGCCGGGATGGCGGCACGGCGGCGTTCCTCCGCCGGCTGGACGACCCGTCGACCGCCGATCGCATCAAGCGCGAAGCGCTTGCCAAGGTCGACCTCATCGGCGGCTGGGACAACGTGCTCATCTCGAGCGCCGGCCGGGGCGCCGATTCGACCGCTGCCGGTAAACGGCTCGGCGCGTACGCGAAGGCGACGGGCGTGGATCCGTACGACGCCACCGTCTCGCTGCTTCGCTCGAGCAATGGAAGCACCGGCATGGTCGGCTTCGCGATGAGCGAGGACAACCTCCAGCGCATCCTTTCGCACCCGTTAGGCATGGTCTGCAGCGACGGCGGCGCGTTCGCGATCGACGGCCCGTCGCGCCGCGGCAGCCCGCACCCGCGTGGGCTGGGCACGTTCCCCCGAGTGCTCGGCCGCTACGTTCGGGAGCGCAAGGCGCTCACGCTCGAGCAGGCGGTCAGAAAGATGACCGCGATGCCCGCGGCGCGCCTGAGGCTCGCTGACCGCGGCCGAATCGCCCCGAAGCTCGCGGCAGACCTGGTCGTGTTCGACCCGGCAACGGTGATCGACAAGGCGACGTACGAGGAGCCGTTCCAGTACCCGGAGGGAATTCGCGCGGTCGTCGTGAACGGGCAGATTGCGCTGCGCGACGGAGAGCGAACGAGGGTTGCCGCGGGTAAGACGCTTCGTGTCGGGAATCGAGAATAGGGGACGGGCGACGGGCGACGGGCGGCAGCTACTCCTTTGCAGGCGCCCCCTTGATGATCTCTCCGCCCTTCATCACGAACCGAACACGCTGCAAGTCTTTGACGTCCTTCAACGGATCGCCGTCGACCGCGATGATGTCGGCGAGCTTCCCTGCCTCGATCGACCCGATGCGGTCGCCCCACCCGAGCAGCATCGCCGAGTTCACCGTCGCGGCGCGGAGCACCTCGAGCGGCGCCATCCCCGCCTCCTGATACGCCTGGAGCGTCAGCAGGCTCGCTTGTCCGCGCGTGCGACCCGGCGTGTCGTAGTACTCGTCCGACCCGAACGCCACCTTCACGCCCGCGCGCACCGCCCGCATGAGACGCGCCGCGCTTGCCTGCGCGAACCCTTTTGCGCCCTCCAGCTGCTGGCGTTTCTGCTCCGGCGTCAGGGAGCTGGCGAACGCGTCGACGTAGAACTCGGCTGGGTAGTCCGTGGGCACGAGATAGATCCCCTTCTGCGCCATGATGCGCAACACCTCGTCGGGCACCGTGTACGCGTGCTCGATCGACGTCACTCCTGCCTCCGCGGCAATGCGCGTCGCCGTATCGCCGATCGCGTGAGCCGCAACCGTGCGACCCACCCGATGCGCTTCCTCCACGATCGCCTTCATCTCATCGAGTGACACCACGCGTGGCCCGGTGTTGACGATGACCTTGATCAGATCGGCGCCATCGTAGAACGCCTGCCTAACGGCACGCCGCGCTTCGTCCGTGGTGCTCACGACCGCGTATTCCTGCTCGATGATCCTCTGCGTCTCGGGCTGCACCGTGCCGAACTGTCCGCCAGCCGCGGCGATCGCGCGCGTCGCCGCGCGAATTCGTGGGCCGACGACCCAGCCGGCGTTGATCGCGTCCCGCAGCGCGACATCTCCGCCGAACCCGGAGTTCCCGAGGTCACGAACGGTCGTGATACCGGCCTCGAGATCCTCACGACCCATCTTCGCGCCGAGCAGCGCGCGCTTCGCGGTGCTCATCGTCGTGACCGTGAGGATCATGTTCGGATCGTCGCCGCCAAGCTCGCCGCGGTAGTTCTGGAGCAGATGCGTGTGCGCGTCGATGAGCCCCGGAAGCAGCGTGAGGCTGCCCAGGTCGACGACCTTCGCGCCGGCCGGAATGGCCGCATTGGCACCCACACTCGTGATCCGCCCGCCCTGAACGACCACGACCGGGTTCTGCATGACGTTCCCGCTCTTCGGATCGATCATCCGAGCCGCGCGAATGACAGTCGTAGGCGCTGCAGCCGCCGGAGCCTGGGCAGCGGTGTGAGGCGCGACGCCGGGCACAGCCAGAGTGCCAACGAGCGCAATGAGGCTTCTGCGGGCGAATCGAATCACAGGACCTCGAGTCGATGAGTGGGGGTTAACGGCGGGTCGAATCTAGCGCCGAGCTCCTTCGAGCCGGCGTCGCGGTTGGGCGTGCGTCTTGCCTTTACAGCGCTCCGAGGCTGCCGGGGCCGCTCCCGGCGCCAGGATCCGGAGACTTACCAAATGCAACCGCCAAAGATCATTGTCAAAACCTTCGTTCTCAGCCTGACCCTCGCCTCGAGCGCCTCGGCCCAAGTCACCCTCAAGACCACCGGGCAGGAGTTCGGTCATGCGCTCAGCGACGTGCTGCACATCTGGACCTCGCCAGTCCGCGCCCAGCCGCGTGACTGGATTGCAACGATCGGAGTCGCCGCCGGTGCGGTGGCGCTCTGGCCCGAAGACGATCAGATCGACTCCTGGATCGTCCGCCACCCTAACGCGGCCGTCGTCCGCGCCTTCATACCCTTCGACGAAGATCATCCCGAGCTCGGCGATCTGTCCACGGGACAGCGCCTCCTCCCGATCTCGGCCGTGCTGATCGCGACGGGCATGGTGAGCGACAACCGGAAGCTTCGAGAGGCGGGATGGGGATGTCTCTCGGGATGGCAGGCGAGCAGCTCCATCCGCGCGCTCATGTACGCCACGGTCTCGCGAGAGCGGCCTTCGCTCGACAATGGTAACCAGTACGCGATCAAGACGCCGGGCGGGGAGTGGAACTACCACTCGTTCTTCGGTGGTCATGCCGCTAATGCGTGGGCGTGTACGACGTTCTGGAACTCACGATTCCACATGGGACTGCTCGAGCCGGTACTCTACGCGGGCGCGGCCGGGATCACCTTCTCACGCATGAAAGACCGCCGGCACTGGGCGTCGGACACGTGGGTGGGCATCGCCGCGGGCTACGCGATGGGCCGCTCGGTGGCCGCGCGTTATGCGCGTCGCGAGTCGAAGCGCGAGCAGAAGAAGGCACCGGAACCCATCCGCGCGGCGCTCCTCGACGGCCTGCGCCTTTCGCCCACACCGGGCGGGCTGGCGCTCGGCTGGTCGGGAACGTTCGGAGGTCCGAGCTCTCGATAGCCAGCACGCCGACGTACCGTTACGTCCGTGGTGCGTCGGCGTTAGGCGCCGGCGCGGACCGCTGCGCCCGGCAGTAGATGCAGACCGGCGGCGCGCCGAACGACACCTGAATGCGGCGCACGAGCGACCCGTGAAGATGATCGTCGCAGAGAATCTTGCGGCACCGCTCGCACACGCCGCCCGCGCCGATGTGGAATCGCACATGGCAGCGATCACACTCGGAGAAGAAGATCGATTTCTTGAAGACGGGCATGACGAAAAACTACCAGCCGTCACCGCCTCGTCTACACGTCGAGCCGCTTCTCGTACGGGACGGACTCACCGTGCTCGATGTGACGACGAAGGATCCTCAGGTACATGGCCCAGCAGTGGCACGAGATCCGGTAGTGCGCGTTGGCTTCCGGCCAGCCGCGGTGGTAGAAGCGAACCTGCGTACCTCCGGGCGAAGGCTCGAGGTCGAACCCGACGCGGCTGCCGAGCCAGTCGGCATCGGCGTCGGTCATGCGCAGCTCGAACGCCGTGCCGGGCTCCGCCTTCGTCACCACCGCGCCCCATTGGTAGCCTGGACCGAAGTCCAGATCGTAACGCGCGCCCACTGACGGTTTGCCGCTCGATCGGATCGTCCACCATTCGTCGAGCAGCGCAGGGTCGCTGACGGCGCGATACACGCGAGACGGGTCAGCGGCGATCGGGAAGTCCTGCAGGATATCGTACATGTCGTTCACCCCGGGCGGTTGGGGACCAATTTCGCCGCGCGGCTCGCCGTCCCCGTGGTCAGCATGCCGGAGCGTCGCCGACGCGACGCTGTATCATCATGTCGGAACCGGCCTGTTTCCAGGGCCGACTCGCGCGATCCGCTACGTTGAACGTTACTTGCGTACCAGGGAGCCACGAGGCGTCATGAGCTCACTTACTACACTCGTCCAGGCACTCGGCATCGCGTACGCGTCAGGCATCAGCCCATACGCTACCGTCGCACTCGCCGGCATCGCAAACCGGATGGGCTGGATCGATACGCTGCCCGGCGCGCTCGGAGCGGTGAGTCATCCGCTGGTCATCGCGATCGCCTCGGTGCTGACCGTCGTCGAGTTCCTGGCGACACTGATTCCCGGCGTCGCGTCGGTCTGGGAAACCATTCATACCGCCATTCGCCCGCCCGCCGCCGCGGCGCTGGCCGTGCTCACGGCGTGGCACGGCGACCCGGCGCTCATCACCGCCGCCGCCCTGCTCGGCGGTGGGCTCGGCTTTGCCACGCACGCGACGAAGCTCGGGCTGCGCTATACGATCGACACCTCGCCGGAGCCGGTCACCAATGGGGTGGCGAACGTGGCGGAGCTCAGCGTGGTCGCGACGATCGCGTACGCCGTGTGGCACCACCCGTACATCACGCTCGCTGTCGCCCTCGTGGTGCTCGTGCTGCTCGTCCTGCTCGTTCGAACGATCTGGCGGGCGGCGCGACGCGCGATCCGCGGATTCCGCGAGGCGCCGATGACGGAAACGCCCAACAGCGCCTAACGAATCCTGCTGGGTGCGAACACGACGACCGGAGACCCGTCCGCGACGAAAGCCGAGCGAGGCGGGCCGGCCAGCACGCGAGCGAACGCGTCGCCATAGACCCGCGCGAGATCACCGTCGAGCCGTGCGTCGGTGGCCGTCCACACGTTCCAGCGCGGATGCGAGACGCGGTACTCCACCGTTCCGCCATCGCGCTGGCGCGTGTAGCCCCAGTAATGCTCGGTGATGAACTCCTCTTCGCCGTTTGCCTCGAGCATCCGCGACGGCCCGACCGTGCGCGCGCTCAACCGCGTCCATTCGGCGGACGCTTGCCACGCATACTCGCGCGCGAAGCCGCCACGCTCCCGATCCGCGACGAGGGAGTATCGCATCGGCAGCGCGCGATACGGCTCGTTGTACAACACCCGGGCGACGAGCGCGATGGCGCGGCGAGGAACGAGCTCGCGAACGAACACCACTCCGCGGCGTGTTTCACCAGCCGCGTCGCGTCGAACGTAGAACCGCAGGTTCACCTCGGGGAACGTTCGATGCGCGGGGATCGGAAGACCGAGCACGCGCGTGTCGCGAAAGAGGAATCCGACCACGCTCACGTAGAGCGTTCCACGCCAACGATCCAAATCGACGCCCGCGGGTACCAGCGGTGCGAGCAGCTCTTCGGGAGCGACGTAGTTCAGCATCACGAGGTCGCGCCACTCGGCGCGGAGAAAGGCTAGTCGGGAGTCGGTTTGGCTCAAGGTGGACGTGTCGATTGCGGTTCAGACCGTCCCATTTTCGGACATGACATCGGTGCTCGCAACTGGAACGGCGTACCATAACTCATTGTTCTAGAAAGCATTATTTCATCGCCGCCGACGGCATGGGAATTTCTAAGTGGTATGGTCGATGAGTTGCGCCGCTGGGCACTAACCGGGCGCACTACTCGTAGGAGATGGATCGAACCATGTCGCACCCGATAGATCAGTTCACCCCGTCCGGCTACGAGTCCGCCGACGACGAGCAAGGCATAGAGACACGCGACCTCGATGCGGAGCTTCTCGCGCGCGAGCTCGCCCGCGAGTTCCAGATCGTGCGTCTGCTGGGTCGCGGAGCAATGGGATCGGTGTATCTCGCCCGCGACCTCGTGCTTCATCGCGTCGTGGCCATCAAGGTGCTTCGCTGGGATCTCGGCGCAAGTCATGATGACACCGAACGATTCCGGCGCGAAGCCCGCACGACCGGACAGCTCTCGCATCCCAGCATCGTGCCGCTCCACAGCTTCGGCGAGACGTCGAACCTGATGTACATGGTCATGCGGTACGTGCCTGGCGAATCGCTCGGCGCGCGTATCCGTCGCCTCGGAAAGCTGAACCCCGACGAGACACGTCACATTCTCGCCGACCTCGCGCTGACGCTCGAGTACGCGCACCGCGAGGGGATCGTGCACCGCGACCTCAAGCCCGAGAACATTCTGCTCGAGATCAGCGGCGAGTCGATTCGTCCGATGGTGGCCGACTTCGGTGTGGCGATGCGCCGCTCCTACGACCCGCCGCCAGGCGAGCTGCGCCGGAGCTTCGGCACGCCGCACTTCATGTCTCCCGAGCAGGCCGCTGGCGAGATAGACATCGATGCCCGAAGCGACATCTACTCGCTCGGGGTCCTCGGCTATCTGATGCTCTCGGGCGAGCTGCCCTACGTCGGTGACACGGTGCAGCAGATCTCCGAGCGTCGGATCGAGGGACGACACCGTCCGCTGCGACTAGTGGCGCCAGACGCGCCGCACGACCTGATCGAGGCCATCGAGCGATGCCTGCAGTCGGTGCCTGACGACCGGTTCCGCCACGCGCGTGAGCTGCACGCGGCGCTCACGGCACGTCAGACGCCCGGCTCCCGAATCTGGCGTCGCCTGAAGAAGGTGCGGCTGGCGACCCGGAAGGCCGTGAGCTTCCTCCTGGAGGCCACCCGAGTCGACCCGCCCTGGCCGGTGCGCGGCTGACACCGACCGCCGGCGCATGGAGCGCTGGCGCAAATGGCATGTCGCGACGCATCATCGTCTCCGCACAGACGAGGATGCCCATGGCACTCGATGAATCGGAGCTCGGCAGCCCGAGCGCGGAGAAACCACGAGGTGCGGGCGGAACGCCCGGCGGACTTGGCGAGTTCTTCACCGGCCTGGCGATGGCCATCGGCGGTGGGTACCTGCTGCTTCAGCAGGTGACCGTCTCGTCAGGCTACTGGCAGCTCTGGGGCTACAACGCGTTCGGCCTCTCGCTCATTCCGCTGCTGATCGGCATTGCTCTGCTCTTCTTCGACGGCAAATCGAAGCTGGGCTGGCTGCTGGCGGCTGCCGGCGCGCTCATCATCCTCCTCGGGATCATCACCAACCTAACGATATTCTTCCGCCCGACGAGCCTGTTCAACACGCTCATCATCCTGGCGCTGCTCGCGGGCGGACTCGGGCTGGTTGCGCGAAGCCTGAAGACGAAAGCCTAACGCGCCTTCGCCGCCGCGACCCGCTTGCTTCACGAGGCTGGATTCAGACGCTTGCACTGGGGGAATGCGAGTGCGGCTCGGGCCTCTACGACCAGCCAGACACGTGTAGCGACCGATTGACGATGAGGTCGATCTGTGTCTCCTTGTCGCGGAGTACAAGCGGCCACTCTCCCACCTCGTCGATCCAGCGCGATTTTTCGCTTGCGTGTAATGTGCGAACATGTTTCAACAGCGCGAACTGGAAGAGATGTCCCTTCTCGTTCACCCAATCGTGAACGAACGTCGAGAATTTGCGGGCGCGTCGGCGTTAGCACGTCGGCCGCCTTTCGTGACCTCTTCATTCACCGCTCCCCTTACCAAGCATCGCCTTGTTTGAGATGGACACTACGTCTTACACGGCCATAGTTAGGCTATTCGTCAGCGCCGGCAACGTACCGCGTCCCGCCGTTCTCGTTCTTGCTGTTGTAATGCCTTCCATCTTGGGCACTCAGCTGCTTCGGGGACAGGCGTCGAGCCCCGCCATCGTCATCCGACGACGCTCAATCCCGCGCGCGCGTTCGGCTGGTCGGAGCGCATCGGGGCCGTGACCCGCGGCAAGCTGGCCGACTTGGTGCTGCTCCACGCCGACCCACTGACAGACATCCGCGCCATTGGGAAGATTCGCGCGGTGTTCGCGAATGGGCGCGTCTTCAGCCGGACGGCGCTCGACAGCATGCTCGCGACGAGGCGGCTGAAGACGGAAGTGGTGCGCGTCCAGTAAGACGTTGGCGTGATGGAGCCGCCAGGCAGATGTCGCGCGTGAATCGATCGAGCGTCGTTCGGTCCACCCGCTCGGCCATGCCGCACCAACACTCGACCACAACGGCCGGTGTCGGTGATTTGTCCTCGTTAGGCTCGGGGAGTAACGGAGGCGGGACGTCGGCGACGGTCGACTTCGGCGGCGAGCGCCACATACGTGAACATCTACCCGGGCTGGCGCGGGAGTAAATCCGATAGGCGTCTCTTACGACGAACCTCCTCCGCTCACGAGACCTTCGCGCCGGGCACACGCGGCCGCGTCAGGTTGTCGTGCCGGACCGCGATGAGCAGCTCGAGGAACCCCCCGCGCAGGTCCAGTAGATGCTCGCGCCTCGCGAGCCGCTGAAGGTCGGCGAGCGCCTCCACAGACGCCGCGGTCGCGATCGCGTCGATGAGCTCGCGGGATTGCTCGGTCGTCAGTGTCATCGGCCGCCGTCCAACAAATGAGCGACGCCTAACCTACCACGATTGGGGGCGTCGCGCGAGCAATGGGATCGCGACGAGGGGCGCTTCGAAAAGGAAATGTTGGACCGTCTGCTCCGGCAGCCTTCGGTTTCTGACTCTCTTACGCCGCCCTATCTCGCGCCGGCGCGGTCCCGCCCCCATCTTCGCTCCGCCACGCCCGAAGACGGAGGGTCGCCATGCCCGATCGTCTCGTGGAATTGCAGACGCCGTTGAACACGGACGCCGGGCGCGCCGCGCGCGTGGGCGAGATCATGCGGGAGGCTGCGGCCAGGCTCCGTGGCGTGTGCGCGAATCTCTCGGACGACCAATTTGACGCGCTCCTGCGGCACATCGCCGAGGTGACGGTGAAGTACGAGGCGCTGGCCGAGCTGCGGGCCGCGCGGCTCGCCACACCGCCAGGGGAGCACGCTCCTCTGCAACCGCCGGCTCCATAGCGACCCGATTGCCGCGGCTGTCAGTCCGGCAAGCCCCGATCACGCCCTCCCACTCCGCAGCTAGTCGCACGACATCGGCCAGGTCGAACGGCCTCTGCAGGACGGGCCGACCCGTCTACCCGGCGCGCAAACTATTACACCGCGCGTGACGCCGACCTCAACCAAGTCGCTTGCCTTAAACAAACCCTGTCCGGCGAGACTCGCCACCCTCATCGACGCCTAACGCCGGCCCACGCGTTTCGTGCGAACCGGGAGGACGCGGCCCCCCGCTTGCCCGTCGAGTGTCCGCGACGCCCGCGGAGGATGGATGGATGTACGACGAACGGGACGACCCGCGCGGCCCGGCCGGCGGCCGGCGCGGGGGCGACATGGACGTCAGCAGCGTGGCGAAGCGCGAGGCGCTCGCAGCGGAGATCGCGGAGCGGCTGCGCCGCGTCTGCTCGCACCTCTCCGAGGCGCAGTTCCGGCAGCTCGTGGGCGACATTGTCGCGACCCGCCGACGCTTCGCGGAGATCGACGCGGGCTCGTCCGTCAGGCGGCCGAAGGACGGCCCCGCCGAAGGTTCTTGAGCGTCGGACCCCTTAAGGGCGCGCTCGGCGTAGGCGCCGCCTTTGTGTGTCGGTGATTCGGCGGCCTCAACCGTGGGCACGGGTCCTGCACAAGTGGTTGGCTAGCCAAGTACCTCCATTCACTTGCTGGACGCCCGGTTGGCGCCGCGGGCGGAGCGCTGCCCAACCGTGGGGCGTGCGCGCACCGGGATGTCTGCCGGTGCCGTCCGACTCGCGGCCCCGCGGGTGGGTATTCCCCGACCGAGGCGGCTGATGGACGCCAGCGATTATTTCCGCCTCTCCGGCGCCCTCGCCGCCGCCCGGTCGCACGAGGACCTGGCGTCGGTGCGCGACCGCGTCAACCCGGCCCCCGTTCACTCCCGAGACGCTGGGTGCTCGAGCGGGTGTTGCGGTCGCGCGCGGACACGCTGCGCCTCCGCGACATCGCGGCGGCGGGCAACCGTGCGCGGTGGGTCGGTTGACCCGGACGGCGCGGCTCCCTCGGGGCGAGTCGATGAAGTTCGAGCTGCTCGAGGGGAACTCGTGGCGGGGCGACTACCCGACTCGCCACGCCGCGATGGCGGATGCCGAGCTCATCGCGGCCAAGCGTGGGCAGACAATCACGTGGGTGAAGCTGAGCGAGATGGTGCACGCTCGAGACCCTGGACGGAGCGGCGGGTGGCTAGCACGACCGCCGTGCGCGCGCACACGACCCAGGCACACCCGGCTTACGAGCCGTCTCACAGCAACGTGTCTCGACCGTGGCAGCTGCTTATCGTCGGCCTCTTGCTCGTGGCCATCTTGTCAATGTCCGTGCGGTCGGTCTGCTTGCCCGAGGTGCCCGGCGCGAACGAACGCGGACTCGGCGTGCGTCACGAACGGCGCAGCGCCGCGTGGTACCACTGCCAGCCCTGGATCCGCCGCGTGCTGAACGACTGAGCGTCGTCGGCGCGCTTGATCACCCGACGAGTTCCCGTCGCGTCGGTGCGCACCGGCACCGCGTCCCACACCCGCCATTGCCCGCCACGCCGTCTTCGAACTCGCGCAACCCCATGCGGGCCGCGGCGTGTAGGGCTCAGCCCAGCGCGATCACTCCCGCGTCCCGACGCTGTCGCCCGCGAGATAGCGAGCCACGCGCATCTTCGGCGATGACAGCAACGCGTCTTTGTCGCCGCGCGCTCACTGGTCCCCGGCGCCCGCGGCCCCCTCCCACTCTGCGGCCAGACGCAGGACGTCGGCGATCTCGAACGGCTTCGTGAGCACGGGGCAGCCTGACGCAGCCATCGGCTCGAACGCTTCGGTGCCAGCGCTGCCGGTCAGGAAGGCGACGCGGCGGGCGAGGTCCGGACGATGGACGGTAATCCATTCGTAGAGGTGCACGCCATTGCCGTCGCGGAGTCGGCCGTCGAGCAACGCGCCCGTAACGTCGCGGCGTTCGGCGAGCACGAGTTTCGCGGCACTCACCCCGTCCACGGACAGCACTGACACCCCGAAGGCTTCGAGCGCGCGTCGAACCAGTTCGCGGATCGCTTGTTGGTCCTCGACGTGTAGAATCGCCACGCAACGGCTTGAACGAGAGGAGCCAACAAACGCGGTTGCCGCACGCCGGCACTTCCCGGCGGCGTCGTTGTGCTGGCGAGAAGCGTTAGGGCAAACCCCGCGCCGACGGCGTAACCAGCGCGAGATCGACACCGGGCGCGCGCCGCAGGTCAGTTCGTCGCGTCCGCCTCGCGCTCGCGCCGGACGTGTGTCGGTCGCCTGTCTGTGCGGAAGCCCTGGAGTGACGGGTGCCGGATCTTGCCGTCGCCGGTCCACTCGGTGAACTGCACCTCGGCCACGAGGCGCAGCTCAACCCAGTGGGCCCGCTTCGCGAGCGCTCCGGGCGGCGCCGGGTTGAACCGCGTAACGTCGACCGCGATGGACTCGAGGAGTCCGCGGAGCTTGCGGCCAAATGCATCGTTCCACCCTCGACCCGCGCCGACCTTCCCGGCGAACCGGAATGCACGTCCCTCCTAGTTCCCGACGAGGATCGAGCCGACACCTTCGCGCGAGCCTTCGGGCTCGGTGAACCCGCCGACGACGAACTCCTGCCGCCTAACGCATTTGGTCTTGCGCCAGTCGCTCCGAGCGCGAACCGGCCCGGTAGGGTGCCGTGCGGCACTTACTGACGATCCCCTCCGCGCCGAGCCGGCACGCGTGGGCGAGGACTGTCCTGCCGTCCGCGTCGAAGTGGGGGCTGTAGCGGATGACGCCCGCGCGCTGGCCGATGAGGGTTTCGAGTCGGCGCTTCCGCTCCTCTAACAGCGGCGTGGCGGGAGCGTTTTTCCGGTCTCGGCGCGGGCAACTCGCCGGGCGGAACGCGCCGTGCCTTCTCCCGGGACGCGATGTCCGACGCGGAGCTCATCGCCGCCAAGCGGGGGCAAGCGCACCCGGGTGAAGGTGAGTGACACGGCGACCGTGGGCACGCCGCACCCGCCGGAGGGGCACGCCGGGTTCACCGTGCGGCTACTTCCCGGAGCGAAGTGGATCCGCCGCGCCTGACTGGTTGGTCGTCGTCGGTTGGTAAGCTGGCGTTAGGCACGCCTCTGCGCCGCCGACGAACCTTGGCGCCCTCCGTCAATCTCCACAGCTCGCGCCGTCTATGGTTTCGGCAGCGTGGGAAGGCTAGGCGAGATCCGTCGAATGCAGAGGACCGTTCTCGGACTCGGCCGCGAGGAGCCGCCGCTTAGCGGCGAGGACGTCCTCGAGCTCGGCGAGGCGCGGGTCGCCCGCGAAGTCTCGACGTACCTCGAGCCAGAGGTGGTCGAGCTCAGTCACCGAGGTTGCCGCGGCGATCTCGTCCATCATCCGGTCGAACGGCGTGCGGGCGTTCCACGGATCGTTCGCGGGCATGCTTAGGTGGCCGGCGGCGAAATCGGTGGGCGCGTAGGGACTAGCTCAAGCAAGCGGCTGGCGTAGAGCTCCCCGCCCGTAATGCGCCGGAGCGCCTCGTGGTCGTCGCGGTAGCGCTCGCGCAGGTCCGCCAGCTGGACGATCCAGTCGCGCACCGCATCGATGGAGCTGAACACGTTCACCGGCGGGTCGATCATCAGCATCATCCCTTACCCCTTTCCCGCGAGCTCGCGCTTTTCGAACGACAAACGCCGGAGGAACGAACCCGAACGCCTCGGCCTCTGTAGAGTGACGCGTCGGGGTGACGTCGGTCACAGGGCGGCCAGCTATCTCCGAACGAAGAGCCATTCCGCGTCCAACTCGCCGAGATTCGCCGGGTTCACGCCCCGCGTTGTTACACCCCCACGGACTAGGAAGAACGAGTCAATCTGCACCTGGTACCCTTCAGGGTCGGTGCATCGGCGTACTTGGAGCCGAGCTTCGACGCGGCTGCCCTCGCGCGAGAACGAACCGCAATACTGCGCCTCGTCCGGAGGCAATACCGAATCCTTCGGCGGCCCCAAGGCGATCGTTCGGAACCAGACCGCGCGGCGCATGGTCGAGGATCCAAGGACCTCGATCGTGTCGCCCGCGACCGTCGACTCGTAGCGAACGCCGGCCGTGGTATAGCGGAACACGACGGATGCGACCGGCTGACCGTCGATCGCAGCCAGCACAAAGCGGCCGTCGAACGACGGCGCCGTGGGAGCGTCGCCTGAGCAGGCGGCGGCGACGGCAACCCACGCCAGCGCCCCCGCCATCTTCAACGCGCCCATTGTACGCCTTTGCATGGTCCTTAGCTGATGCGACCCTCTCCATACAGCCGCGCGAGGTGTCCGTTGGGTGCCGGAATCGGCGATATTGGCGGCAGAGAGCGCCGCGGCGGATCGCGACTCTGCCCTCAAAAAATGCCGATATCGTGCCGTGATCGGCCCTGCCCCGCCGAAGCCTAACGCGCCTTCGCCGGCGCGACCCGCTTGCTCCGTGGCGGGCGGCGGCCCGTAACGCGCTTCCACCCGGCGGCGGCGCCGCGTCGCGCCGCCAATTGCGCGACGCTCACGAGCAGACCGGTGAGCGCAGTCCACGCCACTGCTTTCCCCCAGCTCGTCGTGGACGATTCGGGATCGATGGGCGGCTCCTCGCGTCGAACGGCACGCCAGCCGCCCTCAATGAGTCCGCTCATCGCCGCGCCAGCGGCCATTGCCGAGCCTGCGCCCACGAGCATCCACGTCGCGCGCTGCTTTCGTCGCTTGTTCACTGCCGGTCTCCGTTGGCGAGGCACGGTTTAAAGCAAGCGCGGTGCCTGGCCGAGAGCGTCAGCGATTCCTGTCTCCGCGGTCGGGGTCGCTGGGCTCGCCCGAATGAAGCGGCGACCACGACGGCGGGTCGCTCGCTGGAAAGCTCTCGTCGGCCGCTTCGTCGATGGGGTCGGGCTCATCAGCCCGAAGATCGTCCGATTCGGGCTCAACCGGGTCCTTCGCGTCCGCTGGCTTGCGCTCATCTTGCATCTGAAAACCCTCCTGCGTGTCACCGCTCGGGGCCTGTTGCGGCCGAGGCCGTTTGAGGCCGGCACACCACCTGAAACGTTAGGCACGTCCTCTTCAGGAGAACCCACCGCTCCGCCACCATCTCCTCGACACCAGCATGGCTCTCAACCTCACCGATCGCAACGTAGCGCACGACATCGCAGAACGCATCCGCACGCTCATTGCGCGACAGGATAACGGCGATATCACCGCGGCCGCGCGGCGTCTCGAACGCCCAATCGCGGACGTCTACTTCCCGGAACGCGTGATATCGTGCGGCGACGAGCCCGCTGCCATCGACTTCCTGGCGACAATCGTCCGCACATATGAGGCCGACGTGTGCTGGCTCATCACCGGTGCCAGCGCGCGAAGCGCCCGCAAGCGCCCGCTCTCGAGTGAAGATCGCGTGACGATCGTCGAGCTGCTCGACGAGCTGAGCGACCGGCTACTCGACGAAGTCCGAAACGAACAGCACGCTGGAAGGCCGTCCCACTGATGGCGAGTCGATCACGCCGTAGTCGTGAGTCCTCAGTCTCGAGGCGTGAGTGAATCGTCGCCAAATACTAACGACTAACGACTAACGACTAACGACTGACAATGGCTGACGGCGCCATGCCCATGGTGTGATATCCCTTGTCCACGTACACCGTGGTGCCCGTGATGCCGCCCGCGAACGAGCTCGCAAGAAACGCCGCCGTGTAGCCCACGTCCATCGGGGTCAGCTCGCTCGTCAACGGCGAGTTGACCGAGCAGTACTGCACCATCCGTTCGATGATGCCGATCGCGCTCGCTGCGCGAGACGCGAG
>Ga0307408_100001783_pt1 | contig 15709 bp, 15 predicted proteins | sample 322Cmetagenome_FD_202116 | JGI IMG/M metagenome (GOLD analysis project Ga0307408, IMG submission 202116) | Maize rhizosphere microbial communities from greenhouse at UC Davis, California, United States - 322HYB-C-3 | ecosystem: Host-associated > Plants > Roots > Rhizosphere > Soil | place...
AGGGCATGCGATGCACCAGCAGCAGCAGGTCTTCCACGATTTACCCCAGGTTCTTGACGATGAAAGGGCCGAGCGCGTTGGCCAGCGGCAGCGGCATCGCCTTCCACAGCTTGATGAAAAGCTGGTACTTCGGGTTCAGGGGGTTCACGTCCGGCAGCGCGTCGGCCGCGAACAGCTGGTATTCGTAAGGCAATGGCTGGGCCGTGAAGCCCCAGTTCTTCTTGAAGTCGAAGGCGCCGGTGCCCTTCTTGCTGCGGCCGAAGTCGAACATGCGGTAGCCCTTGGCGGCCGAAGCCTGTATCAGGTTCCAGTACATGAAGTCATTGCCGGCCACTTCGCGCGCGATATCCATGCCGCCACCGTAATACGGCAGCACTTCGTCGCGGAAGAAGAAGCTCAGCACACCGGCCACCAGCTTGCCATCCTGCGTGATGACGCGCACTTCGCAGTCGTCCTTGAAGGTTTCCTTCAGCAGGGCGAAGTACTTCTTCGGGAATACCGGGGTGCCGAGGCGGTGCACGCTGTGCGCGTAGGCGGTGAACATGCGGTCGACATTGTCATCGACCTCGCCCTGCAGGTTGAGCTTGATGCCCTTGCGCACCATCGCGCGCTGCTTGCGCGGGATGGCATTCATATTGTCTTCGTCGTTGCCGCTGATGGCCTTGCGGAAGGTGTAGTAAAGGTCCTTGCCCTGCCACTTCGGGTCATCCGGGTGGGCCGGCGCGTAATTGCGGTATTCCAGGTGGCCGACGCCAAGCGAGGCAGCCAGTTCTTCGGCAGCCTGGTCCAGCAGCTTGCGCGCGGTGCCGGTGGTCGCGGCCACGCCGCCGTAGACGCAGAACGGCAGCGAGGCGAGGTAGTGGCCGAACATGCGGCTTTTCATGCGCGCCAGCGGCAGCACGCCGGTGATCACGCCGCCCTCTTCGACATAGAAGAACCAGGTCGGGTGGCCGTAGCATTGCTCGATGACGGTTTGCCAGCCGCTGCGGTGGAAGAAAGTAGCATCGGGGCAGGTTTGGACGAAGGCGTCCCAGCGGGCGCGTTCCTCGGCGCCGCTGCCTAACAGCTGCACCAGAACCGGTAACCCGGTGTCAGGCACGAGTGCCTGACACCCGTCTGCGGCGGCCGCGTCGCCAGTGTCAGGCTCTTGTGCCTGACACTGGTTTACCGGTTTTCCGGCAGCCACCGCCAGCGCAGTGGCCGCTTCAGCTTCCGCCTTGGCCCGTGCCGCGCGGCGTTCGGCCGCAGCTTCGATAATCGAGGTCATTGCTGCCCCAGGAAAATGCGGTCCATGCGATCCCACGCGAAATCGCGCGTCAGGGCCCTGATGCGCGACTCCATGCGGTGCAGGTTGACGTAATGGCGGAAGCGCGTCTTCAGCCCCAGGCCTTCAGGGCGCGGCTGGCCGGGATCGAGCTCCCACGGATGGCAGTAAAAGATGGCCGGCTGCCCGTCTTCCTTGTTCACGCGGCGCATCATGCCGCGCGACAGCGCATACGGCAGCAGGCGGAAATAGCCGCCGCCGCCGGCCGGCAGGTTGCGCTGGCCGATGCGCACCGTGGTGATCGGCACTTCCAGCAAGCCTTGCGCGCCGTTCGGGTGGAAGGCAAAACGCGGCGCATCGGGCATGCCGTAATGGTCGTGTGCGATCGGGTAGATCGAGGAGCTGTAGCGGTAGCCCGCTTCCTGCAGCACGTCGAGCGCCCACAGGTTGGCCGGGCCGATCGAGAAACTCGGTGCGCGGTAGCCGATCACGCGCTGGCCGCCGATGTCTTCCAGGATCTTCTTGCTGCTGGCGACATCGTCCATGAACTGCTCGCGCGACTGGTCGGAAGCGCGCAGGTGGCCGTAACCATGGCTGGCCAGTTCATGGCCGCCGGCCACGATACGGCGCACCATGTCCGGATAGCGCTCGGCAATCCAGCCCAGGGTGAAGAAGGTGCCTTTGGCCTTGCCGTCGTCCAGGATGCCGAGCACGCGGTCGATGTTCGCTTCGACCCGGCACTCGCGCTGCGGCCAGCTTTCGCGGCTGATGTGCGGCGCGAATGCCGACACCTGGAAGTAATCTTCCACGTCGATGGTCATTGCATTGCGGACGGGCGCGCCCATGTTCAGCCCCGCGCCTTCAGCCAGTCCAGCACGATGGCGGCAATGCGCTCGGCGGCGCGGCCGTCCCAGAAGTGCGGGATGCGGCCAGCCTTGCCGGCGCCCGCGAGCTGTGCCTCGTAAGCTGCCAGGACATGCGCCGGGTCGTTGCCGGCGATGGTGTTGGTGCCTTCGTCAACGGTGATCGGGCGCTCGGTGTTGTTGCGCAGCGTGATGCATGGAGTGCCGAGCGCGGTGGTCTCTTCCTGGATGCCGCCGGAATCGGTCAGCACCACGCGCGCATCCTTCATCAGGCCCAGCATCTCCAGGTAGCCCATTGGCGGCAGCAGCAGGACCTCCGGCCGGTCCAGCAAGTGGCTCAGGCCAAACTTCTCGATGGTGGCGCGGGTGCGCGGATGCACCGGGAAGATCACCGGCGTGCGCTCGGAAATTTTCGCTGCGGTTTCCAGCAAACCTTGCAGCACCGCCTTGTCATCCACGTTCGATGGGCGGTGCAGGGTCAGCACGGCGTATTCGCCCTTGCCGGCCTTGAAGTCCGCACGGCCGGCGCCGGCCGCAATCTGCGGCGCCGGAATGGCGCGCGCCAGGTTGGCGCGCAGGGTGTCGATCATCACATTGCCGACGAAGTGCACGCGCGCGCTGCCGATGCCTTCCTTGGCCAGGTTGTCGGCGCCGCTTTCCTCGGTGGTGAACAGCAGGTCCGACAGCTGGTCGGTCAGCACGCGGTTGATTTCTTCCGGCATGGCGCGGTCGAAGCTGCGCAGGCCCGCTTCCACGTGAATTACCGGCACGCCTTTCTTGGCCGCCACCAGCGCGCAGGCGATAGTGGAATTGACGTCGCCCACCACCAGCACGGCGGCCGGCTGCACTTCATCCATGGCAGGCTCGAAGCGCTTCATCACTTCGGCGGTCTGCTGGGCGTGGCTGCCGGAACCGACTTCCAGGTTGATGTCGGGGCTGGGAATGCCCAATGCGTCGAAATACTGCTGGTTCATGGCCACGTCGTAGTGCTGGCCGGTGTGCACCAGCAGCGCTTCAACCTGCGGCTTGAGCTGGGCAAAGGCGGCCATGATGGGCGCCATCTTCATGAAATTCGGCCGCGCGCCGACGACGCACAGGATACGGAAGGCACTCATTCGTTGCTGTCCTGGTGGATGTTGTAGGAGGAAGGCGAACGCACGATCTTCTTCAGGATCGACAGCACCGACGCCAGCGATTTTTCGACGCGCATCATGCGCTCGTCCAGCACCGCCGGGTACTGGCCGCCGAACATCATGTCGGAACCGCCGGCGGCATGCGCTGCGCCATTCACGCCATTTGCGCCTTCGGCGCCGGCCGCCGCCGGTTCAGCCGGCGGCGGCTGGAATTCCTGTGCGATATCGCGGATCACGGTGTCGACGTCGGCGTCGGTGAATTCCTGCATCTCTTCCAGGAAGCCCATCAGCAGCAAGCGGTCCATCAGGTGGTTGGTCTTGCGCGGGATGCCGCCGGTGTATTCGAACACGGCGGCGTAGGCAGCCGGCGTCAGGTGCGGGTTGCCGCTCCAGCCCACGGTGCGCATGCGGTGCTCGATGTAGGCATTGCTTTCGCTGCTGTCCATCGGGCCCAGGTGGTAGGTCGCGATCACGCGCTGGCGCAATTGCGACATGCCGGGGCTGTGCAGGGTGGCGCGGAATTCCGGCTGGCCCAGCAGGAAAGTCTGCAGCAGCGATTTGTCGTCGGTCTGGAAATTGGACAGCATGCGCAATTCTTCCACCACTTTCGGCGTCAGGTTCTGCGCTTCGTCAACCACCAGCAGCGCACGCTTGCCATCCTGCTCACACTGGCGCAGGAAGATTTCCAGGCGCGCCAGCAGGGTAGTCTTGCTGGCCGTATCCTCGCACGGCAGGCCGAAGCCGCCCACCACGCCGCGCAGCACGTCGTCGGAGTTGAGATGGGTGTTGACCAGGTGGCAGGTGACGATCTTGTCCGACTCGATCTGGTTGAACAGGTTGCGCACCAGGGTGGTCTTGCCGGCGCCGACTTCGCCGGTAATGACGATGAAGCCTTCGCCCTGCGACAGGCCGTACTCCAGGTAGGCCATGGCCCTTTTATGGCCTTTGCTGCCGAAGAAGAAATGCGGGTCGGGCCGCAGGCGGAAGGGCTTGTCGCTTAACCCGTAATAGCTTTCATACATGGGAATACCTTGATGCTTAGAATCTCGTTGTCAGTGTCGCGGACAGGGCATTTTCGGTGTACTTCTGGCCGCCCAGCCCGGTTGAACCGCGCACGTGGCGCAGTTCCACGATGCCGGTAGTGCGCGTGCTGTAAGTGCGCGCCAGGTTGAAGCGCACGTCGCGATGGCTGGTGCTGCGCGCATCGCTCAACGATTTGACGTTCGCGGCATTGGCGAGCAGGGTAGCCACCGTCTGCGCGCCCGGGCGGTAACTGATGCTGGCCATGCCGCCTACCTGCTCGGTATTGTCGTTCAGGGTGGCCAGCGTGTTGCCCAGCAGGACGCTGTCGACCTGCTGGCTCGACAGCATCTGGCGCTTGGTCTTGAAGACGCTGAAGGTCGTGGTGGTGCGCGCCAGCTGCCACGCCATGCCGGCATTCAGCTGCTTGTTCAGCGAATAGCGGTTGCTCAGGAAGTTGACGCTGGTGGCCAGCGACGGCGGCAGGCCCGCCGCCTGGATATAGGCTTGCACGGCGGCCGCGCGCATCTGCGCGTCGGGAATCTGGGCGCGGAACAGGTTGTCCAGCATGGCGGCCGTGTCGAGCGCCTGCGGCAGCACGAACTGGCTGCGCGTCGAGCTGACGGAATCGCTGTAGTTGATATTCCACACGGTGCCGCGGCTGCGGTGCTGCAGCGCCAGGCTGTAGCTGGGGCCATAGAAACGGTGGCCGGCCGTGGCCTGCACCGACGTGCGCGCCGATGGCGTCCATTGCAGCGAGCCGCCATAGGCAGCGCCGGACTGGGCCCCGCCTACGCTGCTGAAATCGTAGCTGTCATAGCCGCCGTACACCCCGAGGTTGAGCTGCTGGGTGGCAACATAACGCAAGTTGATGTTGGCCGTCTTGGAACTGGTGTTCTGCTGGCGCTCGCCGCCGCCGCCGATACTGGGCAACTGTTCGTCGATCACCGAGCGCGATGCCATGCCATCCCACAGGAAGCGGCGGAAGGTCGGGCCGCTGGTCACCTGGGCGCTGATGGTATTGCCATCGCTGCGGCGCATGCCGGCGTTGTCGGTGCTGACCGAGTCGTGCGTATAGCGCAGCTGGCCGTTGGCGAAGGCGCCGAAGCGATGCACCAGGTAGGGACTGATGCGGTAGGTGCGCACCTCGGTGCGGTTGGTGCGCACGTAGTCGTTGCCGGCCTGCAGCGGCCCGAAGGCCGACGTGGCTTGCTGGCGGATGCCGGCTTGGGCATCGAGGTACAGCAAGTCTTCGACCAGGCGCGACTTGAGCTGGCTGCTCAGGTCCTGGCTGTGGCGCTGGGAGCCGCTGCGGCGTGCGCCGGAGTATTCATACAGGCTCAGCGCATAGTCGAGGCTGAAATCGAAACGCTGCGAACGGTTGAGCAACTGGAAGCCGGGCGTCAGCTGCAACACCATGCCGCTTTCGGCGCGGTCGTCCGCTTGCAGCCCGACATTATCGGAATAGGTGGCGCGTGCGGCAGCGGTGGGGGTGAAATCCCACGCGGCGTGGGCCGGGAAGGCCGCAGCCAGGCCCGCTGCCAGCGGCAGCAGGGCCAGGCGGCGGCGCTTAGCCATAGTGATAGTCATAGGTTTCGGTACCCGGGAATTCACGCGACTTGTTGTAGATCAGGTTGACGTTGCTCAAGCCCTCGAGCTGGCGCAGCGACTCCTTGACCGCGTGCTGGGTGGTGCGTTCGGACTCCACCACCATCACGATCTGGCCCATGTTCGAGGCCAGCACATGCGATTCGGAAGTCAGCAGCAGCGGCGGCGAATCGAAGATCACGATACGGTCCGGGTAGCGGTTCGCGATCTCGGTCACCAGGTTTTTCATCATGTGCGAGGCCAGCAGCTCGGTCGCGCGCGGCGAGCTGGTGCCGGCCGGCAGGATCGACAGCGTGTTGACATTGGTGCGCAGCATGACGTCAGCCATGTCGACATTGTCGTCCAGCAGGATATCCATCAGGCCGCGCTGGGCCGGCAGGCCGAGCGTGCGCAGCACCGAAGGGCGCGCCACGTCGGCATCGACCAGCAGCACGGTGTGGTCCAGTTCCATGGCAATGCTCATGGCCAGGTTGATGGCGCAGAAGGTCTTGCCTTCGCCGGGCAGCGAGCTGGTGATCATGATCAGGTTGCCCGGGTTCTCGCCCGGCTGGCGGGAGGCAAACGCGCGCTTGATCAGCGGGCGCTTGATGATACGGAAGTCTTCCACCAGCGCGGTGCGGCCGCCGGCCGCGGTGACCAGGCCGGACTCGTGCATGCGCATCAGGTCCAGCTCCACGGTGTGGGTGGTGCGGCGGCTGGCATCGCCATGCGGCTGCAAGGTGGCCAGCGCCGGTACCACGGGTGCGCTGGCGGCAGCTGGCGCGGCCGGGGCCGGAGCGGCCGGGGCCGGAGCGGCCGGGGCAGCAGCCGGAGCAGCGGCGGCCGGGGCCGCATGCACTGCTTCCGCTACCGGAGCCGCGACCGGTGCAGCAGGGACGGAGGTCTCGGCGGCGGCGTCGGCAGGACGCGCTTGCCCGAGGCGATTGGCGGCTTTTTCGATAATACTCACTTGATGGACTCCCTGGGTGTTGCGCGGCTCAACCGGCGCGCAGCAAGGTAACGGTCATGACGCCGCCAAAGGCGGTCAGCAGCGAAACCACGGCCAGGCCGAAGGCATACAGCCGGCGCCGGCGTGACGAGCGCTGCTGCTCGGTCCAGTTCATGCCAATGGTGCCGAGGATAGGCACGCCGGTCACTTCGCGCAAGCTGTGCTGGCTGAGGAAGGTTGGACGGACCTGGCTCATCAGGAAGGCGCCGCCCAGGCCGGCCAGCAAGGCCGCCACGAACACCATCGAGTAATAGCGCGGCCGGTTCGGGCCCACCGGGGTTTGCGGCACGATCGGCGGATCGATCACGCGGAAGCTCATCATGTCGGTTGCCGAGCTGAGGTCGCCGGACAGCTTGGCCGCTTCGCGGCGCTGCACCAGCTTTTCATAGTTTTCCTTGTTGATCGAGTAGTCGCGGTTGAGCTGGGCCAGTTGCGCTTCGACTTCCGGCGCCGCCGAACTCTGCGAGCGCATGCGCTCCATGCGCGCGGTATATTCGCCGACGCGCGCCTTGAGCGAGGCCACGCGCGCTTCTTCCACCGACAGCGCCACATTCATCTGCTGCAGCATGGGGCTGTAGCCCATGCCCGGGTCACCGCTCTTGGCCGCTTTCTTCGCCTCGTCTTTCTTGCGCTGCTGCAGGTTGGCGATCAGGCGCTTGGCCGAGACGATGTCCGGATGCTCTTCGGTGTATTGCATGCGCAGGCTGTCGAGCTGTTTTTCCAGGGTCGAGATGCGGCCGTCGAGTTCCGGGTTGGAGATATTGGTGGCATCGGTGGCCGGCGCCATGTCTTCGCCGGCAATCTGGCGTTTGATCGCATTGCGCGCCTGTTCGGCTTCCAGCAGTTCCAGGCGCGCCTGGTTCAGCTTTTCGGACAGGTCGCCCAGGTTGGTCGAATAGTCGGTGCCCTGGCGCGGCAGCAAGCCCATGTGGCGGATCTTGAACTCTTTCAGCGCGTTCTCGCCGGCAGCCAGGCGCTCTTCGTACATCTTGATCTGGTCGTCGATGAACTGCACTGCCTTTTCCGAATCCTGCTTCTTGCCGCCGAACGAACCTTCAACGAAGATGGTCAGCAGCGATTGCACCACGTCCTTGCCCAGTTTGGGGTTCTCGTTGTTGTACGAGATGGTGTAGATGTCGTCGCGTTCGGTGCCGGTGACCTTGATCGCGGTCATCAGTTCGTCGACCTGCTTCTCGTGCTCCTTGCTGTCCTTGGCCTTGATGTCCAGGTCCACCATGCGCAGCACGCGTTCCACGTTGGGGCGGCTGATCAGGGTACGGCGCATGAACATCACCTGCTGCTCCACATTGGGCGTGGTGGTCATGCCCGCCATCAGCGGTTTCAAAATACTCTGGGTATCCACGTACACCCGGGCCGAGGCTTGGTAATCGCTTGGCAGGCGGTACACCACGGCCCAGCCAATCACGGCGACCAGCCAGGCGATCGCCACTGCATACCAGCGGTATTTCCCGATTGCCTTAAGAAAGGTCAACAGCAATGCCAAAATTTCTGCCATGTTCGATCACTCATCCCTGGTTAGGCAGGCAAACTGTCGCAATGCCCACATCTAATATTGCCTAAATAACATCTAATCTCTATCATACAGCAGAACGCGCCGCCTGTTACTATTAATTTATGCCTGTTGCGCCCTGCTGACTAAAAGAATTTAACATTTCCCTAAGGCAATTCACCACTTTGGAGGCTGCATGGCCAAGCTGATTTCACTTTTCCTGGCAGCCTGCCTGTGCTGCGCCGGCCCGCTGGCCGGGGCCGCGCCGCTGACGCGCACCATTGCCGCAGTCAAACCCGGCGTGGTCGGAATCGGCACGTTCAACCGCACCCGCAGTCCTGCCATCGTATTCCATGCCACCGGCTTTGTGGTGGGCGACGGACTGTCGGTGATCACCAACGCCCATGCGGTGACCGCGCTCGATTCGGAAAAGCTGGAAACGCTGGGCATCGTCACCGGCAAAGGCGACCAGCTGCAGTTCCGCGAGGCCAGCGTGGTCACCATCGACCGCGCGCACGACCTGGTGCACCTGCGCATGACAGGCGCACCGCTGCCGGCGCTGGCCCTGGGCAGCAGCGATATGCTGGAGGAAGGCAGCGACCTGGTGTTTACCGGTTATCCGCTGGGCATCATGCTGGGCCTGAACCCGGTCACCCACCGCGCCCTGCTGGCGGCGCAAACGCCGGCCATCCTGCCGACCCCGAATTCGCGCGGCCTCAATCCGCGCGCCGTGCTGCAGCTGCAGCGTGGCGCGCCGTTCACGATTTACCAGCTCGACGGTACGGCTTACCCCAGCAATAGCGGCAGCCCCGTGTATGATCCGGAAACCGGCGCCGTGGTCGCGGTGATCAATATGACCCTGGTCAAGGGCATGAAGGAAAGCGCGATCAGCGCCCCCAGCGGCATCAGCTACGCCATCCCGGTGCGCCACGTGCACGAATTGCTGCAACAGGGCGGCGCACAAAAATAGCAAGGTAAAATAGCAAGACTCGTGGTATAACAGGCAATGCTAAAAAGCAAACAAGGAGAATAATGTGAATATGCAAACCAAGCTGGCCCGCCTTTTCGCCGCGAGCGCCGTCATGTTCGGCGCGCTGGCCCTGGGCGGCTGCGCCACGCCCCACAGCGGCGCTCCGGCCGATGCTGGCGCCGTGCCGCAAACCGATTACCTGATTGGCCCGGGCGACAACCTGAGCATCATCGTCTGGCGCAACCCGGAAGTGTCGCAGACGGTGCCGGTGCGCCCTGACGGCAAGATCACCACCCCGCTGGTGGAAGACTTGCCAGCCAGCGGCAAGACCTCGACCGAACTGGCGCGCGACATCGAAAAAGCCCTGGCCAAGTTCATCCAGCAACCGGTGGTCACCGTCATCGTCACCGGCTTCGTCGGCACCTATGGCGAGCAGATCCGCGTGATCGGCCAGGCCGCCAAGCCGCAATCACTGCCTTACCGGCGCGATATGTCGATCCTGGACGTGATGATTGCCGTGGGCGGCGTCACGGAGTTTGCAGCAGGCAACAAGGCCAGCATCATCCGCGTGGTCGACGGCAAGCAGCAGCAATTCACCGTCCGCTTGAACGACCTGATCAAGGATGGCGACATTTCCGCCAATGTGCCGATGCGCCCGGGCGATATCCTGGTGATTCCGGAGAGCTTCTTCTAGACTGGAAGTACCAATTAGATAGTTTCCTGTAGGTGTCGATAATTCTTACAGTTCAAGATATTATTGCCAGCCGAGGGGCCGCCGGCCCCGCTTTGGTTTAGCTAAGCACCTGATTTTCCAGCCATTCCATAGGTAAAACGCGTATCTGGAACGGTACTTGCTTTCTCACTAAGTAGCAAAGGGCGGCCAGCCGCCCACCTCAATTCGCAAGGACGACGACGTGGCCAACGAACAACAGCCAGGCAAGCAACTGAGCGCACAAGGCGCTGCGCGCCGCCGCTTTACACGCGCCGGTGCCGCCGCATCCGGCGTGCTGCTGACCCTGCACAGCCAGCCCGGCATGGCAGCGGTCGTATGTGCCGGCCCTTCGGGCTTCCAGTCGGGCCTGGTCAGTGCCCGCCCCAACGATCCCGGCGCCTGCGCCGGCGTGTCGCCGGGCGCCTGGAAAAACACCGACCCTGCGCCCGGCGGCAGCAGCAATGGCAATGGCAAGGGCGGCGGCAAGAACCCGCACCCGGCGCCGCTGCCGAACAAGGTGTGGCCGGCAGGCGCCCTGCCGACCGACCTGTTCCGCAGCGTGTTTACCACCAACCTGGAAATGAGCAGCACTTACGGTTCGGATCAGTGCACCCTGGACTATATCCTGGGCAACGAACCGACTTTCGATACCTACAAGCTGGGCGCCCACCTGGTGGCGGCCTACCTGAACGTGCTGGCCGGCCTGTCCGGCTTCCAGACCGTGCCAATGCTGAAGAACATCTGGAATGAGCTGCGCGATACCGGCTACTTCAGCCCGACTGCCGGCGTGAAGTGGGACGCCAAGCAAGTGGTCGACTACCTGGCCGGTACCATGGGCTGATGCCGGTGCTGTGGCAACTGGTGCCGGGCCAGTCCCTGCTGCACCGCAGCTGGGACGGCCAAGTGGTGCTCTACAACGAAGTGTCCGGCGCCACCCACCTGCTGGACGCGGCTACCCTCGACTTGCTGCACGCCTTGCGCGACGGCGGACTCGCGCCCGAAGACTGGACCGATCCCGAGCTCCAGCTTGCCCTTGCCGGACTGCGCAAACTCTATCTGGTGGAACCATGCTGACCGTGGCCGCGCTGGCGCCCGGCGCGCTGCAGCAGCGCCTGGCCGGTGACGGCTTGCGCCTGCGCACCGGCCGCTTCAGCGTGCGGCTGCAGGCCGACATGCCCAGCGTCGCGGCCGGCATCGGCCAGCTTTACCGCGACTACCCCCTGTTGCAGGACGACGATTTCGCCGACTTCCACCTGCACCTGGTGCGCCCCCGGACGGCGCGCCGCTGGCTGCGCCCGCAAGTGCGGCTGCACTGCGACGGCTATGAGATGTTCCAGCCGATGCCCTTGCAGCATGCCTTCCCCATGTTCGAATGGGGCTTGAACTGGTGCGTCTCGAGCCGCGCCCACCGCTACCTGATCGTGCATGCCGCCGTGCTCGAACGCAATGGCCGCGCCGTCATCCTGCCTGCGCCGCCCGGTTCGGGCAAGAGCACGCTGACCGCCGCCCTGTCCGGCAAGGGCGGCTGGCGCCTGCTGTCCGACGAGCTGACCCTGCTCGAACTCGACACCGGCCTGCTGGTGCCCAACCCGCGCCCGATCAGCCTGAAGAATGCCTCCATCGACATCATCCGCGCCTATGTGCCCGATGCGGTGCTGAGCCCGCCGGTGCGCGACACCAGCAAGGGCACGGTCGCCCACATGCGCGCGCCGGGCGACGCCGTGCTGCGCGCCGCCGATTGCGCCCAGCCGGCCTGGGTCGTGTTCCCGCATTACAGCGCGGGCGCCGCCACCACGCTGGAACCGCTGGCGCGCGCCGCCACTTTCATGGAGCTGGCCGGCAACAGCTTCAACTACAGCGTGCTGGGCGCGGCCGGCTTCCACGCACTCGGCCGCCTGATCGAGCAAGCCGCCGGCTTCCGCTTCCGCTATAGTGCGCTGGATGAAGCCCTGGATACCTTCGCCCGCCTCCATGAAAGCTGACGTGCCGCTCCTGCTGCGCGCCCTGCGCGCGCCGCAGCAGCTGGCCGGCCTGCCGCCCGCCGGCTGGGACCTGCTGCTGCGCCAGGCCGCCAACGCCAACCTCAGTGCCACCCTGCACGACTGGCTGGCGCAGCATGGCATGCTGGCGCAAGCCCTGCCGCAAGCGCGCGAGCAACTGTCCTGGGCGGCCGTGATGGCGCGCCGCCACCGTCAGGCCACCTATTGGGAAATCCGCCTGATCGGCAAGGCACTGGCCGGGCTTGGCCTGCCGCTGCTGCTGCTGAAAGGCGGCGCTTACGCCGCGGCCGGCCTGCCGCCCGCCGCCGGCCGCCTGTTTTCCGACATCGACATCCTGGTGCCCGAAGAAAACCTGCCGCAGGTGGAGGCCGCCCTGATGCGTCACGGCTGGGTCGGCACGCACCACGACAGCTACGACCAGCGCTATTACCGCGAATGGATGCACGAATTGCCGCCGATGATGCATGTGCTGCGCCAGACCGCAATCGACGTGCACCACACCATCCTGCCGCGCACAGCGGCCCAGCGCCCCGATGCGCGCCTGCTGCGCGCCGCCGCGCGCCCGCTGACCGGCGATGCCGCGCCGCCGGGCACGGCCATCCTGGCTCCGCTCGACATGGTGCTGCACAGCGCTACCCACCTGTTTGCCGACGGCGAGTTCGACAAGGGCTTGCGCGACCTGTGGGACTTGCACTGCCTGCTCACGCATTTCGGCCAGCACGAACCCGGCTTCTGGGAAGCATTGCCGGCGCGCGCACGCCATCACCAGTTGCAGCGCTTCATGTTTTACGGCTTGCGCTACAGTGCCATGCTGCTCGGCACCGAAGTGCCGCCAGCCACGCTCGCCGCCATGGCCGCCGATGCGCCGCCGCCGCCGCTGCTGGCCGTGATGGATGCGCTGTTCACACGGGCCCTGCTGCCGCACCATGCAAGCTGCCGCGACGCCGGCAGCGCGCTGGCCGGCTTCCTGCTGTACGTGCGCGGCAACTGGCTGCGCATGCCGCCGCTGCGCCTGGCGCGCCACCTGTTCCATAAGGCATTTTTGACGCCTAAAAACTCGCAGGGTGCGGCCGCATAACAGCAGCAACTGCCAGCGCTGTCCCGCTACAATGGCTGGGACATCGCTTTGCACGGAGCATGCATGCGACTCTTCTCCTTCGTGGCGGCCAGCCTGCTGGCCCACGCTGCGTGCGCGCAGAATGCCGCCACCCTGTTTGAACAAGCCCAGCGCCTGGAACACGGCGAAGGCGTAGCGCGCGACCTGGACCAGGCAGCAGCGCTTTACTGCCGCGCCGCCAGGCTCGGCGCTCCTGATGCGCAATACGCCCTGGGCTGGATGTATGCCAACGGGCGCGGCGTGGCGCACGACGATGGCGCGGCCTGGCGCCTGTTCGGCCTCGCAGCCGAGCAAGGCCATGCGGCCGGCGCACGCATGCAGGCCCTGCTGCCGGCCGCAGCAGGTGCCGCGCTGCCGGCGTGCATGGCGCCCGATCCCGCGCTCGAACTCGACCTCGCTTTCCCGATCCCGGACTACAATGCCGCGACGCCGCAACTGCTGGCCCTGGTCGACAAGCTGGCGCCCGAATACGACATCGAACCGGCCCTGGCGCTGGCCGTCATTGCAGTCGAGTCAGGCTTCAACCGCGCGGCGGTATCGCCCAAGGATGCGCGCGGGCTGATGCAGCTGATTCCCGCCACCGCTGCGCGCTTTTGCGTGCTCGATGCCTTCAACCCCGAGCAGAACCTGCGCGGCGGGCTGGCTTACCTGCGCTGGCTGCTGGCGCGCTACAGCGGCGACGTCACGCTGGCGACCGCAGCCTACAATGCCGGCGAACAGGCGGTCGACCAATACGGCGGCGTGCCGCCGTATGATGAAACGCGGGCCTACGTGCGGCGGATCGGCAAACTGTACGGCAAAGCCCTGCATCCGGTTGCGGCCGCGGCGCCGGAACGCTGCGTGCATCAGATAGCAATTCGATCACGCCGATGATATGCTTGCCCGATGGAATGGGACGCGATCATCATCGGCACCGGCATGGGCGGCGCGCCACTTGGCTATGCGCTGGCGAAGGCCGGGCAGCGCGTGCTGTTCCTGGAAAAGGGCAAGTCGCATTTGCTGCCGGGCGCACTGACCAACAGCTACGCCGAGACGCATTTCCCGGCGCCGGCAGCGCCCGGCCCGCAGCACCGCGCCACGCTGCAACGCGCCGGCCGCTACGCCGACACCATCCGCACCAACGCCGGCCCGCGCACCCAGCATTTCGTGCCCTTCATCGGCAGCGGCACCGGTGGCTCCAGCGCGCTGTACGGCATGGTGCTGGAACGCTTCTTCCCGGCCGATTTCGCACCGCGCGCCCAGCATCCGCAAGCAGCCGAGGCCGACTTGCCGCAAGCGTGGCCGATCGGCTACGACCAGCTGCTGCCGCATTACGAAGAGGCGGAACAACTGTTCCGCGTGCGCGGCACGCCCGACCCGCTGCGCGCCGACCGCAGCGGCGACTGGGCCGCGCATTTCCGCGCCCCGCCGCCACTGACGCCAGCGGCCGGCGAGCTGTTCGAATTCTTCCAGCACCGCGCGCTGCATCCCTACCGCCTGCCGCTGGCCTGTGAATTCGTGCCAGGCTGCGAAGCCTGCCAGGGTTACCTGTGCGACCGCCAGTGCAAGAACGACGCCAGCCGCGTCTGCCTGGAGCCGGCCCTGTCGCTGCATGGCGCCACGCTGATGGATGAATGCGAGGTGGTGCGGCTGGAAGCCACGCGCGAGGCCGTCACCGGCGTGGTATGCGAGCAGCGCGGCCAGCGCCTGACCTTGCGCGGCAAGCAGGTCTTCCTGGCCGCCGGCGCGCTGGAGACGCCGCGCCTGCTGCTGCAATCGACGTCCGCAGCCTGGCCGCAAGGGCTGGCCAATGATTCCGGCCTGGTGGGGCGCAACCTGATGCGCCACCACATCGACCTGTACGCGGTCAAGCCCAGGACACCGGCCGGTTTCGACAACCGGCAAAAGGAATTCGGCTTCAACGATTTCTACCAGCGCGACGGCAGGAAGCTCGGCTCGGTGCAATCGTTCGGCCGCCTGCCGCCGGTGCCGGTGCTGGCAGCGTCGATGGAAGACGATATCCGGCAAGGCGCCCTGCCTTGGCTGGCACCGCTGTTCAAGCTGGCGCAGCCGGTGATGAAGCCCATCCTCAGGCAATTCGTGCACGAGCGCCTGGTGCTTGCTACCACGCTGGAAGACTTGCCCTACGCTGACAACCGTGTCACGCCGGCCAGCGGCGATGCGCGCCTGGCGCTCGACTACCGCGTACGCCCGCATGATACGGCGCGCATTGAAGCCATGCGCAGCCTGATGAAGGATGCCCTTAAGCCCTACTCCTTCGACCTGGTGAAGCAGGCTGACAACAACCAGCGCATTGCCCACGCCTGCGGCACTTGCCGCTTCGGCAGCGACCCGCACAGCAGCGTGCTCGACGCCAACAACCGCGCCCATGGCCTGTCCAACCTGTACGTGGTGGATGGCTCCTTCTTCCCGTCCAGCGGCGGGACCAATCCCAGCCTGACGATTGCCGCCAATGCCTTGCGCGTGGCGCGCCACCTGACAGGAAAAGGAATCTACGATGATCAAGCTTGAAGATTTGCGCGGC
>Ga0307408_100001784_pt1 | contig 15709 bp, 10 predicted proteins | sample 322Cmetagenome_FD_202116 | JGI IMG/M metagenome (GOLD analysis project Ga0307408, IMG submission 202116) | Maize rhizosphere microbial communities from greenhouse at UC Davis, California, United States - 322HYB-C-3 | ecosystem: Host-associated > Plants > Roots > Rhizosphere > Soil | place...
GGCTTCGATGCCGGCTATGAAATCCGCTGGGGTGACAAGTACTTCGGCATCGCCCGCGACCGCAGTTGTATCGTCATTGTCGATATGCCCCGTCAATATATGGCTTGCAAGCCGATCAGTTTCCTCCAGAGCTACATCATCCAGCAGGCGAACATCCAATCGACGCTGACCCTGCAATTTAACGACTTCGACTATGCCAGTCTTGCGTTTCCGGTGGCGACCAAGGCCAGCGAAGCCATTGCGGCCAAGCTCAATTTCGCGGCATGGTCGTAGCCGCATCAATTCCAACGGGAGGTGCACACTATGAACACCCAGGTCGTCCAACCTAATACACCCGGCAGCACCCCGCTGGGCCGCGAATTCGCCGTGTATATCAAGGGCCAATATGCCGGGCACGCGGCGGGCCTCTACGCGAAACCAAATTCCTCGGAAGACATCAATGACTACGAGGAGCCCATCATGGTCCGGTCATTTTTTTATCGTTTGATGCGAACCGCTTTCCTTCGCAACGGCCAGACGCTTGAGCACGACAACGATTTTGTCAGCCACGCCACCGCCCGCCGATGGGCCGCGCTCGACGCGGTTGACTTCCGCAACCTGAACCGCATCAATCGCGATGTGTGCACGCATTGCGCGGCGCTGATTCGCACCAATCCTTCACCGTTTTATCTGCGGGCCATGCAACTCACCGCCCCGGACGTGCTGGAGATGGTCCATGCCGCCGCCCGCACCAACCATGAACAACGACGCGCAAAGCCTGCCCCGGCCGATAGCGGTCAAGGGGTACTTTCCCTTCCGGCGCAACAGGCCGGCGGCCACCCCGCAAGCAATTTGGTTTTGGCGCAGCGTCCGCGTCAGCACTAAATTTTGCATTGTATAGATTATGCAAACTTGGAGGAGATATGCAACCGACCCATCCACTCCAATCCGATCCTGTCGACGGTATCCCTGACGATGCGTTAAATGGCGCGAGGGACAACCCGCTACGCTGCGCCCGTGAAGACCTGCTGGCCCGTGCCTCCGCCACCTACGCGCAAGTCTTGTCGGCGTTGAAGCCGGGCCCGGACGTGTCCGCCTCCCAGATGCGCGAACACTTCACTGAACAGGTACTCGACCCGGAGCGCTACCACGAAGTGCAGGAAGCCGACAATCCACAAGCGCTGCGCATCGGCGACCAGGTGCTGCGGGATGGGCACGGCGATACCCCGCATTACATCATCAGCATCATCAATGAACCGCACGACGGCGCGGACGTGCTACGGGTTCGCACGATCTCAACCACGTCATATGGCGGCTGGTGCGACATCGAGTCCGTCCATCGTCCGAGACAAGCAACCGCAGCTGCGGACAAGCATGTGGAATCCGCCCCGCTGCGGTCAGCGGCGCAGTCCATCGCACTGGAAGAAGTCAATTCCACGCAGCGGATCGCCATCGTCGCGGGAGCAACGGTTGCACCGGACAAGCATGCAAGCGCACCACGATACGATGGCGACGAACCGGATACCTCGGTCGCAGCCGCCATGAAATGGGGATTCGCCAGGTTTACTTCGGATAACGAGGACTATGCGGTGCCAACACGATTCCCGACCGCATCGAACTTTATCGACATTGTCCAAGCCGGTTGCCGCGTTAGGATCGATATCGCCCGCGCCCCCAATGGCGCCTGGGCCAGCGCTGTCGACGCCTCCGATGCCAAACTCGCGTTTGCGACGGCATTGGCGCCAACGGACGACTGCATCCAGCATCCGACCCTGGGCGCGGCGGTGCAGGCGGCTGTGCGCCTGCTCAAACGCCGCCTGAACCGGCACGTGTACGAGGCGGTCAGGGATGCCGCCGAAACCCGGTTGAGCACCATGACACGCAGCAGCCTGGCAACGCGCGCGCCCGACGTTGTATCACAGGCAAGGGCACTTGCGAGGGCTTACATCGCCGCCTCCGGCGATTTATTTGGCTCAGCCGATATCCAGCTGCTGGGCGGTAATGCGCATCAAGGGCACCGCGGAGAGTTGCTGCGCATGCTCAATGAAAATGCAACCATTCCGGATAAGGCGGCGACCATGGACGTCTTGCTGGAAGCCTTTTGTGACGTGGCCGGTATCCGGCAAGCGTCCATGCAGGAACGTCAGCACTTGCTGGCGCGCTGGCTCACCATGCAAGATGATGCGTCATCCGCCACCGGCGCACCTGTCGAACTTCATGCGCCAGCGGCGCCCGCGCAGACTGTACCGGGCAACGCGGGCGTGGTGGCATGGGTACGGCAACAAGTCGCTTCCGGCCAGCGTTTTACCTCCGGCGAACTGTTTGCCACCGCCGCCCAGGCATACGGCGCGCCACTGTCCTCAGGGACCTACAGCTCCCGTGACATCTACGATGCGATGGAAGCCGGCATGCACCAAGCTATCGTTGATGCCGGCCTTTCGCCGACAGGTTCCGCGTCCGACGCCATCGAGGGCCTGGAACGCATTGAGCGCATGCTGGATTACCTGCCAACCCAAACCCGGCGCACCACCGACAGCGAGGAATTCGACCAGTATTCCACAGTGCCGACATTGGCCTATATCGCGGCCTGGGCCGCCAACCTGCGCAAAGGTGACATCATGCTGGAACCTTCCGCCGGCACCGGTGCCCATGCGATCCATGGCGAACTGGCTGGCGCCACCGTCATCGTCAACGAACTAGCCCCCGGCCGGGCCGGCATCCTGAGCCAGCATTGGCCCCGGTGGCGCCTGTTCCGGGAAGATGCAGAGCAACTGCACAATATTCTCCCGTCGGAGATACAGCCCACCGTCATCGTCATGAACCCGCCTTTCAGCCGGACCGGTGGTCGCCTGCAGGGAGAAAGCAGCAACAAGGTGATCCAGGCGCATATACGCCAGGCGCTGGCCCGGCTGGCGCCCGGCGGGCGGCTGGTTGCAGTCGTTAGTGAAAACATGTCGCCGAACCGTCCCATGCACCGCCTGCTGTGGGACGACATTCTCGACCAATGTTCGCTGCGGGCCAATATCAAGGTACCGGGCAAGTTCTATGCTAAGTATGGCGTCAGCGTTGCCGTGCGCCTGATCGTTCTGGATAAGACCGGTCCGCATCGCGGGCGGCCGCTGATCGCGGACGCCACGGCGCTGGCGCCTCTTATCACACAACTGGAGGAGATACGCCATGACCGCCCCATCGGAAACTCCGCAGCACACCCGGCTCGATCCCCTGAATCTGGCGGCGCTGACGTTCTTGCCGCCGGACGCGCGCTACGGCAACGAAGCGCCGCTGGTTTCACTACTGAGGCTCGGCCTGGAGAACGGCTTGCAAGTTCGCCCGGCCAGCCCGACTTGCCCGGACCAGGAACAAGTCGACGAGTTGATCGACCTGCTGTCGCGCATCCCGCCCACGGCGGTGGCGAACTTCCTGAGCAACCCGGAGGAGCTGTCGGCGGAGGAATGCTATCTGAGCCCGGAAATGCTGGCCAACGCGCGGACCTTGGACGAGGCGGCGGCAATCCTGCTGGACGCACTGGTCAACAGCCTGATCGCGAGCCGTCCGTAACCAGCATTACCGTCACCGCCTTGCCACCGGTGGCGGCCCAGTCGGGCACCGCCATGACCGATGCCGTCTACGAACACTACCTGCCCCAGCGCCTGGCCATCCCCGGTGCGCAGGCGCATCCCGGCAAACTGGTGCAATCGGCGGCCATGGCGGCGGTGCTGCCTCCGGCCCCGAGCTACACGCCCAACCTGCCCGCCGCCGTGGTCGAAACCGCCAGCCTGTCGCTGGCGCAACTCGAAGCCATCGTGTACGCGGGCCAAGCCCACGCCCGGCAGTTGCCGAGCGGCGAACGCCAGGGCTTCTTTATCGGCGACGGCACCGGTGTCGGCAAGGGCCGGGAAATCGCGGGCATCATCCTGGACAATCTCCGTTCAGGCCGCGCCAAGGCGGTATGGGTTTCGGAAAAGAGCGGACTGCTGCGCGACGCCAAACGGGACTACCAGGCGGTGGGCGGGGATGGCGCCCTGCTGTTTGGCCATGCCAAGAGCCGGCCAGCCGCCGTCATCGATGCGCCTGGCGGCGTGCTGTTCACCACCTACACGCTGCTGGCCTCCGGCCAGAAACGCAAGGAGGGCAATCAGGAAGCACCGCAAACCCGCCTGCAGCAGCTGGTCAAATGGCTGGGGCCGGACTTCGACGGCGTGATCGCCTTCGACGAAAGCCACAACATGGCCAACGTCACCGAGAAGCGCGGAGCACGCGGCGCCACGCCGCCCGCAGCCAAAGCGTTGGCTGGCCTGGAACTGCAGCGCGCCCTGCCACAGGCCCGGATCGTGTACGTTTCCGCCACCGGCGCCACGGAGGTATGCAACCTGGCCTATGCGCCCCGGCTGGGATTATGGGGCGACACCACGCCCTTCTCCAATGCAACCGCCTTTGTCAAAGCGGTCGACGGGGGCGGCGTCGCGGCAATGGAGTTGATCAGCCGCGACATGAAAGCCATGGGCGTCTATATCGCACGTTCATTGAGCTTCGACGGGGTCACATATGAACGCCTGGAGCATGCCCTGCTGCCACTGCAGGTCGATATCTATAACGAATTGGCCGGCGCCTGGCAGGCGGTCCTCCAGGGCGTGAACGCTGCCCTGGAAACGACGGGTCAGGGCAAGAATGGCCATGCCAAGAGCGCCGCCCTTTCACGCTTCTGGGGCGCGCACCAGCGCTTTTTCAACCAGGTCATCACCGCCATGCAAATGCCGACCGTGATCGAACACGCCCGCGCCGCGCTCGACGCGGGACACGCGGTCGTCATGCAGCTCGTCAATACCAATGAGGCGGCGCAGGAACGCCAGCTTGCCGACATGGCCGCCAGCGAAACCGAGATCGAAGAACTCGACTTTACGCCCCGCCAGTGCCTGGTCGACTATGTCCGTTCCGGATTCCCGATCCTCCAGTATGAACAGTACAAGGATGACTCGGACGTTGTCCGCAGCCGTCCGGTCACGGATAGTAACGGCAACCCCGTTATTTGCCGCATGGCTGAAGAACAACGTGATGCGCTGCTGCAAACGCTCAACGACATACGCATACCGGACAATCCCATTGACATGGTGTTGAACATCTTCGGCCCTGATGAGGTTGCGGAAGTGACGGGCCGGCGCCGCCGCTTCATCCAGCAGCGCGATGGCGAAGGCCACTTGGCTACCGTGGAGCAAAAGCGCCCGCAATCGGCCGCCATGGCCGACGCCGACGCCTTCATGGCCGACCGCAAGCGCATCCTGGTCTTTTCGGACGCGGGCGGGACCGGCTATTCCTTCCATGCGGCCCAGGACGCGCCCAATCAGCGCAAACGCATACACTACCTGGTACAACCTGGCTGGCGCGCGAACAAGGCCGTGCAAGGCATGGGCCGTACCCACCGCGCCAACGAAGTCCATCAGCCGCATTACGTGCTGCCGACGACCAACCTGGAGGCGCAGCGCCGCTTTATTTCATCCATTGCCCGCCGGCTCGACCAGTTGGGCGCGCTCACCAAAGGGCAGCGCCAGACCGGCTCTCTCGGCCTGTTCAGCGCCGACGACAACCTGGAATCGGATTACGCCCGCCGCGCATTGCGCATCCTGTTTGGCGACATGTACCACCACCGCTCCCCCCTGCCGTTCGATGAAACCGTGCAATCGCTGGGACTGAACGGATTGGTGGACAGCCGCACCGGCGCCCTCAACGAAACAAAGCTCCCGTCGATGCCGCAATTCCTCAACCGGCTGCTGTCGCTCAAGACGTTCGAGCAAAACCGCGTCTTCAAGGAATTCACCCGGACGCTGGACGCGGTCATCGATCAGGCGCGCCAAGATGGCACCTACGACCGGGGCATGGAAACGGTCAGGGCCAACATTGTCAAGAAAGTACGCGAAGAACCCGTGCACACGGACAACCGTACCGGCGCCGAGACACGCTACGTCGAGCTGGCGCTGCACCGCCCGACGCGCTTTACGCCCTTTGCGGAACTACCGCCATTTTCCAGCGCCGCTTCCGATCCGGAAGTCTTCATGGGCTACTTCCGCAATGAACGCAACGGCAAGGTTTTTGCATTGCTCAAGACCGGCCAGGGCACCAATGACAAGGGCGTGACCTACACGCGCGGCAAGCAATACCACCCGAGCGGCCCGGTGCGGTACGTCGACAATGTCGACCAGATCGATGCCGCCGTGCGCGGCCGCATTACCATCCAGCGCATGGAAAAGTGCCCGGTGTATGGCGGGCCGCCCTTTGAGGTGGAATGGAAACGCAACGGCCAAAGTTTCAAGGAAAGCAGCAACGCCGCCGCCAACGCACTGCGGTCGCGCGGCATGGAAGGCATGGAATACATGCGCTTCATGAAAGGGATACCGCCCGAACGGCGTGGTGCCATCGACAAGGTGGTGGCCCGCATCAAGGAAAACATTACCTACGAGGAAGTGGAACGCACCGTGCGCGCCTACACCCAGCTGGAGCCGGAGGAAGCCGCGCAAGCCTGGGCCGCTGAAATCGCCGCGACGCCAGCCACGCAGGTGCAACCACTGCATCTCATTACCGGCGCCCTGCTGCCGGTGTGGGACAGGATTCCGGACGCGCCCAAAGTCGTCCGAACCCAAACCGACGACGGCGAGCGGCTGCTGGGCCGCGTGGTCGCCCCGGGCTTGTTGAAACAGACCCTGCGCAACCTGTGCATCGGCACCGACGTGTCGAAGCTGCCCGCCGGGCAGGTGCTCGAGCAGATCAGAGCCGGCGCCCAAGGCGTCCTGTCGAACCGCTGGGAACTGCAAACCGCCCGCACCGGGGGCGAACAGCGTATCGAACTGCATGTGCACGTCTACACGGGCAATGATGTGCGGTGGCTGGAAAACATCGGCATCCTGCACGAGCGGATCCGCTGGCAGTCGCGCTACTTCATCCCCACCGGGGCGAATGAAGCCGTCGTGCTGCAGCGCCTGCTCGAAGCAAAACCATTGGCCGACCTGATAGCAAACAACCCGCGGCAGGATGATCCTCCGGTCTTCTCGCGCGTGCCGCCCAGTCCTATGACGGGCGAGGCCAGGCCGCCCATGGCGCAGGCCGATGTCATGCAGCTCGCGGCAGCGGCGTGCGCGGCCTGGACGCCGGCACCCACCGCCGTCTGCGTCCAGTCGATTCGGGAGCTGCCGTTCGCGGCCGACTGCTCGGTGCGGGCGGCGTTCCACCGTGGCGCCATTTACCTGGTCGCGGACAACTTGCACGATGCGGCCGACATCGAATTCGTGATCGCCCATGAAATGGTGGGCCACTATGGCTTGCGCACGATCCTGGGTGACGGGCGCATGGACGAAGAAATGGCCCGCCTGCGCCGCGCCAATCCCGTTCTGGCCAGCCGTGCCGCGCAGTTGGCCACCGCCTACAACATCCCCGTGGCCGAAGCGACGGAAGAAGCCATGGCGGACCTGGCGGCAAGCGGCGCGGAGATCAGCGGGTTCCGGCGTTTCACACTGATCCTACAGCATGGACTGCGGCGTATCGGCTTGCACAAGGTTGCCGATTGGCTGGAAGGAAAAACCCAGGCGGAGACCTTTGAATTGATTGGCCGCGCCCGGGCGCTGGTCATGAGCAACAGACCCGGATTGCAAGGCGCCATGGCGTTCGGCGGCGATCCGGCACGGCCCGCCCATCCCTGCGGTGAACCGCCACACGCAAAAGCCCGCCGCAAGGCGTTCACGCCAAGACACGACGCCGGTCAAATCCCGTGCGGACATCCCGGTGAAAATTCGCATCGTATCTAGAATGCAGAACAAGACCGTGTTCACTTGGAGCTGCCGCCATGACGCAAGCGCTTCCCCCACCATCGGTACCGGCCTGTGTCATACAGGCCGCCGCCGACTACACGCTGCCATTGCGTGCCCTGCTGGCCGTCTGGGTCACCGAGGGCGGCAAGCCCGGCACTGTCAGCCGCAACCGTAACGGCACCTTCGATCACGGGCCTTTCCAGATCAATACCCGGTGGGTCAAGCATTTTGGCGCGCAATATGGCATCACGGCGGACGCACTGACCCACGACCTGTGCTGGTCCGCGCGCGCCGCCGCCTACATCCTGCGCTACGAAATCAATGCCGCCGGCGGCAGCTTTTGGGACGGTATTGGCCACTACCACTCGCGCACCCCTGCGCTGAAAACCGGCTATATCGCCCGGGTCTACAACAATTCCAAGCGCCTGTGAAGGAAATATGATGTCCAACTCCGCCCCCGCCAACGACATGGATCTGGTGAACCTGGGCATGGCGATCCTCTGCCTGCTGGGCCTGATGGTGGCGTGGCATTTCTACCATGCGGAAATCGTCTACTGGGCCATGCGCTGGGCGTGGATCCAGCTGCGGTGGATTGAAAACCTCTACGCGGGCGACATGCTCCAGGCCACGAAACAGGCCATTGTCGCCGCGGCGCGTTCCCCGGAGCAGCAGAGCTTCCACCAAACCATTGGACTGCTCAACTCGGCGGGTCGCTATTTCATTGCGCTCCCGTTCCTCGTCGCGCTGTATGGCCTGTGGTCCGCGCAGCGTCACCCCGCCAACCGGACACGACGCCAGATCACCGCCGACACGCTGCCGCGCATTATGTCCAGCCACTCCCCGGCCGTTACCCCGGTACTCTACTATGGGGATCTGCTCAATAGCGATCCGGAAGAGCACCGCCGTGCGCTCAACCCGGAAGAATGGGTGGAACGCCACGGTCTGGTCGTCAACCGGCAATTGCGGCGCGAGGCATGCAAGGCGCTGCTGGTGCAAGACCTGGGCAACAAGATCACCTCGCCGGACCAACTGTCACCTGTGGAACGTGCCCTGTTCGCGGTCTTCGGCGCGCGCCTGCTATCGGACGGAAATGATATCGCGCGTGCGCAGGCATTACTCGATGCGCTGAACCGCTCTTGCCACCATCACCATGGAAACGGCAAGCCCGGCTATCCCGACCTGACCGTCTGCGACGAAGCCTTCGCAATATACGCGACACACCCGGCGGCGGCCGAATGGATCGCACGCCATCCCTATCCGCGCACCCTGCTGCATGCCATGCACAAAGAGGCGCTGGCGACGGGAAAACTGCCCAGTTCTCACTTTCGCTGGCTCAAAGGCATGGACCGGGCACTCTGGTATGCGCTGAATACGACCGGACGCAAAGCACCCTTCATGGAATCAAGCGCCGTTTTCACACAGTGCATGTGGGAAGCCTTTGCCTTCGACCATGGCTACCGGCTGCAATCCCCCTGCCTCGACGAGACTGTCAACGGCATCGAATCCTACCTGATCAAGCTTGGCATCGTAAAACCTCTGTAACCCCAGGAGCAGAAAATGGAAACCAAAGACCGCATCGAATTGTTTGGCGACTCACTGTTGATCCAGTTCGGCATGACCGGCTTGACCAGTAACGTTTCGCTGATCCATGTACTGAAAGGCGCCACCTTCAGCCGGGACGGTGCATCCATCCATGTCTGCACGCAGAATTTCTCACTCGAAAGCAAGGTGGAAACCTTTCCGAACGAGGCCCTGGCCACATCGGCGCTGGGCGGCATCTGCGCGGCCATGCGCCGTTATGCGCGCACGCGGCGTATTTACCGCACCTGCCGCAACGTTGTGCTGTGGCTTGGACTGCCCATGCTCCTGGTGATCTTCGCGGCGATGCTCAATCTTGCCATTTCGCGCGCCCAAGCGGAGACACCGCGACATGCGGCCGCCATGCAGGCGCCCATGTCACCCGGTCCGGCGCACGCATCGTACGACCCGCCCTTACACCCAGCCCCGGCTGAACTGGCGCAAGCCATGGCCGACGGCGCAAAGACGGGCAATTTTTCCGTCAAACTGTCATCCGGCCCCAAGGGAGCGCTGTATATCTTTGCCGATCCAAATTGCGGCGCCTGCCGCCGCCTGGAACGCGAGTACGCGGCGCTGGCCAAAGACTACGCCATTCACGTTTTTCCCGTGTCCGTGATCGGTGGCAATGTATCGCACAGCCGCCTGAAACGGCTGTTCTGCGCGGATGCGGGCAAGCGTGCGGCTTATTGGAAAACGCTGGCATCCGGCCATGAAATCGACGCACCGGACTGCGCGCACGGCGCGGCCGCGGTGGATGGCAATAACCAGGTGTTCAATGCCATGCATCTCGAATTCACGCCCACCATCATCACCGCGCGCGGCAATCTGGTACCGGAAACCTTGCCCGGCACGGCATCCGCGATCCGGCAATGGGTGGACCAGCACGACACGCCGTCGGGCCGCTGATCACCATCGGAGCACAGTGCCATGGCCCACAATCCGGAACATGAAATCGACCAGGCGCGCCTGATCCGCGACACGCGCACGGCCAGCGCACGATTCGCCGCCACGCTGTACCGACCCGGCGTATTCAGCACGGCCATGGCGGTGATGATGGCTTTGCAGCTGTCGTGCTCCGCGCTATGGCCGGTCTGGCTGACGTTGACGTCCCTCCTGGTCATCCGATTCAAGCAGCGCCCATTCCATATGCCACTGCGCATGCCGAAAGATATCGGTGGCAAGGACGCATCGGACTATATTGAGTCCGTACAATCCATCAGCTGGCTATTCGGCCTGTTCCCGGCCACGCGCACGGTACGCACACTGCTCATGGCGGCGGGCATTTTCTATGCCGGATATCAGCGCTCGCAACTGCCTTATCAACAAGGGCGCGAATTGTGGCTCACCAGCTCGGACTGCCGGGCCCACCTCTTCCTGGCCGGGACGACTGGCGGTGGCAAAACCGACACGCTGATGGGCATTTCCTACAATGGCATGTGCTGGGGTTCCGGCGTGGTGTACGGCGACGGAAAATCCAGCCCCACCGTACCGTTCAGCATGTGGTCACTTGCGCGCAGACTGGGGCGGGAGGATGACTTTCTGGTGCTCAATTTCTTGACGGGCGGGGAAGATCCGTTCAAGGCCATGCTGGCGGGCGCCTTGGCTGAGCAATTGGGTAAATACAGTCTGGCGCAATCGAATTCGATGAACTCGTTTGCGGAAGGCGCGGCGGACTTCCTCTTGCAATTGACCGCGTCGATCATCCCCAAAGCGTCGGGGGAGAATGTCAAATGGCAGCAAAAGGCCATCAACATGATTGACGCCCTGTTCCGCGCCCTGTGCTACAAGCGTGCGCGCGGTGAGCTGGATATTTCGGTGACAACGATCCGGCATTACCTCGCCCTGCCCAACCTGGTGTCACTGTACCTCGAGGGGCGAGATGGCAAATTACCTGAACTGGCCTACCTGCCCATCAAGGCGTATTTTGAGACCGGCCTGCCCGGATTCCGCCCCGACCTGGCCGACACGCCCGACCAGTGGGACAGCGAAGTGTATAACCAGCACGGCTACATGACCGGCGAATTCTCGCGCATCCTGTCTCTGCTGACCGACACCTACGGCTACATCTTCCAGGACAAGTATCCCGACATCGATATCCCCGATGTCCTGCAAAACAACCGCATCCTCGTGGTCATGATCCCGCCACTGGAAAAATCGGCTTCCGAGGCGGCGGCCTTGGGCAAATTGTATGCTTCGCAGGTGCGCCTTGCGATGGCGCAGAATCTGGGGCACAGGCTTGAAGGAACCAAGGCCCAGATCCTGGACACCAATCCGACCAATGCACCCAATCCCAATATCATCATCAACGACGAACTGGCCACCTACTTCGCCGAAGGCATGGCCACCATGTTCGCCCAGGCACGCGAGCTCAATTACATGATGGTGGCCAGCGTGCAGGATTTACAAGGCATGAAGCGCAGTGATGCCGGCGCGGAAACGGCCTCCGTCGTGGCCAACACCAAGGTCAAATGGACGTTGGCGCTGGAAGACCCGGAAGACACGTTTGAACTGTTCCGCAAAGCCGCCGGTGAGGCCTATATCAGCGCGCTCACCCGCCACGACACCGTCACCGGCAGCTTTGCCACGTCCGTCAAACCGCAGGGGCAACTGGAAATTGAGAAGCAAAGCCGCATTACGCTGGCAGACGTGAAGCGGCTCAACCCCGGTGAAGGATTCCTGATCTTCAAGGATAAAGTCGTCCCCTGCGCCTCCTTCCACATCCCGGACGTGGACAAGAAAAGCACGGTGCTGCCGCTGCACATCAACCGCTTCCTGCAAATCGCCCGCCCGACCATGGCCGGCATGCCCCGCGACGCCGTGCGCATACATGGGTCGGAACAGCGCATCGTCGACAACATCCTCACCATGCTGCGCCGCTGCGAAGCGCCAGCCTATCCGCAACTCGACGACCCCATCCTCATGGCGGTCAAGTCGGCCGCGTCGCATTTGAACGAGATTGAACGCTTCCCCGTCACGCCGGTCGAACGGGGCATCGTGCTGTTCCAGGCGGCGCGCAGGGCATTGCATGCGGCGCGGCGGGACGGCCGTACGGGCCATATGCATGCGGCGGTCGCCACTTCCGATGCCGATGCCGATGATTAAAATCTCCACCGAAAGCAAGCGACGTCCATGGCCACCTCTTGCCGTCACAACCTTGATGAGCTGATCGAACTCAGTGCCAGCATGCCCAGCATCCGCTATAGCGTGGCGCGAGGGTATACCGACTGGCCGGTCCGCTGCAGAATTGCCGATGAGGCGCTGTTGCATGCCGAAGCGATGCGGGCAAACCGCATGCTGGTTGTCTTTCCTACCCATGCTTGCGTGCCGGTCTGTTACAAGGGCGACGCCTGGATAGCGGATTCCGGCGATACACTTGAAACCATTCAATACGATCTGGACTTGCACCTGCGATCTGCGATCCGTGCGCGGACAATGGCGGCCACGGCGGCGCCGCGCCGGACCGACCGTTTCGCCCAAATTATGCATGCGCGCTGCGATGTGGCCGAGTTGCTTCAGATACAAAACGTCGGAAGGCTGCTGTCGGCCTGGGCGGACATACGCCGGCAAGCCGGGGCGTCAGCGCCCTACCGCATAGCGCTGGCCAATGAACTGCGGTCCGAGCGCCCCGCCGCCAATCTGAATCGGCACCTGGCGCAAATCGTCCACACCCGCATAGCAACGATCCAAGCATGGCCGCCGCCACTCGCCATCAAACAAACTGAACGGCATATCGATGCGCTCCGGATGGCGAACGGCCATTACGAACGCGAACTCCACTGGAAACACATCCGCCTGTGCGCAAAATGCAATCCGGTTTATCGTGCGCGCCTGGCGGAGGCATTGCCCGATTGGCGCCCGACGGCGCAACCGTCGGGAATGCCGCAACGCCACGCGCCCATCCGTTCCGATGCAGCGCCTCCCGTGTCACGCACCGGCATGCGGCCGTGATCGGCCAGGCACGCGTCACAATCACCTTCCTGACTGAGGTTTCCCGATGCGCGCGCTTCTCTTCGCTGCACTGGCACTGGCGTTACCCGGCAGCCTTACCGATTGCCACGCGCAAGCGGCGCCCACACACGCCACCGCGCCATCCGGCAACTTCACTTTCAGGATGTCATACGCGCCTGCGGATGCGCACACCAGATTGCAGGCGCGCCTCGCCAACTTGACGAATCCGGCACTGCGCAGACGCTATCACCTGTTGATTCGCTTCGGCGCTCCGCTCTTCCTGCCGGACGACCAGATCGCCGTCGATGCCACCCGGCGTGGCGCGCTCGATGATGGCCTGGCGCGCTGGCTGCGCCTCGCGCCAGCGGACCGGCAATTTGACTTGCTTGTCCTGCCGGACGTTGACTACTTTTGGCCGGCGGAAGTCCAACCCACAGGCCATCCACTCCACTATTCGACCGCCTTCATTTTGCACCTGGCGCCGGCGGCCGGGGGAAACACCACCGTGGACGTGCTTCAGGTGAACGGCATGGCCAGGTTTGGAAAAAAATTCGATCTGCTGGGCCGCACTGGCCCGAAGTTTTACTGGGACGACCGGCCCGTTCCGCCTTCGCCACAGGCGGCATGGGAGCTGATCGGCCATTTGGCGGGCCCAGCGCAATAAGTACCCCGCCCGATCGATCAGCCGCGCTGCCTGCTCGCCGCGCGTGGCCGCGATGCCGGCGCGTTCGCTTCCACCGCAGCGGGGCGAGGACGGTCGCTCGGATATTCCAGTTTCACCTGGGTGGTTGGGTTGAGGCGGCACACCGCCGACTCGATCGCTGCCCAATGCCGTACCGGCACGGCGCCGACCTGAAGCGCCACTTCGCCGATGGCTGGTTTGCTGTCGAATGCCACAACGCGGAAATGCTGGTACTCCGGCAAGTCGCAGAGCTGCACGATCAAGTCCGGGCGGGTCAGCAACAGCTTCTTGCCATCCTCGTCGATGCCGCCAGCGGCGTTCGGCGCAGCGCCATCGTCCAGCGCAAAGGCGATGGATTCCCACGTCTGGCGGCGCACTTGGTTCAGCGACAGGAAGTCATGATGCGGCAAATCCTCCGGCTTCATCTTGCCGGGATTGATGGCGAAATCAAGCCTGACCATGAAGTCGATCACGGTAAATTCGAGCTGATGCTTCCGCGCATACGCGTTGGCCGCCATAAAACCGTCTTGCTTGCTTTGCCGCCCGTATAACCCGCAAATCACCCCTGGCATTTTTCTCGGCAACGCCAGGCCGCAATCCTTCAGTGACAGCGAATTTGGCAGGCTGCCCGTATAGAAATAGACGGTCGACAATTCAATGAGCGCACCGGGCTTATCATTTTCACTCTTCATCTTCGGCCGCCTTCCATCCATTTTCCAGCACGTCGGGGCAACCCTGCTTTTCCCCGACTTCCCTGGCCACCTTTGTCATCAACGCCCGCGTTCCCTTGGACGTCATTCCAAGACGCTGGAGCGCCACCACCAGCCGCGCCAGTTGCCGCCCGGGTTTGCCATCATGGAGCAGCAGCCGGTAGGCCGACGGCGCTGAGCGGCCAATCAACGCGGCAAACGTTTCCCGGTCGCGGGGATTGTCTTCAAATCCCAGAAAGGAATAAAACCCGTTCATATCGACCACCTGCGAGACCGGCGAAGACTCGGGCCGGTTTGTATACAGCTGCAACAACAAAGCAACGGTGGGATCGGCGATCTGCAAATGCGCAGCCTTCGGATCCGTCAGCTTATCCCACTTTACGACCTGCAGACCGAATGCATCGGCGGCACTGGCCTTGGTCAAACCATTGGCAAGTCGCCAGCGTTCCAAATCGGCACCACACAGAGGCTTACGTTTATCTGCCATAAAAAATTTCAGTATTGCATTAAAGAACTGGATGGGCGCTTGACAAGGATCAAGCGGAACGTGCACATCACTGGCATGGCGTCCAATTCTGCATAACCTAGTTTATGCAAAACAGGCAACGGTAACAAAACTATACGCGAATTCTGCCGCAACAACATACCAACGCATGAGGCCGTTGCATTTCCCACGTACTGGCTGGAGAGGCGCGCTATGGACACGGTTACAGGACAATCCACCGCATCGGACGAATCAATATTGCTCGAGCTGGAAATGCGCTCGATCGAAGAGTCGGACGCCATCGCGGCCCAGGCCCAGGCCGGGCCGCAATTGCCTGTCCGCCCTTCGGACTCCCGGCTCTGGGCCGAGGCCGATGTCGATGCGATTTCCCAACTGTCGAATATGTCCCGGCGGGACGCCCTGGACGTGGTCGCACGGAACATGCTCGCGTCCAGCGCCTATGCCGACCAGTTGGCCTTGCTGTCGCCAGAGCTCGCCACTGAGGCGCAACCGGTCGCACATGCCGAGCAGGTGG
>Ga0307408_100001785_pt1 | contig 15709 bp, 13 predicted proteins | sample 322Cmetagenome_FD_202116 | JGI IMG/M metagenome (GOLD analysis project Ga0307408, IMG submission 202116) | Maize rhizosphere microbial communities from greenhouse at UC Davis, California, United States - 322HYB-C-3 | ecosystem: Host-associated > Plants > Roots > Rhizosphere > Soil | place...
GCTGAGTCTTTCAATGCAAAGATCAAAGCCCTGCGGGCTCAATTCAGAGGAGTTAGAAACATTGCGTTCTTCATGTATCGTTTAACGAAAATCTATGCTTAGCCCCCAACTTTTCCGCTTGATCCCCAACTTTTACGCTTGATCCCTTTAACTCTTTAGGAATAAGGCATACATGCCTTGCCCAAAAACAACAAAACCTGATACTTTCGTATCAGGTTTTCTCTTTAGTACCCAGCGCCGGAGTCGAACCGGCACGGTTTCCCACAGGTGTTTGAGACCAGCGCGTCTACCAATTCCGCCAGCTGGGCATTGCTTTTTTCCTTAGCGGTGTGCAAAAGTATTTAAACTCTCCCGAATTCGCAACAAATATTTTTGCCTATAGTATAGGTCTTTGATTTTCAGGAGGAATAATTCTTTTTGGCTGCTATTTTCCTCCTTATCGTAAAGTTTTGTTAAAGAATTAAGCTCAACATTGAGCTCATCCTCTATAGAATCAACCTGCTTTAAAGTATTAACAAGGACTTGTTCGTCCGGCTCAAACTCCAATTCCATTAAAGTTTCGTTCACCTCCATCATCTCCATTAAAAACGACTGGGGAAGCTGGTATTTATCTCCTTCAGCAATTTGGTTATTCAACTGGAGGATATGTTCCAGCCTTTTCTTTGAATTGGAAAGAACCTGAAAGGCCTTATTATTAACAGTAGAAAGCTCCAGTATTTCCTGCTGTTTTTCGGCAGTATCGTTGATATAAAAATCCGGATGGTATTCCTTGCTCAATTGATAAAACTTGCGCTTTACAGCAGCCTCATCAATATGAACCCCCTCAGGAATACCATAGAATTCAAAGTAATTCATCTTACTTAATGAAATATTTAAAGATGTCGTTACCTAACACAAATACCATTAAGCTTACAAGGATAAAGAAGCCCACAATCTGAGCCTTCTCCATAAACTTATCGCTTAAAGGCTTGCCTTTTATAATCTCAATAACAAGGAATGTAGCATGGCCGCCATCCAATGCCGGAATTGGCAATAAGTTCATCAAAGCGAGTGCCATTGACAATAAGCCTACCAGGCTCCAAAATTTCAGCCAGTTTACCTCACTGCCAAACATGTTGGCAATACCTACCGGCCCTGTAAATGCCTTTTGAGCCTTAACCTGTCCTGTTACCACTTTGCCGATACCTTTCGCATTGTCAGCAAAAGATCCCCAGGCTTTAGCAGCACCTACCGGAAGTGATTCGAAGAAACCGTACTGAATAGTTTCAACAGGTATCCCATATCTGGAAAACATTACCCCTATAGTACCTTCGTTAGAAACTTTAGGTTTTAAATGTAATTCTTGCCCGTTACGGTATACTGTCAGGTCGATAACTTTACCTTTATTATTCCCAACTACAGCCAGTAACTCATCCGTAAAACGAACCGGAGTGCCATTTACAGCCAGAATGCTATCTCCTTTTTGAATACCTGCTTTATAAGCACCATCAGGTTTCAATACCTGTTTTTTAGGAAAGATTTTTGAGAAAAGCCCGCCAGATGATTCAACTTTTTCATTATTCACCACTTCGGAAATTCTTCCCAAGGTTGAACGGGGCTCAATAAATTCCGACAATCCATAATCCGATATAGACTCGATAATGTTCCCCGGTACCGGGATAGCGATTGTAGAAGGCCCGCGTTGAACAGTTAGCTCGCTATTTCCAAGCAGGACTTTAGAGCTTGAAATCTCTTCAAACCTTATAATGCTTCTACCATTTACGGCAGTAATCCTGTCACCGGTTTGCAGGCCGATCTCCTTGCCTATTTTGCCAGGCGCAATTCCATTAACTAATTTATCATTGGGAATATAGCTTTCGCCTACTTTAAAAGTGATCATCCAGAAAATGATGATACCTAAAACAATGTTCACCGCTATACCGCCTAACATCACAATCAGGCGTTGCCAAGCTGGTTTGGAGCGAAATTCCCATGGTTGCGCCGGACCAGATAGCTGGTCGGTGTCCATTGATTCGTCTATCATACCGGCAATTTTCACATAGCCTCCCAGCGGAAGCCACCCAATCCCATATTCACAATCTTTATATTTAAAACTAAATAACTTAAAGCCCCAGGCATCAAAAAATAAGTAGAACTTTTCTACCTTGATACCAAAAGCGCGGGCAGCAACAAAGTGCCCTAATTCGTGTAAAACAATTAATATTGATAAGCCCAGCAAAAGCTGGCCGGCCATAACCAATCCGTCCATTATATATTTTTAATTAGAATTTGGATTTAACTTCCTTAAAATTTGTTACAAGTTCCTTCGCCAAAAATCTGGTTTCTTTGTCAGTATCCAGATAATCCTGCAGCGAAGGTTGGCGAATATAAGCGATTTTACTCATACAGGATTCAATTACATCACTCATCTGTAGGAAGCCAATATTATCTTTCAAAAATTCAGCCACAACCACTTCATTGGCTGCATTAATTACACATGGCATATTTCCCCCTTCTTCAAGCGCCTGATAGGCAAGCGCAAGGTTCCTGAATGTAGATTTGTCAGGTTGCTCGAAAGTTAACTGCGAATAATTTAAGAAATCAAAACGCGGAAAAGTGCTTTTTATTCTATCTGGATAGGCGATTGCGTATTGAATGGGTAGTTTCATGTCCGGCAATCCCATCTGCGCTTTCATAGAACCATCAGTAAATTGCACAATAGAATGGATTATCGACTGAGGATGAACAATAACATCAATCTGTCCGGCATCCAACCCGAACAACCATTTTGCCTCAATCACTTCAAGCCCCTTGTTCATTAAAGTTGCTGAGTCTATGGTGATTTTGGCACCCATAACCCAATTAGGATGTTTAAGAGCCTGTGTCTTAGTTACTGTATCTAAAAAAGCCCTACCCTTTCCTCTAAACGGGCCTCCGGAAGCGGTTAAATAAATCTTTTCAATCTCATTACCTTCTTCGCCAGCCAGGCACTGATAAATTGCCGAATGCTCAGAATCTACAGGTAGGATCTTTACACCTTTTTCTCTTGCCAGTGAGGTTACAATGTCTCCTGCAACAACCAGGGTTTCTTTATTTGCTAATGCGATGTCTTTACCGGCATTAACTGCTGCAATGGTGGGTTTTAAACCACAAAAGCCAACCAGCGCCGTTAAAACTATATTCAATGCTGGCAGTTGAACCACCTCACATAGCGCCTCCTCTCCCGCCAGCACCGTTATCTTGGTGGCTGCTAAAGCGGCTCTTACCTTTTCATATTTAGAGTAATCTACAATAACTACATATTCGGGAAGAAATTCTAAGGCTTGTTCAATAAGCAGGTCTGCATTTTGGTTAACTGTGAGCACCGAGACTTTAAACAGGCCAGCATTTTCTCTCACTACTTCTAAGGCTTGTGTACCTATGCTTCCGCTTGACCCTAATATTGCAATGTGTTTCAATTCGTTGTTCTTAATACGCCAGTTTATCTGCTGGTTTTTACTTAATAATCTATATTACTAATGCTTGATTGTGAATTCTTGATCAAGCAATTTAAAATAAGCGTTTTGTCATCTTTGGATATAGCTTATTTTAAGTCACTTTCAAATTAAACGTTTTGTCATCTCGACCTAAGGAGAGATCCTAAGCATCATACTTTAAGCGCTTTAAGATCTCTCCGAAGTCGAGATGACAAACGGGCTAGCCCGCATATCGCCAGATGTCATCATTTGCAAAAGCTCATTACTCGGAATTATGAAGCCTCACACCCAACCTTTTCCAAACGAGAGGGCCAACGCATTATAACCTTTCATTAATTTATAATCCACTGTTTTAAAGCATCCGCAATCTTCCTGTCATTTGACAACCTGGGCACCTTATTTTGCCCACCAAGTTTGCCTTGCGACTTCATATAATTTTTGAAGCTGTCTGGCTGTAATGACCGGATAATTAGTGGCTGCAAAATTTTTCCTTCTATCAAATCAAAGTAATAGATATTTTTCTTTTGCAATGCTTCATCCACTTTCAACCTGAAAGCTTCCAGATCTGCAGGCGCTTTAGCAAATTCAATAAACCATTCATGATATGGTAAATTCCCATCAACAGGGCTAACCTGCGGGGCCACCGTAAATTCAGTAATCTCTACCCCCTCTTTCTTAGCCACAGACAATAAGGCATGTTCAACTTCCTCTCCTATTACGTGCTCGCCAAAAGCTGATATATAGTGCTTAATCCTTCCCGATACGATAATTTTATAAGGATTTTTGGAGACAAACTTAACGGTATCGCCAATACTGTATCCCCATAATCCGGCATTCGTATTCAGGATAATTGCATAATTTTTCCCCAGTTCAACATCCTTTAAGCAAAGTCGTGTTGGATCTTCGTTAAAATACTCTTCCGTTGGGATGAACTCATAGAAAATTCCTGAGTCAGCCAAAAGCAAAAGCCCTTTTTCTATTTGTGAATCCTGATAAGCGATAAAGCCTTCAGAAGCTGGGTAGGTTTCTATCGAGTCTATTTTCTTCCCGATGGATTCCTCCATGCGAGCTCTGTATGGCTCAAAATTTACGCCTCCGTAAACAAACAGGCTGAAGTTCTTAAAAATGTCTTTTATCTTTTTGCCATTGGCTTTTTCGGACAAACGGTCAAAATACATCTGTACCCAGGGTGGAATACCCGAAATAAGCCGCATATCCTGATTAAAAGTTTCCTCAACAATGGCATCTACCTTTTGCTCCCAATCTTCTATGCAATTTGTCTCATAGGATGGCAGGCGATTTTTCTGAAGGTATTGAGGCACGTGATGGGCAGTAATGCCAGAAAGCCTTCCTGTTGGGACTTTATATTTGCTGTCTAAAACTGGGCTACCTTGCAGGAAGATCATTTTTCCATTTACAAAATCGGCTTTCCCAGTCTCATGTATATAAGTTAAGAGTGCATTGCGGGCTGCCTTTATGTGCTCAGGCATTGATTCTTTTGATATCGGAATATATTTTACGCCGGAGGTTGTACCTGAGGTTTTTGCGAAATACGTCGGGCTGCCTGGCCAAAGCACATTCTCTTCACCTTTCACCATCCGCTCTATATAAGGCTTCAAATCCTCATAGTCACGTACCGGAACTTTCTTTTTGAAGTCCTCGTAAGTCCTTATTTCAGAAAATTTATGGTCTTTTCCGAACGCTGTATTCCTGGCGTCGCTGATTAGCTTTTCGAAAACTCTTTGTTGTGCATTAACTGCATCAAACTTCCATTTATTTACCTGCCTTACCGCGAAAAAAGCAAATGGCTTACTTAAAGCCGATTTTAATCCCATAGGTGTTCTTAGATGATGTTGTCTAAAATGTCTGGATCCTGGTCGCCCTCATACTCACTCATCATTTGACGGTATGCCACGGCGATAGCAACACTTGATAACGGGACAATTATCAATGAATATATCAAGCTAATAGACAATGATAAAAAGTACTTTCCGATAGCCTGCAGATACTGAGCTATAAGGCCGCATACAACAATCATCAACATTAGAATGATTAATTTGGTAAAGTTGCCTCGTGTCACAGCAAAGCTCAATCTAATTGACCTAAGCGTCTGACAATCTTGGTCAAGAATAAAGAATGGAAAAAAGGAAACTCTTACTAGTATTACAAAGCCGATAAAAGCGCCAAGAGCCAGGGCGATTGGTGCCAGCGTCTTGTCAGATATCCCCATATAAACGCCTGGCAATAAGATCAGCATAATTGCTACCATTACCAATACAAACAGACATAGAGAAATCAAAAATGCGGCTAAAAAACGTGCAAATGACTGTTTTGTAGGCCAGAACTCTAAAATTGTAAAAAAGAATGGTTTAATCTGATTCCACAATCTTACAATAACAAATAATAGCCCGAGCAATACCGAAAGTATTGAAGTCCAAATATTATCGATATTAAATATTACGCCGACAATGGACATTATGTATATGAACAGAAACGGTACGAGTACATTGGTCAGGATTACCTTCCAGTTTTCTTTTAAAAACTCCATAAATACGCCCACAAACGAGTCATCTTCCCTTTTTTCCTCAGTACGTATGGCGTGAAGGATATAATTAAATAATGTAAGTTGAAGTCCGAGATAGATAACGATGAAAATTAGAACCGCTGTTACATTAATTACATTTACGCCCTTAGCTGTAAACGAGGAAAGGAAGGTTGACATCCACAGCAAAAAAAACATAGTTAAACAAAGCCCTGCTATGTTTTTATAATTCTTATATAAAATAACCCAGGATTTGTTAATTACATCATTAACAGCGAAGGTACTTTCCTTTAGAAAATCTATCATGAACGTTTTAGAATAATTCGTTTCCCGAAATCTTGCATAAAGCCTAATCCATACGCATTAAGCTGGACAAACGCTGCAATAATGCTTAAAAATGCAACTTTGACTGATTTGTTTACGCCCCACGAATGGAGGAAAAGCGATATAACATAAACAGCTATCAGTAAATTGCACAAGCCTGCTAACGGGTGCCTAAAAATATTAAGAATAAGTGTAAATAGAAGTCCCAAAGTTACAAATGCAGGAAAAAAGTGAACCAGTTTCAATTCCTTGGGGAAATGCTTGTAAATATTGATCCTTGCCCTGCCAAAAAAGTGTATTTGCTTGTAAAATTGCTTGAAATTGGTTCTGCGTTTGTGGTAAACAATAGCATTGGGTATCAAGCCTATTTTAAAGCCAAGCGAATGTATGCGGATACTGAATTCGATGTCCTCACCCAGGCGGGTTAGAATGAAACCGCCCGTAGCTTCCCATACTTTGCGGGATATGCCCATGTTAAAACTTCGCGGATGAAACTGGCCTCCCATGTTTTTCTTGCTTCCACGGATCCCTCCTGTTGTAAAGGGGGAAGTCATGGAATAACTGATTGCCTTTTGCACCGGCGTGAAGGAATCATGTGCTGCATCGGGTCCGCCAAAAGCATCCAAGGGTTCTTTCCTTAAGTGATTTAGCACATTTTCAAGGTAATCCGGCGGAATCAGGCAATCGGAATCAAAAACAATAAAGTAATCACCGCTTGCTCTTGCAAAAGCATAGTTCCTTGTAAAGCCCTGCCCTTCATTCTGCTTAACATAATATTTTATATCAAGACTATTGTTGTATTTCTCTACTATATCCTTTGCGGGTATCTTTGAGCCATCTTCAATTACCAGAACTTCAAAATGCTTATAAGTTTGCAATGTAAGCGACTGTAGCAGCTCATCAATTTCCTGCGGGCGGTTATATAATGGAATGATGATGCTGAAAAAAAGCCCGTCCTGTCCCCTAAAGGGGAAGTTTTCCTCCGATACTAACATTTAGCCCCCCTACCCCCTAAAGGGGGAGTTTTCCTCTGATGTTTCTTCTGTACTTGATTGTTCATGCTGTTCTTTGACTACCTTGTCCCTTCGTGCCAATATTCTACTTACATTTTTTGCGCTTAATTATCGATGTTTTTTCTTGCACTAAAATCTGTTAACAAAGTACCGAACTAAACTCCCCCCTTCATGGGGCCGGGGGGCTCTCCTTCTCGATTTGATAATGGTTTCTTTCTGAGGCATTTCTTGATACAAGCTCGGCTACGAAACCTGTTAGAAATAGCTGAAAACCAACTATGATTGCAACTAAAGCAATGTAGAAAAGTGGCTGGTCGGTTACATTCCGGTACTTCAAGCCATGTGCTATTTGTAAGAGTTTATCAACTATTAACCAGATAGTTATAATTAATCCGGCAAAGAAACTTAAAACGCCAAGAGAGCCAAAAAAGTGCATTGGGCGCTTGCCAAACTTCCCGACAAAAAATATCGATAACAGATCCAGAAAGCCGTTTATAAACCTGCTTAAGCCAAATTTAGTAACTCCGTATTTTCTCGGGCGATGCTCTACCACCTGCTCTCCTATTTTGCGGAAACCTGCCCACTTTGCCAGAACCGGGATATAGCGGTGCATTTCGCCATAAACCTCGATGCTTTTAATAACGTCTTTCCGGTAGGCTTTTAAACCGCAGTTAAAATCATGCAGATTGGGTATGCCCGACATTTTACGGGTAGCAGAATTGAACAGCTTGGTAGGTATCGTTTTACTTAAGGGGTCGTGGCGTTTCTTTTTCCAGCCCGAAATCAGGTCGTATTTTTCCTCCGTTATACGGCGATATAATTCGGGAATTTCATCGGGGCTATCTTGTAAATCGGCGTCCATGGTGATAACCACATTGCCTTTCGCTGCTGCAAAGCCAACGTTTAATGCCGCCGACTTGCCATAATTGCGCCTAAACTTAATCCCCTTTAAATTAGGATTGCTTAATTGAAGTTTCTCAATTACTTCCCAGGATTCATCATTACTTCCATCGTCTACCAAAATTATTTCGTAGGAAAAGCCATTGGTTTCCATTACTCTGGTGTTCCATTCGATAAGTTCGGGTAATGATTCGGCTTCGTTAAAAAGAGGTACAACTACAGAAATATCCATTTAGATAGAATCAGGAATTAATTAAGAGTTTGAGGTTGGTTCGTTAAATAGTGGCGCTTCTTTTTTAAAGATTGCTGCAAACAATAAAGCTCCAATAAAAAGGATGATGATGGAAAATAAGACACTCTGAATTAACTTGCCTGTACTCGGATTTTTTTCTTCCTCCATGTTTTCCTTCATTTCGTCGATCTTTTCATCGAGCTCCTCGGCAGGGATATTTTGCTTACTTGCAAATGTTGTAGTTACATTGAGCACATTTTCTTTTACTTCCTGGGCGATTTTTTTATCGATGTAATGGGTATGTACATGACTACCGGCAGAATATAAAAGGTAAGCAGTGATAAACAATACGAAAATGCCTCCGGTGGCTTCCCTAAAGGACCAGTAACCGCCAACTTGTTTTCTCAGGCTAATACAGAAAAATACCGCTAGTAACACTGGGACAATAAAAGAAAGAAGCACAGGTGAGCCTATTACCACAGCCATTGAAGATGCCTGGGCAATTACATATAGTGCCGGAATACCGATACATAGTAATATAAAGCCGAAAAGCAGTCCGCTCAGGGCTGCTTTCTTTTGCATTTCGCGTTGTCCAACAATCATATTATTATCGATTGAATGCCGCTAGAAGTGCGTAAATAGCTCCATCATATTCAGGGTCTACACTGTTCTTCTTAAACTCAGTGAATTCGGCATCAGATGGGTTGCTCTCGTGGAAGAATCCCATAATCGGGTAAAATATTTCTTTCATTTCCGAAGAATCAGGCAGGTCGTTAGACACCCGGGCAATCTCTTCAATAGAGCTTTCCATTAAAATCTGGTTAGAAATAATGTCTTCGTAAATACGGTGTTCGTCCTGAAACTCGTCTTCATCAACTAACAAGAACTCTTTCAGGAAATCCTCCAGCTCAGGCTCTATATCTTCATCCTTGCACTCGCGGATATATAATAATACGTTTAGAAGTTCAGTCCCGCGGTCTATAGTTTCTTCCTCTATGGCTTCCCATTCTGGTGAATCCAGATAATCTTCTTCCAACTTTTTCACATCATCTACAAAGAAGTTAATCATCAATAAATCGAAGAAAATTTCACGTAAGGGCTCTAATTCCTCGCTATCATCAAAGGCTTCGTCAAGTAAAGAAACCTTGTCCATAAATTCGCGGTCGGAATTAAAAACGGTGCTGATACGTGTACTGAAGTCAGCCGGTACACCTTCAAATTCGTTAAGGGCGGCTGATATTGCGTTTTCTACCTGTTTGTCCATAGTTATGCGTTGTTAAATAACTGGCTGTTGTTGCCACTTACTATTACTTTTCCTTTTTGTGTAGTATTTAAAAATGGAGAGTTGGATGACCTCGATTTATTGCTTTCATTATTAAATAGCCATTCTGTTTCGGTGTCGAACAGTACAAAATTGGCTGGTTCATCTGACTCGAACGCCGGCACCGGCAGGTTAAGAATTTGCCTTGGTTTTATGGCTAGTTTCTCAACAATCTCCTGGACAGATAGTCCGGCTTTGAGTGCCAGAGGCAAAACTGTTTGCAAGCCGATAATGCCGAATGAGGCAATTTCAAATTCTACATCCTTGAACTCGATTTCGTGTGGCGTGTGTTGAGAAACGATAGCATCAATGGTTCCATCTTTTAAGCCTGCAATTAGCGCTTCCAAATCGCTTTGTGTGCGCAATGGAGGCTTTACTTTATAATTGCTGTCAAATCCCTCAAGTTCCTTCTCCGTCAATACCAGATGGTGTACTGCCACATCGCAAGTTACTTTCAAACCCTTTTTCTTGGCTTCGCGGATAAGTGCAACGCTATTAGCCGACGAAATGGTGCTGAAGTGTATTGGCGAATCATTGTATTCAGCTAGGTAAAGGTCGCGGGAAATATGCACTTCTTCTGCAAGCGAAGGGATTCCTTTCATTCCCAGATAGGTGCTAACAATGCCTTCGTTCATCTTCCCTTTTCCTGCAATTGATTTATCCTCGGGATATGAAAACACCAAGCCGTCAAAACCTTTGGCGTACATTAATGCACGGCTCATCAATCCTGAATCGGTTACAGGCCTCGTTCCATCAGAAAATGCCACTGCACCTGCTAAACGCATATCATACAATTCAGCAAGGTCCACACCTTCCCTTTTCTGGCTAATGCAGCCTACCGGGAAAACATCAACCAAGGCTTCCCTGGTACGGTTTACAATGTATGAAACTTCTGATTTTGAATGAATCGGAGGTTGGGTACTTGGCTGCATCGCTACTCCTGTGAAACCACCTGCGGCGGCGGCTGCCATACCAGTTATCAAGCCTTCTTTGGTTTCAAAGCCCGGCTCGCCAAAGTTTACGTTCAGGTCAAAAAAGCCTGGTGCTAAATACTTGCCTTCGGCATCTATCAATACAACATCTTCATTCTGAAGATTTACTTTTTCTGATATTTCAGCAATTTTACCTTCCTTGATTAATACGTCGGCTTTTTTGCCGTTAAAACTCGATTGTGGATGTACTATTGTTGCTGAACGGAAAAGTATAGCTTTCATTAAATATTTTGATTTGAGTTCTGCGGCTTATAAAACTTAATTATGAGAATTTCGGCCGCCAGAAAAACCAGCGCCAAAATTAGGCAAAGTTTCCACAACTGCACACCATTATTTATTGCTTTTATTGCTTCTTGCACAGACTCTCCACCCGGACTGAAAAACTCTGGTTTATAGTCTTTAAAGTAGTTTTTTAGCTCATCTTCGCTGGCATAACTAAGGTTCGATTCTGAACGGCTGTCGTTAAAGGCGTAATTTGCAAGCAACATATCACCTTTCGCTAAGCTGTAAATTCCTTGTTGCCTCACTTGCCCGGCAATGAAAATACGGCTGGATGTTTCGGCCTGCAGTAAGCTTGGTATAGCCTCAAAGTTTCCTTTTGTTAGCCTTAACGTCTGGTTGGGCTGCAGCGTGATTTTCTGAGATTCGAGGTATTGATCTTTCCCGATAGTGTAAAACAGGCGATTGTCCCTAAGGCTTAAAAACGCTACCTGATACATTACTGGGACAAAGATTGAATGCCTTACCAGATTGCCGCCCTCTTCATTTAAAGGCAAGGCAGAGAGATAAACCTTTCCTTTTCCAACGGAATACTGCGCAATGCCTACCCGCCTGCCAGGGAATTCCATAATATTTTGTTTGATTACCCGGCTGTTAATTCCATAGCGAACGTACTTTTTAGCCACAGGCAAATCCATACTGCGCGGCAATTGCTCGAAAACTCCTTTAAATAATGGATGCTGCAGGTTTATACTTTCAATTTTCTGTTGTTGGTTAATAAGTGCTTCAGGCCTGTCTGTGCCTAGTGCTTGCGCCAATGTCGTTAAGCCTTGCAGATTTTCCTCGAGCGCCGGAAATACCATTAAACAGCCGCCGTTTTGAACATATATTTTCAGTTGTTGGGCAAGCCCCTGAGATATTTCTGCCAGACTATTTAGGATAATTAAGGGATATGATCCTAAAGACGAATAGTTTAAGCTACCGGCGTTTACATTTACCAGTTTAAAAAATGGATCGGCACGATAAACAGCATCAAGATAAATATTATTGTTTTGGGCGTTGATGGCTAAAATCGCCATCTGGTTTTCTACACTAAAAGTAAAGTAGAATTTGTCATCAAATATGATGGGATAATCTGTGATGGCTATTTCTGCATTTTGCCAGCCGGGTTTTAGTCCGCCGAAAGAAAGTGTGTCACGGCTGTATGAACGGGCGTTGATACCCAGGCTTCCGATAGCTTTTTGCTGCGAATTAATTGTAAGTTTATAGGGAACGTTTTCTGCCTTTTTATCTGAGTTGTTTTTTAGCTGGATAACGAGCTTCTCAGTTTCGCCGGCTTTATGTACCGGGGAGATAAACCAAACAGAGTCAACCGAGATATTAGGCTGTTTAGTTGCTTGAAGTTTGACAAACCGAAACTGGCTGGCGGTATCAAGCTTTGCTTTTGAGCCTTCAAGCATGTTTTCCTGAAAATCTGAAACCAGGTAGGCCGTTTTCTGAGTATTCGGCTCCGCTTTATATACTTCTTGGATCCGGTTGATTACCTCGTTAATATTTCGGTTAACTGCGCTTATTTTAATATCATCAACGGCGTTAATAAATTCATCGTGATTCAACAGGTGTTGGTGCTTGCCTTCGAAATCATTAGTCAGTATCTGAAACCTATCATTGATTCCATATGCCGATGCAATTTCTTTGGCCCTCCTCTTAGCTTCATCGAGCAAGCTGCCCTCGCGATTTATAGATTCCATACTGTAGGAATTGTCTATATAGATACTCACCAGTTGTTGGCTGATAACGGAAGTTTGTTCGCGATGTGGAATATAGGGCCGTGCAAATGCCAGTACCAGGAATATGATTGCCAGCATACGGGCAGCCAACAGCCATAAGTTTTTAAGCTTACGCGATGAGGATGTTTGTTGCTGGATATCTTTAAGAAAGCGGACATTACTGAAATATACTTTCTTGAATTTCCTGAAATTGAACAGGTGTATTATAATCGGTATTGCTACCGTTGATAACGCAAAGAGGAATCCGGGGAAAAGAAATTTCATTAGTATCCAAAAATAGTATTTTGAATGAGATTAACGATTGGCTGAAAGAAAGGATTGCTAAGATGTTATAAATGATGTTTATAGAGTTTGTGGAAGTGGGGGCTAAAGAGGATTCGTGCGACGCTTGGTTTCCGTTGGTTAAAGCAATGGTATTTAGCTAGGAATTTTGAAATGCGCTGTGGATGCAAAATATCGGTAGAAAATTAATTGCGAACGCATGGTACCGTACCCACGGCACGGAATTTATAACGGCCTGTTTTTCTACCGACATTTAACCCCGATGGGTCCATCGGGGTTTGCTATCCTTAACTAAATGACATTCGGCTAAAGCCAAAGGCAATAAAAACTCCTGTTCGCCGATACGTTCAATTCTGTTGAATAAGGCTTATATTTGCAATAAGGAAATTTATTTTCGATGAAGAATTTAACCAGAATAACTCTTGATCCAAATGTTATGGGAGGCAAACCATGCATTAGAGGCCTTAGAATGACAGTTGGCACAGTGATTGGATTATTAGCTTCAGGCTTATCCGCTGATGAAGTAATTAAAATGTACCCTTATTTGGAGACTGAGGATTTAATGGAAGCTCTATCATATGCAGCATGGAGGTCAGAAGAAATTGAGGTTCCATTAGCTAGTGCATGAGGATACTTATCGATATGAACCTTTCTCCTGAGTGGGTTCAGGAGTTCGAGGCATTCGGGATAGTTTCAGTACATTGGTCAACTGTCGGTAGATTTGATGCACCTGACGTTGCTCTAATGGCTTGGGCAAGAGAGAATAACTACGTTGTGTTTACCCACGATCTAGATTTTGGCACAGCACTCGCGCTTACTAAGGCAGAAAAGCCAAGTGTTATTCAAGTCCGGACTCAAAATGTTACGGTTGCCAATTTAAGTAACATGGTAATACAAACCCTCAAAGCTCATGAGGATGTGATTAATAAAGGAGCCCTTCTTATCATAGATGAACATAAAAAGAGGGTTAAAATTCTTCCTCTGTGAGGAATATTACAGTCTCTCTTTAGCCTGATAAAAACAAAAAAGGGCAACAGCATTGCGCCGCTACCCTTTACCAATCAATGTATTAACCATTCTACAATTGAAGTTTCTTTTTAAGTTTGATGTTATCAGAGGAAGAGCCTACTAAAATTTCAAACTGTCCGGATTCAAGAACCCAGCTCATTGATTTTTCATCAAAATATTTAAAGGCATCTTCGGAAAGAGGAAAGAATACCTGCTTAGCTTCGCCTGGCTTAAGAAATACTTTTTCGAATGCTTTCAACTCCTTTTCGGGGCGCTTAACTGCAGCTTTTACATCTTTAACATAGCCCTGAACAACTTCTGCTCCTGCAGTCCTGCCAGTGTTTTTTACGGTAAAGCTTACCCTTACTTCTTTGCCTGTGTTGCTTAATTGCAAATCGCTATAGTCGAATTTTGTGTAGGATAATCCGTGTCCGAAGGCAAATTGAGGCTTCACTTTGTAGGTATCAAAATAGCGGTACCCAACAAAGATATCTTCCTTGTAGCGCACATTGATACTATCGCCCGGATACTCACCAAGTTTGTGAGCCGGAGAATCTTCAAGCTTTTTAGGCCAGCTGAACGTTAGTTTTCCTGATGGGTTTATATCTCCAAACAGCACTTCTGCAATTGCATTTCCGCCTTCAATGCCAGGATAGCCGACTTGAAGGATGGCTTTTGCTTTTCCCTCCCATTTGGTGATATCCATTGCGCCACCACCAAAAAGCACCACAATGGTATTCGGATTGGCTTTTATCACCTGAGAGATGAGCTCATCTTGCCCGAAAGGCATATTCATATCTGGTTTGTCCGCGCCTTCAGCATCATAAGCGTTGTCGCTCCATTTGCTATAGTCGAATCCATGGGTCCAGCCACCAAAAACAATCGCAACTTCAGCATTCTTTGCTGCATCAACGGCTTCGGCTATTAGCTTTTCATCAGCTTTTGCATTTCTGGCAATTGTATAACCTTGCGCAAAGCGGATACCTGTATTATTCACAAGGCAGGTTTCCAAGCCTTCCAAAGGAGTTACCTCGTATTTCGGGCGAACCTGAGAGCTGCCGCCTCCCATAGCATTGTCACGGTTAGCATTTGCACCAATCACTGCAAGCGATTTAATAGTTGTTTTATTCAGCGGAAGAATGTTCCCCTGATTCTTAAGTAGGATGATGCCTTCCTCCGCAACTTGCTTAGCTACTTTGGCATGTTCTGCAGTGGCATAAGCGCCGGGTGTCCGTTTAGCACCAATCATACTGGTTTTCAGCATAACCCTTAAAATACGGCGCACTTTATCATCAATTACTGATTCTTGCACTTCTCCTGACTGAACCATCTTCAAGGCTGGATTAGCAAAATAAAACTCGTCAAAGGTTTTTGCCGGAGTTCCGATATCGCTTCCCATCTCCAAATCGGCTCCACCAAGCAGTGCTTCTTTGGTTGAATGAATCGCACCCCAGTCGCTCATTACCAATCCCTTAAAACCCCACTCTCCTTTCAGGATCTTATTGATCAGATAATCGTTATAGGTGCAATACTCGCCTCTGAAACGGTTGTATGCTCCCATTAAGGTGTTCACTCCTCCCTCAACCACCGCGGCTTTAAAACCAGGCAGGTAAATTTCCCGTAAGGCTCTT
>Ga0307408_100001786_pt1 | contig 15706 bp, 16 predicted proteins | sample 322Cmetagenome_FD_202116 | JGI IMG/M metagenome (GOLD analysis project Ga0307408, IMG submission 202116) | Maize rhizosphere microbial communities from greenhouse at UC Davis, California, United States - 322HYB-C-3 | ecosystem: Host-associated > Plants > Roots > Rhizosphere > Soil | place...
GCTCTACTGGTTTAGGAGGTGCTGTAACAACAACAGGCTCTTTTGGTACTTCTTTAACCACCGGCTGGGGTGGTACTTCTACTTTTATTTCTTCTTTAACAACCTCTTTCGGCTGCTCTTTTACTTCTTTAGCAACAACAGGTTCTTTCACTTCCTTCACTTCAACCACTGGTTTCTCTTCAACAGGTGGTTGTTGTACTTCCGGCTCTGGTATTTCTGTTTTTGTTGCAGGTTTCTTTTCAAGATCTATTTTGCCAACAACTTTAATTCCCTCCAGTTTCGGTTTCTCACGTTCAACTTTATCGGGCTGCTTTGCTTCTTCTTTCGCCTTAACCTCTTTGGACCCGAGGTTCTTAATCATAATTCGCTCTTCTTCTTCTACACGTTTTTTAGCGAGTTCTTTCTCACCTTCCAATACCAGATTATCCGTGTGTTTAGCTCCAATGTGAAGGCCGGATGCCTCCAGTTTATCGGTAGCAGAAGAGGCAAATTCTTTAGACAAAAGGTTGAATTGCTCAGGCGTGAGTTTAGCGTTGGGGTTATTCTCAACCTCAAAACCTTTCTTCCCCAGAAAGTCCAAGATGGTATTGTGCCCCACATTGAGCTTTCTTGCAGCCTGACTCAACCTAATCAACTTTTCTTCTGCCATATTCAAATATGCCTGTTTTTTTAAGGACTTTAAAATTCAAATGCGTATAGTCCCGCAATTTAACTTATTGTTCACAGTTCATCGCTCACTTATTAAGGATTCGTAATAAAACCCATTCACAAACGACTTATTCGAACTCCTTCTTCAGGATGTTCAATACACCTTCTACAGTTTCTTCCTCGAGGTCTGTGCGTCTTACCAGTTCATCTTTGGAAAGAGCCAATACGCTCTTGGCTGTATCAAGACCGATGCGATTTAATTCTTCAATTACCCAGCTTTCAATTTCATCTGAGAATTCATCCAGATCCACATCTTCCTCTACCTGACCTTCGGCCAGTTCGCGGAATACATCTATTTCATAACCCACCAAACGGCTGGCAAGTTTAATGTTCAATCCTCCTTTACCAATGGCTAATGATACCTGATCTGGTTTCAGATAAACTGCGGCACGCCCGTTGTCTCTATCGATTTTAATAGATGATATTTTTGCAGGGCTTAGTGCACGCTGGATATATAGTTCCAGGTTATCGGTATAGTTGATTACATCTATATTTTCATTCTGCAATTCACGAACAATGGCATGAATACGTGAACCTTTCATACCCACACAGGCTCCCACCGGATCGATGCGATCATCGTATGACTCCACGGCTACTTTAGCACGCTCACCGGGTTCGCGCACTACTTTTTTAATAGTGATTAAACCATCATATACTTCCGGCACTTCCTGCTCGAATAATCTTTCCAGGAACACAGGAGACGTTCTGGAGAGTATAATCTTTGGATTACCATTGATCATCTCCACTTTGTGTACAATAGCCCGTACATTTTCTCCTTTACGATAGCGGTCTTTCTGTATCTGCTCGCCACGTGGTACTGCTATTTCATTTCCTTCAGCATCGGTAAGCAATACTTCCTTGCTTAATACCTGATATACCTCTCCGGCGATGATCTCGCCTACAAGGTCTTTATACTTCTGAAAGAGTATATCTTTTTCAAGGTCTTTAACCTTTTGAATCAACGTCTGTCGTGCTGTAGTTACTGCTCTGCGCCCGAAGTCTTCAATATAGATCTGTTCAGATACTTCTTCTCCCACTTCGAAATCAGGTTCGATCTTGCGAGCTTCCGATAAACTGACCTTATCAAAATCCCAGATGTCTTCCGAATCATCGTCTACAATCTCGCGGAAGCGATAGATTTCAAGATCGCCTTTGTCCGCGTTGATGATCACGTCAAAATTTTCATCCGATTCATATTTTTTACGGATCATATTTTTGAACACGTCTTCCAGGATCCGGATCATAGTAGGCCGGTCGATGTTCTTTTGTTTTGCAAATTCAGCAAACGACTGAATCAATTCATGTGCATCCATGGTTTCGTATTATTTAAAACTTACTAACACAAAAGCTTTTTCTATGTCTGTAAAAGGAATTTCAATTGTCTTTACTTCTTTCTTCTTCCCTGAACCAGCTTCCTGCTCCAGTATAATAGTTCCCTCTGTTACTGCAGTAAGTTTTCCTTCCTGTGTTTTTTCCGGAACTTTAACTTTTAGTCTTCGCCCTATATTCTTACGATACTGGCGCGTTAACTTCAGCGGATGATCGAGCCCTGGTGTTGAAACTTCCAACATATAGGCGTCTTCCAGCCACGACACTTCATCCAGTACTTGGGAGAGCGACCGACTTAGATCTGCACATTCATCGATGCTAATTCCATTGTCACTATCAAGCAGCACCAACACTTTACGTGGTCCTTGTTTAGACGAAATAATAACATCTACGATAAACTGACTTGGGTCTGTTAATATCGATTCAGCGATGCGTCTTATCTCGGCTGCTATATCCATGTAAAAAATACTATAAACAAAGAGGGGACTGTTGTCCCCTCCAAAAGAATACTAAGAAACTTCGGCAAAAGTATAGTTTTTTTGCTTCAATTTCAAAATTCTGCCTGATAATCTGAATTATAAGAGCATATCCAGTTCGGCTGAAAGATTTTTTCGGGCCTGCCCTTCATACTTTGTAAAGAATCTATCGGTCTTAAAAATTTTCTCCATAGACAAAAAGTGCTGCAAGACTTTTTTTCTCCCCGGTTTGTATACCAGATCCGGGTAATATGAATATTCCTTCCGGATATTTTTACAATATACTTCGTATACTTCCGATGGAGCACCCAAAATCGACAGGTCTGCGTCTGTGAAAAAATTAGTGTCCTGATCATTGCTAACGGCATGGCCTTTCGTTGCCAGAATCTGCCGGATACATTTACGAATACGCTCTGAAGGGAAACCTATCCTGGCAAGCTGTTGCTCCGCTCTTGTTGCACTTTGTTCTTCGTTGTCCTTCTGAAGTGTGTTATAAACAATATCGTGATAGGCGATTGAGAAAATGATACAGTCCCAATCTTTAATAAACTCTTTAACGGATTCAAGTTCTTTGAAAAGATTTTCAAGATGAGATTGATTATGATAATACCGCTTCTTTGCAGTATAGCTTTTCTCAATCTCATCCCAAAGTTTACCTGCCAGTGCTGTATCGTTACTATAGCGCGATACAGCTTCAGCAAATTCTTTTGCCAGCATACTATATATACTCCGGCAGATTTTTCAAGTATATACCATAACCACTTTTTTCCAGCGGTTTAGCTAACATCAACAATTGATCTTTTGTGATGAAGCCCTGGCGAAATGCAATTTCTTCAATACAACCGACCTTCAATCCCTGACGTTGCTCAATGGTCTGCACAAAATTAGAGGCCTGCATGAGTGAATCGAACGTGCCTGTATCAAGCCATGCTGTACCACGGCTCATAGGCGCCACAGTAAGCTTACCTTTCTTCAGGTATACATTGTTCACGTCTGTTATCTCCAGTTCTCCGCGGGGACTTGGCTTAAGCTCTTTCGATATTTTTACAACTTCGTTATCATAGAAATATAGTCCGGGTACAGCATAATTTGATTTAGGCTTTGCCGGTTTCTCTTCGATGGAAATTGCTTTCTTGTTTGCATCAAACTCCACCACGCCATAGCGCTCGGGATCTGTTACGTGATATGCAAATACAACGCCTCCGTCCGGATCAACATTAGATTGCAAAAGTTTTTGCATACCCGATCCGTAGAAAATATTATCACCAAGAATCAATGCAACTTTATCATTACCAATAAATTTCTCACCAATGATAAAAGCCTGCGCGAGACCTTCAGGCTTCGGTTGAACTTCATAGTTAAAAGAGCAACCCAGGTTTTTACCATCTCCCAAAAGTTTTTGGAACATCGGCATATCATGAGGTGTAGCAATGATCAGAATTTCACGAATGCCTGCCATCATCAATACCGACAACGGGTAGTATATCATCGGCTTATCATACAATGGCATAAGCTGTTTACTGACAGCGATGGTTAATGGGTACAAGCGTGTACCGGAACCTCCTGCTAAGATTATACCTTTCATTGTGTTTGGGTGTTTATGTTAGTACGTGTTTACGTTACTTATGCGCCTTTACGCAGACACGTGCCAACGTAAACACATACACACGTAGATTATCTTCCTTGATACATGTTGTTATAGTACTTCAGGTAGTCGCCTGATGTTACACTGTTCAGCCATGATGTATTAGCTAAATACCAGTCAACCGTTTTTTCGAGGCCAACTTCAAAAGTTACATCCGGACGCCAGCCTGTTTCGCTGATAAGTTTGGATGCATCTATAGCGTAACGCAAGTCATGACCAGGTCTGTCTGTCACGTGCGTTATCAGCTTCTGCGAAGTACCTTCCGAACGGTTAAGTTTTTTATCCATGATATGGCAAAGCAGATTTACCAGGTCGATGTTTTTCCACTCGTTGTTACCACCAATGTTATATACTTCACCAACTTTTCCTTTATGGAAAATTGAATCAATGGCACGTGCGTGATCTTCAACAAATAACCAGTCGCGTATATTTTCTCCTTTGCCATATACCGGCAGTGGCTTGCTGTTAATGATGTTGTTTATCATTAATGGTATAAGCTTTTCAGGAAAATGAAAAGGTCCGTAGTTATTTGAGCAACGGCTTATAAGCGTTGGCAAACCAAAGCTGTTATAGTATGCACTTACAAAGTGATCGCTACTTGCTTTTGATGCTGAGTATGGTGATCGCGGATCAATCGGAGTTTCCTCAGTAAAGAATCCGCCATGTTCTGCAGAACCATATACTTCATCTGTAGAGATGTGGTAAAAACGCTTGTTCTCGAAATTACCTTTCCAGGCAGTTTGTGCCGCGCGTAGAAGGTTCAGTGTTCCGATGATGTTTGTATTGGCAAACTCAGTCGGGTTGTGAAGTGAACGATCTACGTGTGATTCTGCCGCCAGGTGTATAACACCATCGATCTGGTGCTTGCTGAATACACTATTCAGAAATTCTATATCAAGTATATCTCCAAGCTCGAAATGATAATTCGATTTCTTCTCAATGTCTTTCAGGTTTTCAAGATTACCTGCATACGTAAGCTTGTCAAGGTTGATAATGGTATACGTAGGATACTTGTTAACAAACAACCTGACAACGTGTGAGCCGATGAAACCGGCTCCACCAGTAATTAATATTTTTCTTGATGACATCTAAGAGGGTATTAACGAATATACTTTTCAAAATTTTTATGATCGCGCTGGTATAGTACTTCCTGTGGCAGAGACTTGAAATACTCATAGGTGATTTTCAAACCTTCTGAACGAGAAACCTTCGCTTCCCAACCCAATATTTCTCTTGCCTTGGTGGTGTTGGGCTGGCGTTGCTTCGGATCGTCTTGCGGAAGCGGTTTATATACTACCTTCTGCTTGGTGCCGGTAAGTTTTACAATCTCTTCTGCGAAATCGCGAATTGTAATTTCATCCGGGTTGCCAATGTTTACAGGCAAGTGATAGTCAGACATCAACAATCTGAAAATACCTTCTACCTGATCATCTACATAGCAGAATGAACGGGTTTGTGAACCATCTCCGAATACAGTGAGATCTTCACCACGCAATGCCTGGCCTATGAATGCAGGTAACACACGTCCGTCATTCAGGCGCATGCGCGGGCCATACGTATTGAAGATTCGGATGATACGTGTCTCCAGTCCATGATAAGTATGGTATGCCATAGTGATAGCCTCCTGGAATCGCTTCGCTTCATCATATACTCCGCGAGGACCTATAGGGTTAACGTTACCATAGTACTCTTCAACTTGTGGATGTATCAATGGATCTCCATATACCTCTGAAGTTGATGCTACCAATATTCTGGCTTTCTTAACCCGTGCTAATCCAAGAAGATTATGTGTACCGAGTGATCCTACTTTCAATGTCTGAATTGGAATTTTCAGATAATCGATAGGACTGGCCGGAGATGCAAAATGAAGTATATATTTGAGGTCTCCGGGTACATGCACAAAAGAAGAAACATCATGATGATAAAATTCAAAATCAGGATGTTTAAAAAGATGTTCAATGTTACGAAGATCACCTGTAATCAGGTTGTCCATAGCAATAACACTATAGCCTTCTTTAAGAAAACGGTCGCAGAGGTGTGAGCCTAAGAAGCCAGCTCCGCCTGTAATTAAAACTCTTTCCTTAGCCATTGATTACCTCTCTTCCTATGCTATAATATGTATATCCTTGTTCTTTCATGTTCTGCAGATCGTATAGATTTCTTCCATCAAAAATTACTTTGCTCTTCAACACGCGAGAAAGTTTTTCGAAATCCGGTGTGCGAAACTCCGGCCACTCTGTTGCAATGAAAATTGCATCAGCGCCTTCGGCAGCTTCATAGGGAGTAGGAAAGTATTGCACCTTATCTCCCAAAATTTTCTTCACATTTTCAATAGCTTCAGGATCGTGCGCTTTTATCGTTGCACCTCCGTTCAATAACTCTTCAATATTATAGAGTGAAGGGGCTTCACGTATATCATCTGTATGAGGTTTAAAGGAAAGACCCCAGAAAGCAATTGTTTTACCTTTAAGATTTCCTTTAAAGTAATCTTTAATTTTCTGAATCAGTTTTGTTTTCTGATCTGCATTTACATCCATCACCGCATTTAGAATACGGAAATCGTATTTTACATCAGAAGCAGATTTAGCAAGAGCCTGCACATCTTTCGGGAAGCAGCTTCCTCCATACCCGATACCCGGAAACAAAAATCTTTTTCCAATACGGCTATCGGTTCCTACACCTTTGCGCACGGCATCAACATCAGCACCAACCAGCTCGCACAAATTGGCGATCTCGTTCATGAAAGTAATTTTGGTTGCCAGGAATGAGTTTGCTGCATACTTGGTAAGTTCAGCAGAACGTTCGTCCATAAATATGATCGGATTACCCTGACGTACATAAGGAGCGTACAGTGCTTCCATAATTTTACGGGCGCGTGGTGAATTGGTACCAATCACTACACGATCAGGCTTCATAAAATCTTCAACCGCTACACCTTCGCGTAAAAATTCAGGATTAGATACAACATCAAAATCCACTTTTGCATTGGCTGCAATTCTTTCACGCACCTTATCCGCTGTTCCTACCGGCACCGTACTCTTATCAATAATAACCGTATAGTCTGATAAAATAGGACCAAGATCAGAGGCGACTTTGAGTATATATTTGAGATCTGCAGAACCATCTTCTCCGGGAGGAGTGGGCAATGCCAGAAAAATGATCTTTGCATCTTTTATACCTTCCGCCAGATTGGTGGTAAAAAAGAGTCTTCCTTGTTTAATATTTCGTTCAAAAAGTTGCTCAAGGCCAGGCTCATAAATGGTGATCTTTCCGTTTTGAAGTTTTTTCACCTTTTCCTGATCAATGTCAACGCATGTTACCGTGTTTCCGGTTTCTGCAAAACAAGTTCCGGTTACGAGACCAACGTAACCTGTTCCAACTACAGCTATTTTCATGAATTAATGGGTTTTTGACCCCGCAAATTAAGACTTTTGTGCAGATTTGGGTATGCTTTACGGTAGGAGACGCTTAATTATCTTAAGAAGATTAAATACAACCTAACATTCGTTTGTTAATCGCGTTTAGAGAATGTAACTTTAACGTTTTCAATACTAACTTTTCTAACTCGCATGGAAGTAGCAACCAGTAGCACTGAATTTATCAGTTTCAACGAAACAGAAAATCAGCGGATGATAGCGCAGATGGTTCGTGATTTCGGTAGCAAGGAAATCACACCAAACATTATGACTTGGGATGAAAGCCAGGAATTTCCTGTGTCTCTTTTTAAAAAAATGGGAGGCTTAGGACTAATGGGGGTACTCGTACCAGAGGAATTTGGAGGAGCCGGTTTGGGGTATCAGGAATACATCACGGCCATCATTGAGATAGCCCGAATTGATGGATCAATAGGTCTTTCAACAGCCGCCCATAATTCGTTATGCACGAATCACATTCTGCTGTTTGCATCGCCAGAGCAAAGAGAAAAATATTTACCTAAGTTAGCTTCAGGCGAATTTATAGGTGCTTGGGGCTTAACTGAACCCAATACAGGATCTGATGCAGGCAATATGCGTACCGTTGCGGTAAAGGATGGAGACCATTATATTATAAATGGAGCGAAGAATTTCATCACACATGGCAAGTCTGGAGACGTTGCGGTAGTTATTGTAAGAACCGGAAAGGTAGGCGATTCGCATGGAATGACTGCCTTTATTCTTGAAAAAGGGACGTCTGGATTTACTGCCGGAAAAAAGGAAAATAAACTTGGAATGCGGGCGTCTGAAACGACTGAATTAATTTTTACGGATTGCCGCGTACATAAATCTCAAATGCTCGGTAAAGAGGGAGATGGTTTTGTGCAGGCTCTGAAAGTTTTAGACGGAGGACGAATTTCTATCGCTGCCCTTAGTGTTGGCATAGCGCAAGGTGCATTTGATGCAGCTCTGAAATATTCACAAGAGCGCCAGCAATTCAACCAGTCGATCTCTAAATTTCAGGGAATCTCCTTTAAACTTGCTGACATGGCTACGAAAATTGAAGCTGCTAAATTATTGACTTACAGAGCCGGAGATTTAAAAAATCGTGGAGAGAGTGTCACGAAAGAATCTGCCATGGCGAAGTTGTATGCTTCTGAGGTGGCCGTTGATGTTGCCAATGAGGCTGTTCAGATTTTTGGTGGGTATGGCTATACAAAAGACTTTCCTGTTGAAAAATTTTATCGCGATGCAAAGCTCTGTACTATTGGTGAAGGAACTTCTGAAATACAAAAACTGGTTATTTCTCGCGCAATTTTAAAGTAGAATTGGATAATTGATTGATATTCTTTTATCTTTGCAGCCCTAAATAAGAAATATGCTTATCGTTAACGTAAAAGAAAACGAATCAATTGACAAGGCGCTGAAGCGTTTCAAGAAGAAGTTTGAGAAAACAGGCGTTCTGAAAGAATTGCGTTCACGCACATCTTTCGAAAAGCCGTCTGTAAGTCGTAGAAATGAAATCATCCGCGCAGCTTATCGTGAGTTGCAAAGACGTCAGGATACGAACGCTTAAGTCTTACGACCTAGTTTTAAATTATCTTATTTGTGGATAAACCTTACGTTTGTCCACAAAATAGAATCATTTTATCCACATATCCCCTCATGGTATTTCCTTGAGGGGATTATTTTTTTACATTGCTATAGGATATGGCACTTTAGATGCCTAATGGATGCCGGTAGCATGGTGGATTCTTTTCTTAAATATCTTCAGTACGAAAAGCGGATAAGTCCTAACACTATATCTGCTTATCAAAATGACCTTGAGCAGTTCACTGCTTTTTTATCCAAAAATTTTCCTGACGACAAAATTGAAGCAGCTGACTATCATCTGGTGCGTGCCTGGATCATACAGTTAGTTGAAGAAAACATCCAAGCTTCCTCTGTCAATCGGAAAATCGCCTGCCTCAGAACGTTCTATAAATTTCTAATGCGACAAGAAGTGATCTCAAAAGATCCGATGTTCAAAATAAGGGTACTGAAGGCTCGAAAAAAATTGCCAAGTTTTATAAAGGAAGGAGATATGATTCAGGTTCTCGACAATCTATCTTTTGAAAATACACTGGAAAGTTGGAGAGAAAAATTGGTACTGGAACTCTTTTATGGAACAGGTATCCGATTGTCGGAATTACTCACGCTAAAAGAGAGAGACGTTGACCTAAGAAGCAGAACTATAAAAGTTCTTGGCAAAAGAAATAAGGAAAGAGTAATCCCATTCGCTATAAATCTCGTTTCTATCATAGAAGAGTATAGGAACGTGAGAAACAGAGAAGTAAAAAAAGAAGATCATGAACTGTTGCTGGTGACAGATAAAGGTGAGCCATGTTATCCGATGATGGTCTATAGAATCGTAAAAGATCATCTTGTAAAACACTCTTCTGTAGAGAAAAAAAGCCCCCATGTATTAAGACATACCTATGCTACACATTTACTCAATAAAGGTGCTGAGATAAATGCTGTGAAAGATTTGCTTGGGCACACAAGTCTGGCTGCAACACAAGTATATACTCACAACTCAATGGAGAAGTTGAAAAAAATATTTGATCAGGCGCACCCCAAGGCCTGAGCTACCAGGTATACATAAACCAACACTACATTAACTATGAAGAAATAACTACATCTGACAATGCGACTGGTCATTACTTACCAGTAACTGTTTTATTGTTCAACTTTTTAAATTTTTAACACTATGAAGGTACAAGTTCATTCCATTCACTTTGATGCAGACATCAAGCTTAAGGACTTTATTCAAAAGAAACTTGATAAGCTGGATACGTTCTATAACCGTTTGGTGGATGGCGAAGTATTTCTTCGACTGAATAATGAAGGTATTGAGAACAAAACAGTGGAGATCAAATTACGCGTTCCGGGGAGTATGCTTTTTGCTACTGAGAAAGCCCGATCCTTTGAAGCCGCTACCGACATGGCAACGGACGCAATCAGAATGCAGTTAAAAAAATTCAAAACAAAAATTAAGAACGGAAGAGCCTAAACATTCCAAATCAAAACTAAAAAAAAACCGCCTCAGAGATGAGGCGGTTTTTTTATATATACTTTATACAGTATACTATTTCTTAGGCTGTGCCGGTGTTGTCGTAGCTGGCTTTGGAGTTACACCTAATTTCTTCAATACGAGATCAGATATATCCATTTTCTCATCACCATATAGAATCACATCAAGACCACCGATCTGTTGGTTTAAAACAAATGTAAAACCATTCTCTTTCGCAGTATCTTCAATTGCTTTACCTACCTTTTTATAAACGGGATCCATTAACTGGGTTTGTTTACTCTGAAGGTTTGTTTGAGCATCTTGCTGAAGCTTCTCTATATTTTGTTGAAGTTGTTGCAGTTCACGTTCTGTATTTGCACGCACGGCATCCGGCATTGTGTTAGCCTGAATAGCTTGATTATAGTCTGCCAGTTTTTTCTGGAATTCCTGCACCTTAGTATCAATTTGATTTTTAAGCTGTGCTTGCAATGACTTCAAGTCAGCATCGATCTGTTTTGAATCAGGCATCTGACTGAAGATATAGTCCACATCTGCATACCCAATTTTTGTTGCAGCAGTTTGTGCGTAGGATGCAATTACTCCTAATCCCAGCACCACAAGTAAAACGAATTTTCTCATTACGGTATTCAATTTAGTTTTTGATCTTATCATTTGGATCACCCAGACCCAACTCATCTAATACAAAGTCTGTGTAGTCATAGCGCGGATCTGTATATATCATCACAAGTTCGCCAGCCTTATCAAACACTATCGCCAGGTTGTTCTGCTTGGCGGCCTTGTCTACCGCATCCCACACTTTATCTTGTATCGGTTTTATTAACTCTTGTTTCTTCAGAAAGAACAGGCCCCCAAAGCCAAATACTTTCTTCTGATACTCTTTCATTTCAGCTTCCTTTTTCTGGATCGCACCGGTTCGCTCCTTTCGCATTTCTTCCGTTAGAAGAACCTGCTCTGCCTGTAGCGCACTATACATCCCCTCAATCTTCTTCGACATGTCCTGGATTTCTTTTTCCCAGGCCTCCGATAGCTGACCGATTTCTTCCTGCGCCTTTTTGTATTCCGGCATTTTATTCAGGATGTAATCCGTATCAATGTACCCGAACCTCTGTGCTTTGACAAAAGTCGGGCCGAAAATGAGAAAAATAATTGTAATTAAATAAACCCGCATAGTTATCTGATTTGCTGGCCGATAGTAAAATGGAATTGTGAGCCGCTCACAGGACCCCTGCCATTCAACGGTACCGGATCAAATCCATACCCCCAGTTCAACCCAATCAATCCGAATGCCGGCATGAATATACGAGCACCAAAGCCTGCTGACTTGTACAATTTAAACGGATTAAAATCATCATAATTGTTCCAGTTGTTACCACCTTCTGCAAAGACAAATCCGTAGATCGTAGCTGCATTTCCGGTTGTAACAGGGTAACGCAATTCCAATCCTAATTTATCATAGGCGATACCTCCTGCCAAAACACCGGAAGCACTATTCTGACTTGTATTATAGTATGGTGGTGTGAGAACATTGTTCTCATAACCTCTTAATCCGATTACTTCCTGTCCTAACAGGAACGAGTTAAATCCACCGGCCAAACCATCACCACCCAAATAGAATCTTTCAAAAGGTCCTATGCCGGCTTTGTTCGTATACTGTCCGATAAATCCAAAGTGTGCTTTCGCTTCGAGAACAAGTTTCTTCTTGTTATCCAATGGTAGATAATATTTCGCATCGAACATCCATTTGTGATATTCAATCCACTTATAGCGTTCTGCAGCATCTGCTGTTGAATAATCTATATTCCTCCACAACGAGAATGGAGGTGTTAAAGTAAGGCTCAATGAAATGCTGGATCCTTGTGCAGGATACATTGGATTATCTATGCTGTTACGCGCCAGTGTTGTGTTGAATGTAAAGCTATTGGAAACACCATCGGTATATCCTAAACCAGAATTCCAGTTATTAAGAATATAGCGTAAGTATGATATAGAATTAGTAAGTGTAAAGTAATTATCCGGCCACTCGAGCAATCGACCTAAACCAACGGATACACTATGCACTTGCAGGCGTGAATCGTTGTCGCTGCTTGAACTGCTTCCATATGGATAACGCTGGAAGGAACTGTTGAAGCTCACAGAAAGTGAATGTGGTTTGCGTCCGCCCAGCCAGGGTTCTGTGAACGAGAAGCTATAGCTTTGGAAAGATCGTCCGTTAGCCTGCGCACGTAATGATAAACGTTGACCATCTCCCACTGGCAGTGGTCGCCAGTTATCAAAGTGCGGTATATTTCGCAGTGAGAAGTTATTGAATGTTAAACCGAGTGTACCAACAAATCCATAGTAACCACCCCAACCACCTGAAAGCTCAACCTGGTCGTTAGATTGTTCTTCAACAGTCCACTCAATATCAACAGTACCTTTCGCAGGATTGGGCACCATGTTCTGTCCTATTTTATCAGGAGCAAAGTATCCTAATTGTCCAAGCTTCTGCTGTGTACGGATGATATCCGATCTTCTGAATTTCTGACCCGGTATAGTGCTCAACTCTCTGCGTATAACGTGATCACTTGTACGATCATTACCGGCTATAGTAACCTCGTTGATCGTAGCTTGCTCACCTTCAAAAATGCGCATTTCAACATCAATGGAATCACCGGCAACGGCAACCTCCACCGGGTTAATCCGGAAGAACAGATAACCATCGTCCATATACAGACCACTGATGTCAAGTCCTTTCGGATTGAACTGAAGTTTCTTGTTGTAAAGCTCGCTGTTATATACATCACCTTTGCTTATACCTAATACGGCATTCAGCTGCTTGTCAGAATATATATAGTTTCCAGTCCAGATGATGTTACGGAAGTAATACTTAGGACCTTCATATACCTGCAGGTCTATATTTATTGTGCGGCCATCATGCGCATATACTGTATCGGCAATTATATCGGCATCACGATATCCTTTCGAGTTGAAATACTCGATAACTTTTTTCTTATCGTCTTCGTAATCTGTCTGAATGAATTTCGAACTCGTGAACAGGTTAAGTTTAACATTGTCGTTAATAAACTCCTTTACTTCTTTCCAACTCACTTTATAACTTGAGTCAACAAATTCTTTAGGCTTCAGATCGATTGCTTCACGAATGATAGTGCGGTGTAAAGAGAACCGGGGGCGCTCGTGTGTACCCTTCATTTTCTTTTTGAGCTTCGCATCGGTGATACTGTTATTACCTTCAAAGGAAATGTGATTGATCTTTACTTTTGACTTTGGATTAACAGCTATCTTTAAGCGTATACCATCACGGTTAAGTGTATCTTTCTCCTGAACGACTCTTACTTCGGTGTTGAGAAATCCCTTCTTTACAAAATATTTTTTAACAGCAAGTTCTGTGTTACGGATCATGGCATCATTAACAATCTTACCACGGATCAGCGTGAGGTCTTCTTTGAGACCACTCTCTTGTGATTTATTTATACCGGTGAAATAGAATCCGGTGAGACGAGGGCGTTCTGCCAGCACAATGTTAAGGTATACATCACTGCCTTCTATACGTGCTACCTGAATGGTAACATCGCCTACCAGACCGTGTTTCCATAGACTGCGGATAGCGTTTGTTATAGCATCGCCAGGAATTTTTATTTTATCACCAACCTTTAAGCCTGTGAGAGACACCATTGCATTTTTGTCCAGCACATTCAAGCCAGTCACTTCAATACCTGCAATGGTATATTCTGCCGGATTGGCATAATTCAAATTATTTTCTGTTGCACCGGTTGTATTACCACGCTTTCTGAATTGAGCCCAGGTGTTAGCTGTAATACCAATCAGGATAATCAGAAATAAAACTTTCTTCATCAACTTACAGGATTCAATTGTTCGCTTGTCTTTCCAAATCTTCGTTCACGTTGCTGGTACGACCAGATTGCTTCATACAAATGTTCTTTTCTGAAATCCGGCCATAGTGTGGGTGTGATGTAGAGTTCTGTGTAAGCGATCTGCCATAACAAAAAATTGCTGATGCGCAGCTCTCCGCTGGTACGTATCAACAGCTCTGGATCTGGGATGCCTGAAGTCTCCAAATAGTTTTCAAAAACCTTCTCATTAATTTCTCCGGGGTTTACTTTTCCGGCCTTTACATCTTCTGCCAGTTTGTTTATCCCCTTTAAAATTTCCCAACGCCCGCTATAGCTAAGCGCCAGATTTAGTATCATGCCTTTGTTGTTCTTGGTTTGATCCATGGCCCACGCCAGGTTTTTCTGACAGTCGCCTGGTAAATTAGAGACCTCTCCTATCGTTGAAAGTTTCACCTTGTTCTCCTGTAGTGTACCGATCTCAGCCTTTAGTGTACTCACAAGCAATTCCATCAAACCATCCACTTCAGCTTTAGGTCTGTTCCAGTTTTCTGTTGAAAAAGCGTATAGAGTGAGATACTTTATGCCAAGCTCTCCGCAGCCTTCTGTCACATCTCTTACAGCTTGAACCGCATTGCGATGACCAAAAATTCGCATCGCACCTTTCTTCTTAGCCCAGCGTCCGTTACCATCCATGATAACGGCAATGTGTTTCGGCAAATTATTTAAGTCGATATGTTCTTTTAGGGAAGCCACAGGAGGCCAAAAGTAGTAAAAAGGGATTTGGGTTAAAAGGGCTGTAGACGATGTACTACTATTTGTATGGATTTTTAGGACAAGGGATGTCGTAAAACGTACGTGTGATGCTGATACCTAAAAAATAATAGACATCATTATCGTTGGGGTTGCCATACTTGAAGTTTTTATAACGTTGATCGCCTGCCGAAACATTATCGAGGTAATCAAAAAATGTTTTGCGAACACCAAACTCCAAACCGAAGTACCACTTGGGAGTGTATACATATTTTACACCTACACCAAACGGAATCACTGCTTGCACATTACTATACTCAGCTGTCTTCTCAGCATTGCCGGAAAAACTAAACAAACCAAGACCGCCAAACAAGTATGGTGTAAAACGAACAAAGCGCTTGGTATCACGCCAGTTCAAAAAATGATATTCCATTACCGTAGAAGCTTCCATTATGAAAAGA